>Ga0316622_100000670_pt1 | contig 20640 bp, 16 predicted proteins | sample OWC_Aug_OW2_C1_D_FD_207646 | JGI IMG/M metagenome (GOLD analysis project Ga0316622, IMG submission 207646) | Wetland soil microbial communities from Old Woman Creek delta, Ohio, United States - OWC_Aug_OW2_C1_D5_C | ecosystem: Environmental > Terrestrial > Soil > Wetlands | place: USA: Ohio... | reverse complement strand
GCTGGCCAACAGCAATCCGAGCCCTGCCAGCGCCATTCCAGCTCGCTGCCCGTTGTTGCCTTCAGGCACTGCACCGTCTGGCAATTTGGCAGGCGAGAGGCGCGGTGCCGCATCTGCAAACTTGGGTTGCGGCTTGAAGATCGGAAATGAAGTAGCGGCAAACTCGATAGCCTGCGCTGCCGGGCTGTAGATCAAGGCGCGCAACAGTGGCTCCCGATCGGTCAGGCTCTCAAAGAAACGCTCGGAATGATAGGGCAGCTCGCCCCGGTTGTCTCCGTCCGCATCGAAGCCAGTATAGTCACTCCAGTAATTGGCCTGCCAGGTATTATCCCCTGGTCTACCACCCACTCCGATAGAAACTTGCTCCACGTTTTCCCAAAATGTATTGTCCTCGAATGTTGCCCCTCGAACGGAGGGGAACAGGATAAAGGCGATATCGTTATAGGCGAGGATATTATCGGTAAAACGTGCGTACCCACCCGGCCTGTATGGGGTGCCGTCGATCAAAACCCCGCCCCGGTTGTCCACCAATAAGTTCTGGCCGACCTCCAGCCGGTCAGCGTCCTTGAAACCAAGTGCGTAGCCACTTGGGCCGCGCGTGTGGCGAATATCGTTCTGGCGTAAGATGACATCATCGGAATACATGGTGTAGATGCCCACAGAATTGCCCTGCAGGTGATTGCCCAAAACTTGTGCCCGGTTGCAATACATCAGGTGGACGCCGTAGCGCCCATCCTCGATGCGGTTATTGCGCACAACCACCTCATCGGCATACCACATGACGACATCCCGCGCCCCGTGCACGTAGTTGTTTTCCACAAGCACATTATTGCTATACCACAGGCGAATTCCATCGCCTCGACGCCCGGATTCGTATTGCTCCTTGCTGGTAATATCATTGTCTCGCAGCACAGCGCCATCCGCCTGGGCGACAAAAATACCAAAGAGCACATCCCTCAGGCGGTTGTTTTCCACCTGGATGCCGGGCGCAGTGAGCGTGATCCCAGCATGGTCGCGATCGGGCTCCACCCCGCTATTGCGCACCTCAAAACCTGTAAAGTGAATACCCGGGGCACCCAGGGAAACCACAGTGCCTTCTCCGCCTCCGTCGATGACCGGCCAATCGATGCCCTCCAGGCGCACGCTCTTATCTATCACAAGCGGGCCAGTATACACTCCGGGGTACACCTCGAGCGTATCGCCCTGCCGGGCCTCAGCCAGAGCCGCCTGGATGGTGGTGTAAGGGCCTTGCGGAGACACAACCAATACCGCAGGTCCCTGCTCCGCAGCAACGGCAGCGCCCAGCCATCCTGCTGCCAGTGCTAAGGCCAGCAGCACAGCCAGTTGAAATTTCATGTGCTGGAGGCCTCCTGCTCGGCGGTCCCAACTTTTTTGCGGGCGTCGACGATCGGCTTGTAGGCAGCCCGGTGGAACCAAAGCCCCACCAGCACAACCACCCCGGCTGCAATCGCCATGAACAGCCCAATCTCAACACTGGCTACCGTACCGAACTGGCCGACCGTGCCCGCCCCGAAGAGCGGCGGCGTGAACGGATCGATGGCTGAGCCAAGCGGAGACGTCGGGTCAATGCTGTGCCCGTAGCGGTAGAGGATCAGCCACAAGTCTGCCAGAAAGATCAGCGGGAACACCAGCACAGGCAGGGCCAGCACCGCCGCCCACTGGTTGCCGACGAAGACTGCCGCCATCAGAAGTAGGCCCAGAACGACGATCGCCACCAGCGAGATCGAGCGTTCCAGGCGCCCACCTTCATCCAGGGGAGGCATTCCCAGATAATGATTCAGCGCATCGACCTCGCGCACATCTCCTTCCAGGTGGTTGATATAAACTTCCACGGTCAACCCCTTCGGGTACTGCGGGGCGGTCATCTTCATGCTCCAATACGGCAAGAACATAGATACCATCAGTATGAGCGCCGCCAGCATCAAGATGGCACTGGGGAAGAGATAATCACCCAGGGGCCGTTTGTTGCCATCCGGCAGCAGAACAATCACATCCGATTTTCTCGAAAACAACGATCTCATGTTAGCCTTCCCTGCTGAAGAAAGACGAGGGACTGCCCCAAAGACAGCCCCTCGAAGAACCTCGATTTACTCTGGGCTTACCAGGAAGTACCCCAACATCTCCAGGTGGAGCGCCGAGCAGAATTCCGTGCAGTAGTAGGTAAACGTGCCAGACATGGTGGCGTCGAACTCAATCGTCTGCGTCTCGCCTGGCTCCAGGCTCAGGTTGATGTTATAGCCGGAGAGGGCAAAGCCATGCGTGGCATCGCGCGTCTGCTCCAGGCTGGTGAGATGCCAGACAACGTGGTCGCCCTGCTTGATCTCGACCCGCTCGGGCTTGAAGTGGGAGCGCACTACCGTCATCCAGATTTCAACATTGTTCCCGTTGCGTTCTACTCGCGTCTGGTCTTCGCTGGTGACCGCATTCGGGTCCACGCTCATCGTTTCCGGATTCCAGCCGACCTCGGGATAAACCTCGAATGCCTTGAGCTTGTCTGCACTGATGATTTGGGCGTAATGTGGCTCAGCCATGCCGATGGGCATGTCGTAAAGCACCCTCATCTGGTCGCCGGTCTGGCTGATATCCACCAGCTGGAAGTTCTGCGGCAGGAGCGGGCCGACGTTGGCAAAGCGATCGATACTCCATTTGTTCAATGCCACCACGTATTGGCCATCTGGCGATGCAGTGTCGCCTTCCGCGGCGGTGATGTGACCGATATTGTACTGAACCGGCAGCTTTTGAACCAGCGTCCAACCTTCTTCAGGGTGTTTATCAGCATAGGGGCCGCCTAGCGTCCAGCGGGCAACCGCCGAATCCAGGAAGAGCGAAGTATAGGCGTAGCCTTTATCATCATACACAGTATGCAGCGGGCCAAGGCCGAGCTCCACCTGCGCTTCCATGCTTTTATCCAGTGGGATGACCGGCACACCGTAGACATCCGAGTCCAGGCCGCCAGCCTGGATGGCGCTCTTGATCTTCTCGAAAGAGTAGACCGTTACATGTGGATCGAGCTTACCGCCCACCACGATATACTCGCCGCCTGGGGTCACATCGGAGCCATGCGGGCTCTTCGGCTCGGGGGTGAAATAAAGGATGCCTTCGTCGATGGCGGTTTGCATGGTGATGACGCGCATGCCATTGATCTCCTCGACACTGCCGCCATTGGCCACCTCTTCGGCTTTCTTCCAATCGATAATATGCAGGTAGTCGGTATCGTTCTTGGCCGTGCCGGCTTCAAACGGCGGATTGCCTAGCTCTAAGCCACCGGTAGCCATCTCGGTGTTGAACGAGTTACAGAAGATCCAGCCCTCGCTGACCAATTTTCCGGCATCGCACAGGTCCTGCCAGTAGGGCGGCAGCTCAATCTGGAAAGATTGGGCCTCATCAACCCGCCCGCTTGCCCGGTCGAACTTCCAGAAAGTGATCAAGCCGCGATATTTTTCCTGGTATTCATCCAGCGAGGCGTATTCCCAGCCGATCGGGGCTGCGTACTGTGGGCCTTCGATCACGTACTCGGTATTCGGGGTGACAAAAGCCCCGCCGTGATCATTGATCGAGTTGGGATTCTTGATGATCTGCTTGGTCTCAAAATCGCGCAGGTCGATCACGGCCAGGCGAGCGTTAGCCTTATCGTTGATAAAGGCAAACTCGCCATCGTACTCACCAGCAGTCTCGGAGAAAGAGGGGTGGTGCGTATCGCCCCACTTCAGCTCATTCCCGTCGATATAACCCTCTTCCAACACCTTATTGGACGAGCCGCCGAAGCCAAACCCCTGCCAGGGTTCGGGGGTGAATACTCCCAGCACTTTCAAGATGCGCATGGACGGCACGCCGATGACCAGCACCTGGCCTGATTGCCCACCTGAAGCGAGCATGATGTAGGGGTCAGTCTGCCCGGAAGGCATATAGGTCTTGAGGGCTGCGTAGATATCGTCGGGCGTCAGGCCGCGCTCTGCAGCCAGGGCTGAGGCGTCAGCAGGCAGGCCCTCAGCCGCCGGCGTGGGCGACCCACCTCCACCGCCGCATGCCGACAGCAGGAAGGTAAGGATAGAGATAAGGATCAGCAATCGTTTCATGGGTTCACTCCTTAGAAAGATTTGGACTTGGGTGTCATAAAATCGCCTTGTAGTGGAGGTAATTGATCAGAATCCCATGAATATTTTTTCACAAAGCTCTTCAAGGGGGTATGATAAGCGTCATGTATTTTCGCCTATTTCACCCAATATGCTCCGATAATCTGACCGGCGACAGGCGCGTCAAAAAAGCCAGGCGGTTTTACACACTGCCGGGCTGAGTGGGGAGGATAATTATTGCTGAACAGGAATCGACGGGTTACAGGCTCATGGCGCAGCCATCGGCGCGCGGGTCACTGCCGCCCCACAGCACGCCGCCTTCATCCCGCAAGATGACCTGACCGCGACCGAAAACCGCCCGCCCGTGTCCGTTAACCAGGCTGACTGGATGTCCACGGGCGGCCAATTCCGCCACCACGGTCGGCAGGATGCCCTCTTCCAGCGCTACGCTTCCCCCGCTAGCGGCATCTTCAATACAAAATCGCGGCCGGTCGAGCGCGGCTTGCGGGTCAAGGCCGTCATCCACCAGAGCTGTTATCAATTGCAAGTGTCCCTGAGGCTGCATAAATCCGCCCATCACGCCGAAGCTGGCGTACAGGCTGCCATCCTGGCAGGTGGCCATGGCCGGGATAATCGTATGATAAGGACGTTTGCCGGGAGCCAGGGCGTTGGGGTGGTCTGCTTGCAGGCTGAAGTTGTGCCCGCGGTTCTGGAGCGTGAATCCCCAGCCTTTAGGTACAATCCCGGTGCCAAAGCCCATGTAGTTGCTGTTGATCAACGAGCAGGCATTGCCCTCCCCATCTACCACGCTGAGATAAACCGTATCCGATGAGGAGAAAGGACTGCCACGCAGCGGGTCAAGCCTAGCCCGGGCGGGGTCAATCAGCCGGCGGCGCTCGGCGGCGTATTCCTTGGAGAGCAGATCTGCCAGGGGGGCTGGATTGAATGCTGGATCGGCTATATACCACTTCGCATCAGCAAATGCCAGCCGCATGGTCTCGATCTCCAGGTGCAGCCGGTCAGCCGAGAGGGGAGCATAATCCGACAGGTCAAACCCTTCCAGCAAATTGAGCCCCAGCAGCGCCGCCAGGCCCTGCCCGTTGGGCGGGCACTCCCACACATGGACACCCCGATAGTTAACGCCGATCGGCTGGTCCCAGGTGCTGCGATGGGCGTCCAGATCGCTGGCTCCCAGGCAGCCATCGGCCTCTTGGATCACATCAACGATCGCCTCGGCGATCTCACCCTGGTAGAAAGCGGCCTTGCCGCCCTCTGCCACCCGGCGGAAGGTGCGCGCCAGGCCCGAGTTGCGGAAAATCTCACCCGGCCGTGGGGCGTGGCCATCCACAGTAAGCTCCAGGCCGCCTGGGGCGTTTTTCAGCTGGCGATGGACGCCCCGTTCCCAAAAATACGCCGTGACCGGCGCTACCGGGAAGCCCTCTTCAGCCAGGCGAATGGCGGGAGCCAGTCCGGCGCTGATTGGCAGGCGACCATGCCGTTCCACCAGGTCGCACCAGGCAGCGCAGGCTCCGGGTACGGTGATGGTGTAAGGGTGAAAAGGGGGCATCTCTGCGTACCCCTCGCGCTGCAGGCGATCGAGAGTCAGGGCAGCTGGGCTCCGTCCGGAGCCGTTCAACGCGCTGATCTGGCGCGAAGAGGCGTCGAAGAACAGGGCAAAACAATCTCCCCCAATGCCAGAGGAAGTCGGTTCTGTCACATTTAAGGCAGCTACTGTCGCTACCGCGGCATCCGCGGCGTTGCCGCCCTTGGACAAAATTTCCAGTCCAGCCGCAACAGCCAGCGGCTGCGAGGTAGCCACCATCCCCCGCCGGCCGATCACCGGGGAGCGTCTTGATGCAAAATCCATCTCCGCAGGTTCAAACATCAAACGACTTCGATACCCCCGTCTGCTGTCGCCTCGCCCACCACCCATAGAACCTGACCCAGCGCTGCTGCCCGGGCGAGCATCGCATCCAGCCTGTCCGGCGGAACAGCCAGCAGCAACCCGCCGCTGGTCTGGGCGTCAAAGAGCAGCATTTGATCGGTCTCCGCGAGGTGCTCAGCGAAGCGTACATGAGGGCTGTAGTACTGGCGGTTGTCGGAAGAGCCACCCGGGAAGATCCATTCCTGGGCGTAGCGGCGCGCCCCGCGGGTGAAGGGAACCTGGTCGAAATAGAAACGCATCCCCACGTTGGAGGCTTCGGCTATCTCCCAGGCATGCCCCAGCAGGCTGAAACCGGTCACATCTGTGCCGCCGCGCACACCGAACTCGACTGCCAGCCCGGCAGCCACGTCGTTCAATCGCTTCATCCAGCCGACGACCTCTGAAACATCCATGGGGTCTGCCTGATCTCGCTTGAGGGCTGTGGTGGTTACCCCAAATCCAAGCGGCTTGCTGAGTAACAGCGCCTCGCCTGGACGAACCCCGCTCTTGGTGATCATCCGCTCCGGGTCGACAAACCCCACTACGATCAGGCCATACTTGGGCTCCGTGTCCTGCACGGTGTGCCCGCCGGCGATGACCACCCCGGCTTCGCGGGCTTTCTCCGCACCGCCGCGCAAGATCTCCCCCAACAGCTCGGCAGGCAGATCGGGTGGCAGGGCAGCCACGTTAAGCGCCAGAAACGGTTTACCGCCCATGGCGTACACATCCGACAGGGCATTGGCCGCGGCGATTGCCCCGTAATCGTAGGGGTCGTCCACCACCGGGGTGAAGAAATCCGTGGTCACCACCAGGGCGCGGCCATCTTCCATGCGCCAGACAGCCGCGTCGTCAGGTTCTCCCAGGCCGACCAGCAAATCCGGGTAATCCTGGGGGTTAAAAAGCCCCGCGATCGGGCGCAGTACCTGCGCCAGCGTCTCTGCATTCAGCTTGGAAGCTCAACCGGCGCAGCTTGAAAGGCTGGTGAGGCGAATCTGGCGTCCAGATGGGTTGTAACGGCTCATCGCGAATCTATAGACTTATTTTGGCTTAGCGAACTACGTATGCCTCAAGGCGTGGTGGTCGGCGCGGGTTTAGGAACCGGCGTCGGTGGGATCACCTGTGAGGGTATAGACGGCTCCAGGCTAGGCAACGGCAGCAGGTACGGCGTGTTGTTGGGCACCAGCATCACCTCGATGCCAGGGGCAAGCTTGGTGATGTACTGGTAGGTGAGCAGGTCCGGGTTGTTGCGCAGCGCATCGGAAACGAGCTGCAAGCCGCGCGCCTCAGCCTCGGCCTGGATAACCCGAGCATCGGCATCACCTCTAGCCCGGATCACTACTGAATCGGCCAGGCCCTGAGCCTGCTGGCGGGCTTGCTCGGCTTCCTGCTTCCTTTGCTCGACGATCAACTTGGCCTGTTGCGCCAACTGCTCGGCGATCTGTTTCTGCTCCACCGAAGCGGCGTACTCGGGCGAGAAGGTGATGTTGCGCAGGATAAAGTTATCCATGATCACACCGTTTTTCAGCAACTGTTCACTCATGCTAGCGCTGATCTGCTGGGTCATCTCGGCGCGCTTGGTGCTGACCACTTCCTCCACGCGGTACTGCGAGACCACGTCGCGAATGATGCCGCGCGCCAGGGGACGCACCAGGTCGTTGATGTAACGATCTTGCCAGATGACGTGCAACTGCACCACTTGAGCAGGGTCAATGCCAAAGATCACCGAGGCGTCCACAAAGATTTCCTGCCCGTCGGCGGTACGCGCCGAGATCGAGTCATCCCCAACGATCTGGCCTTCAGTAGGCATGACGGACATCGTATAGGTCTGCTTTTTGATGGGGTAATTGATCACATTCTCGAAGAAGGGGATGATCCAGTGCAACCCTGGATCCAGCGCCTGCTGGCGGTAGCCGCCGGGTGCGACGGCCGAGATCACCACGCCGCGCTCCTCCGGTTGCAGGAAGACCAGGCCAGCGCTGGCAACGGATAACAGCAGGGCGCCGATGCCCAGCGCAACGATGGCAGTGGTGAGGGCGCGCACCGGCCGGCCGCGCGAGGCGCGCACCACGGCGATCACAATCACCCCGAAAAACGCCAGCCAGGCGATGCTGGCGGCAATTCTTACGATATTTGCTACGTTCATGGAAACCTCCTGTCAATAGACCCGCTATCAGAGACGGGCAGCCTGGTTTATGGGCGAGAAAGTGAAGACTAACAGCCCTCCCATCCCCAGGCGGGCAGTAGCTGCCTGCGCCGGGTCATTCACATGATTATACCTGTGTTTTTACTACACGCTGGTTGTGGACATCTGCCAAGTGTGATACCATCCAGCCGTGCGTACCTACCCAGGAAAAGTGACTGAAATCCAGCTCGATGCGTGGGGCGGTCGCAGCGCATGGATTGACTGCCCGGCGGGGGCGATTCCCTCCGTGGGGAGATACCTGCTGGGACGCCTCAGCGCAGACGCCGCAGCACCCCTGGCTGAGGCGTTATTCCCCAGCCAGATCGCTGCGGGAAGGTTCCAGGCTGTGGGGCCGCTGCCTGCCGGGTGGGAACCAGGGACGATGCTCGAGCTGCGCGGCCCGCTGGGACAGGGTTTCTCGCTGCCGGAGAATGCCCGCCGCGTAGCCTTGATTGGCCTGGCTGAGACGCCTGCCCGCCTGCTGCCCCTGGCAATCCAGGCAGTGAACCGGCAGATCGCCGTAGCGCTTTTCACCGATGCTCCATTGACAGGACTTCCAGCGGCGCTGGAAATACAGCCTCTGGCTGCTCTGCCCGAGGCGATATCCTGGGCGGATTTCATTGCCATCGATCTGAACCTGCAAGCCTTACCAGAGCTGCGGCATTACCTGGGGCTGGAGGCCGTCGACCAGCTGCCTTGCCCGGCGCAGGCGCTGGTGATGACCCCGCTCCCCTGCGGTGGTATCGCGGAGTGTGGCGCGTGCGCCGTCCCGGCGCACCGCGGCTGGAAGCTGGCCTGCAGGGACGGCCCTGTATTCAACTTGAATGAGCTGGCGTGGTAGAACGCAGCCAGCTAAGCGTTCCCGGGGTGATCTTGCGGCTGGAAAGCCTGCACCGCCACTTCCCGCTGCCGCACTGCCAGACAAAGGACAGTACGATTACCCCCTGGACATAAACATAAGATGAAGACTGACCTGAGCCTGTCGAAACCCCTGATGAACGCAGCCGGCAGTTTGGGCTTTGCACCCGAGGCGCGCAGTGGGCTGGATTTATCCCACCTGGGGGCATTTATCACCAACCCGATCAGCCTGGCTGGGCGCTCGCCTGCCCGCGGGGCACGCTACCTGGCCTTTCCGGGCGGTTTCTTGCTGCACACTGGTTACCCAAACCCCGGATTGAAAACCGCCATCCGCCGCCATGCAGCGCGCTGGAGGCGCTCTCCCATCCCGGTGATCGTTCACCTGCTGCCCCAATCGGCTCAGGAGGCAGCCCAGATGGTGCAACGCCTGGAAGCGGTGGACGGCATCGCTAGCGTGGAGATCAGCCTGCCATTGGACGCAGACGGCCAAACCGCATCCGCTTTCGCCCAAGCCTCCCGTGGAGAGCTGCCGGTAGTGCTGCGCCTGCCCATGGACGGCGCAAGCGGCCTGGTTCCGCATATCACCTCCGCCGGTTTGGCGGCGATAAGCCTGGCACCGCCGCGTGGCATGCTGCCTCTCCCCAGTGGTGGCTTCGTCCAGGGCCGGCTGTATGGCCCGGCAGTTTTCCCGCTTGCCCTGGCTGTTGTGCAGAGGTTAGCGCGGAGCGGCATAGCTGTCATCGCCGCCGGCGGGGTCTACCACCCAGAGCAGGTCGCTGCCCTGCACCAGGCAGGAGCAGCAGCCGTCCAGTTAGATTCTGTCTTGTGGCAGGGCGGGTTTAAGTTTGTAGATTGAGCGCAGTGCGACTAAGATCAGCGCTCCATCCAGATGGTCACCGGGCCGTCGTTGGCGATCTCCACCAGCATGTGAGCACCGAACTCACCTGTCTGGGTAGGCACCCCCAATTCACGCAGGAGTCCGGCGAAACGCTCCACCAGCAAGCTGGCGGTTTCGGGCGGCGCCGCATCGGTAAAGGACGGGCGGCGTCCCTTGCGCGTGTCGGCGTAGAGGGTGAACTGCGAGACCACGATCACCTGCCCGCTGGTATCCAGCAGCGAGCGGTTCATCTTGCCTTCAGCATCCTCGAAAATGCGCAGGTTGGCGATCTTCTCCACCAGGTATCGCGCCTGTTCCTCCCCATCGTCAGGGCCAATCCCGAGCAGGATGACCAGCCCTACGCCAATCTCGGCGAGGGTACGCTCGCCTACACTCACCCTGCCGTGCGATACCCGTTGCAGCACCACCCGCATGGTTCACCCTGCTTCTTTACGATCAGGGCAGACCCACAGCCTGGCGCACTTCAGTCATGGTTTTCTCAGCGATTGCCCGGGCGCGGTTGGCGCCATCGTCGAGCACGTCATCTACGTAGTGGGGATCATTCGATAACTCAGCCCGGCGATTCCGGAACGGTTCCAGGCGAGCATTTAAGTTTTTAGCAAAGATCTTCTTACAATCCACGCACCCGATTCCCGCCCGGCGGCACTCGACATTGACCATCGCCACCTCTTCCGGTGAGGAGAACACTTTGTGCATGCTGAAAACGTTGCACACATCCGGGTTGCCAGGATCGCTGCGGCGGATGCGCGCCGGGTCGGTGACCATCTCCATCACCCGCCGGTTTGTCTCCTCCGGAGTGGCAGCCAGCTCGATGTGGTTGTTCAGGCTTTTGCTCATTTTCTCCTTGCCGTCGATGCCCAGCACCTTAGGCACCTCGGTGGTCTTCATCTGGGGCTCGATGAGCACTTGCGTGTTGTAGCGATAATTGAAAGAGCGCACCACTTCGCGAGCAAACTCCAGGTGCGGCGCCTGGTCAATGCCAACCGGCACAACATTCGCTTTATACAAGACGATATCCGCCGTCATCAGCACCGGATAACCCACCAGGCCGTAGTTCACATTGTGCGGCTGCTGGCGCGCTTTCTCCTTAAATGTAGGCAGATCGGTGAGCTTACCCAGCGGAGTGATCATGGAGAGGATGGCGTGCAGCTCGGTAACCTGAGGGACATGCGACTGGATAAAAACGATCGATTCCTCTGGCCGGATGCCTGCGGCCAGGAAATCCAGCGTCATGTCGTAAGTGTTCTGGCGCAGGTTGATTGTGTCTTCAACCGTTGTCAGCGCGTGAAGATCGACGATACAGTAGACACACTCGTACTCGTCCTGCAATGCAACGTAGTTCTGAATAGCGCCCAGGTAATTCCCCAGGTGTTGCTTCCCGGTAGGCCGCGCACCTGAAAAGACCCGGCCGCGCTTCTTGGTCAATAGTTGGGCCATCAGCCCCCCTCCCTGAGAAGTTCGCGCACCAACCCTGTCACCTCGCCGGGTTCCGCATGGCGGTGCGTCTCCAGCTTTGAATAAATCAGCCGGTCGTTAACGCTCACTTCGAAGCGTCCCCCGTCCGATGGGATCAGGGTGATCGCATCGATCTCCGGCTCAAACTCCCGCAGCAACTCGGCCATCACACTGACGGCTCGCTCGGTGTAGTGTCAAACCGTGCAGTAGACTAAATTGATGCGCATCAACATTTTATATCCTCCTAAAAATGAATGACCCCGCCGGTGAGACGACGGGGAGATGAGCCAGTTTCACCCGGATGGAGTACGGTCCGCATGGATTTCACCCAGCATAAACAATGAACCAAAAGTATATCACATTCCTGGCGGCCACGCTTCGCTGTAGATGCCAGCAATCCAAGTCTTCGATCCAGCAAGATGACTTTATGCTAAAATCAAACCAGAGTTCATCACGGAGGAGGTGAGCTATGGACTCGGTGTATGATCTGCGCCCCTCGCCAATCGCTGGCCAATGGTACCCAGCCGATCCGCAACACCTGGCAAGCAGTGTGGACGGTTATCTCAATGCGGCAGGCGCTCTCGAACTGGAGGGTGAGCTGGTCGGCATTATGACGCCACATGCCGGACATCGCTACTCCGGGCCTGTGGCGGGTTATGCCTTTGCCGCCTTGCGCCACCTGCAGCCTGAGCTGGTGGCGGTGCTCTCGCCGATGCATTACTCCACTTCGTATCCATTGCTGACCACTGCCCACCAGGCCTACGCCACCCCCCTTGGCCCCATCCCGGTGGATGACCAAGCGATCGCTGCCCTGCATGGCTGCCTGCAGCGTGAGTTAGGCTTTGGCCTGACTCCGATTAAAAGCGATCCCGAGCACTCCCTGGAGATTGAGCTGCCTTTCCTGCAGCGCGCCATCCAGGATGAGTTTCGTCTCCTGCCGGTGATGGTGCGCGAGGTCAGCCTGCGCGTCACGCGTGCCCTCGGGGAGTGCCTCGCCCGGGTGCTCCGGGGAAGAAAGGCGGTGTTGGTAGCCAGCACCGATCTCTCCCACTTCTACCCGCAGCATATTGCCGAGACTCTGGACGCCGAAGTGCTGCGCCGTGTAGAAGCGCTTGATCCTGAAGGCGTGTTGCAGGTAGAGGAAGAAGGGAAAGGTTTCGCCTGCGGGCGGGGTGCCCTGGCAGCCGTGCTGTGGGCAGTTAAGGAGCTGGGGGCCAACCAGGCGCGCGTGCTGAACTACGCCACCTCTGGTAATGTAACCGGTGATTTCACCCAGGTGGTCGGCTACGCTGCGGCAGTATTTATAAAAAGGGAAGAAAAAGATCCACCTTGATTTTCCGGGGCGTACAGAAGCGCCTGGTGTATGAGTTATGCTAGTCTGGAGTTTTCTCCTCATCCTGTTGCTGGTATTGTTGAATGCCTTCTTCGTCAGCGTAGAGTTCGCCGCAGTGTCTTCACGGCGCGCTCGGATCGAGGTAATGGCCGAGTCCGGCGTTCACTCTGCCGCGATTGTCAAGACCTGGCTTGAAAACCCCGCCGCACGTGACCGCCTGATCGCCGCTTCTCAACTGGGCATCACCATGGTTAGCCTGGCGCTCGGTGCAGTGGGCGAGAACACTTTTGAGGCATTGCTGGAGCCCCTCTTCGAAAATCTAATCTTGCCATCTTATTTGCAACGCCTGGTTCCATTGATGGCGGCATTGCCCCTGGTCCTGTCCCTGGTTATTGTCACCAGCCTGCATGTCGTGCTCGGCGAGCAGGTGCCCAAAGTAGCCACGCTGCACGATCCGGAGAGGTTTGCCCTGATTGCTGCCCGGCCCATGCGCATCTTCAGCGTGGTTTTTAAATGGTTCGTAGACATATTGGACTGGGCTACGCGGCAGGTCCTCTCGCTGATTGGGCTGCGCATGGTTGGGGAACACCTCACCGTCTACACCGTGGAGGAGATCAAGCAGATCCTGTCCGAATCGGAGGAGGGCGGTGTGATTCGCACGCCAGAACGTGAGATGCTGGATGCCATCTTCGACCTGGGCTCGCTGGTCGTGCGCCAGGTGATGATCCCCCGCACAGAGATCCTCGCCGTGGAAGCCGATACCCCGCTGCAAGAGATCATCCAGCTCACTTCACAATCCACCTATACCAAGTTCCCTATCTACGAAGACAGCCCGGATCAAATCCTGGGCATTGTACATGTGAAAGACCTGATCCGCGCCTTGCAATCGCCGGATTGCGAGAGCTGCACGGCGCGTACGCTGGCTCGCGAGCCGATCTTCGTCCCGGAAACGATCTCGGTTAACGCTCTTCTCCAGCAGTTTCGCGACAACCGCCAGCACATTGCGATTGTGCTGGATGAATTCGGTGGCACCGCCGGCTTGGTGACTTTAGAGGACCTGCTGGAAGAGATCGTGGGGGAGGTGAGCGATCCTTTCGACAGCATCACGCCAGAAATCCAGACCATGCCGGACGGCTTGATCTTGATCGATGGGCTGACTCTGATCGAGGAAGTCAACCAGCACCTGAAGCTGGACTTGCAAGACCCGGACTACGATACCATCGCTGGTTATGTGCTGGGCAAGCTAGGGCGCATCCCCCGCATCGGGGATGTGGTGGAAAGCGGTGGAGTGCAATTGCGGGTGGAAAGCCTGGATGGGATGCGCATTGCTCAACTCTCTCTCCGCCCGTTGAATGATAATCCCAGCCAGTAAGCATGCCGCTCATCCCAGAGTACAGCCCCAGGGACAAAGTTCGGCCTCGAGCAAGTTGTAAAATGACTCGCCGTACCCGATAATTCCACTTGCGCAGCAGACCCCACATGACGATTTACCTCGAGATCGCTGTCAACGTTCCGCAAGTGGCAGAAGTTTTTCACTACCACCTGCCTCCAGAGCTGGAAGGGCAGGTTGAAATCGGGCATCTGGTCGAAGTGCCTTTTGGACCACAGCGCGTCCAGGGGGTGGTCTTGCGCTTCGTGGAGGCGCCAGCAGTCGCCGAAACGAAGGCCGTTTTTTCCCTGCTTGATCCCCAGGCAGTTATCACGCCTCTTCAAATCCAACTGGCGCAGCAATTGGCCCAGAGCACAGCCTCACCACTGGCAGCTTACATTGAGCTGATGCTCCCGCCGGGGTTGGGGCAACATGCAGACACGCTGTATACAGTCAGCCGCAGCCAGGCAGCCGCCACCTTACACCCACTCAGTGACACCCAATTGCGGTTGATGGCTTTGCTCGAGAAGCGCGGTGGGGCGTTGCGCGGGCGGCAGATCGACCAGGCGATGCCAAGGCAGAATTGGCGGCCCGCAGCCCGCTCTCTGGTGCAGCGCGGCCTGCTCGCAGCGCAATCCGTCCTGCCCCCTCCGGTGGTGAGTCCCAAGCACGTACACACTGCCCAGCTTGGCTGTTCACCGCAGGAAGCAGAAAAAGCCATGCCCGTCCTGGCCAGGAAAGGCTCACCCGCCCTGCAGAGGCGGCAGGCAATGCTTCGCTATTTGCTGCGCGAGCCGGGAGCGGTCGACGTGGCCTGGCTTTACGCCGAGAGCGGGGGAAACATCTCTGACCTGAAGCGGCTGGCAGAGCTGGGCCTGATTGTTTTGGGAGAGAGCCAGGTATGGCGCGACCCGCTACAGGGGTATACCGCCGTGATCAGCGAGCCACCTCCCCTGACAAAAGACCAGCTGGCCTGCTGGCTCGAGATCGAGAAAGGCCTTCTTGAAGCAGGCCGAGGAACAGCCATCCAGCCCTATCTGCTCCACGGCGTGACGGGATCGGGCAAGACCGAGATCTACCTGCGCGCGGTGGAAGTTATCCTGCGGGAAGCCAAACAAGCCATCGTGCTCGTGCCGGAGATCGCCCTGACCCCTCAGACGGCAGCGCGCTTTACCGCTCGCTTTCCAGGCCAGGTGGGATTGGTGCACTCCCAGCTCTCCGCCGGAGAACGCTATGACACCTGGCGGCGGGCGCGTGACGGGAAGTTGAGCGTTGTCATCGGGCCGCGCAGCGCCCTTTTCACCCCCTTCCCCAATTTAGGGCTGGTGGTACTGGATGAATGCCACGATGATTCGTACTACCAGAGTGAGCCTCCTTTTTACCACGCTGTGCAGGCTGCCGTTGCCTACGCCCGTCTGGCCCGCGGCTTGTGCCTGCTCGGTTCGGCCACACCGGATGTCACCAGCACATACCAGGCTGCCCAGGGTAACTGGCGCTACCTGCGCCTGCCAGCCCGCATTCTGGCGCACCGCCAGACGGTGAAAACCCTGGTGGACCAGCTGGGACAGGCCTCACGCTACCGACCCTATGAAGAGCAAGCTGAGACCATCGAGCTGCCTCCGGTTGCGGTGGTCGATATGCGCCAGGAGCTAAAAGCTGGCAACCTTTCAATCTTCAGCCGCCAGCTGCAAAGCGCACTGGGAGAGGTGCTGGCACACAACCAGCAGACCATCCTGTTCCTGAACCGCCGCGGTACTGCCACCTACGTGTTCTGCCGCGATTGCGGTTACACACTGAAATGCCCGCGCTGCGACACACCGCTCACCTTCCACAGCCCAGCCGAGCAGCTTAACTGCCATTTCTGTGGTTACACGAGAAAAATGGTGAAAACCTGCCCCCAGTGTGGAAGCCAGCGCATCCGCCAGTACGGCACCGGCACGGAAAAAGTCGAGGCGGAAGTCCAGGCGCTATTCCCGCAGGCGCGCACCTTGCGCTGGGATTACGACACCACCCGCAAGAAAGGCGCCCACGAAATCATCCTGAGTCACTTCATCGCCCACCGGGCAGACGTGCTTATCGGTACGCAGATGCTGGCCAAAGGGCTCGACCTGCCGTTGGTCACGCTGGTGGGGGTGGTATTGGCAGACGTGGGATTGAACTTGCCGGATTATCGCGCCGCAGAGCGCACCTTCCAGGTTCTCACCCAGGTAGCTGGTCGTGCCGGGCGCAGCCCACTGGCCGGCCAGGTGGTGCTGCAAACCTTCCAGCCGGAAAGCTATGTCATCCAGGCCGCAGCCAGGCACAATTACCGTGATTTTTATAGACAGGAGCTGGAGTTCCGCCGCCAGTTAAAATACCCTCCGTTTACAAACCTGCTGCGGCTGGAATTCAGGGACAGCGATGCTAATCGTGCGCAGTTAACCGCTGAAAAGCTGGCCTCCCAAATCCATAACTGGATTGAAGAAGAGGATCGCCGGGCAACGGAGCTCATCGGACCGGTGCCGTGTTTCTTCTCTCGTCTCGGGGGGGTATCCCGCTGGCAGATTATCTTAAGAGGGCCAGACCCCCTTTCTCTGCTGCGCGGCCGCCCACTGGGGGATTGGCGGGTAGAGGTAAATCCACCTTCTTTGCTATAATTGGGCTAATTCTCGCACATTTTCGAGGGAGAACTGTATGCAAAGTAGGAACGAACTGCTAACCTGGGAGGATGTCGATCGCTTGATCGACCACCTGCTTCCGCAATTCGAGCAGGATTTTGAAGCCATGGTGATGATCACGCGGGGCGGGATCATCCCAGGTGGTTTGCTGTCAGAAGCCATGGGTCTGGTACATATCCTCACCGCAGCGGTAAATTTCCCGGTGAAGCTCGAGATGCAAAAAGCCAGCCTGTTTGTCTGGCCCGAATTCATCCAGTTCCCAGATGATCACCTGCTGCGCGGCAGGACGATCCTGGTGGTTGACGATGTCTGGGGATCGGGGCGCACCATCACCGCTGTCAAGAACCGCATCTCAGCCGCAGGAGGATTTCCCCACACCTGCGTGCTGCACTTCAACCCTTACCGCAACCTGTTTGACGCCGCCCGACCGGACTATTACGCCGCCAGCACAGACGCTTATATTGTCTATCCCTGGGAGATCGATCGCGGCGCCGACCGAGTGCTGCTCGAGCGAACCCCTCATCCCTCATCCTGATCTCCATGCCAGAGTCACAGCTGAGGATCGCCTTGCTGGGTGACGTGCACGCCAACCTGCCCGCTCTGGAGGCAGTGCTGGCGCACGCCCATATCCAGGGGGTCACTTCAATTTGGAACATTGGCGATTTTTTGGGTTATGGAGCGTTTCCCAACGAAGTAGTGCAGCGATTGAGAGATGAGGGCGCGTTGAGCATCCTGGGCAACTACGATATCAAAGTGCTGCGTTTTCCAGCCAAAGGGAAGAAGTGGCGCAAAAGCAAGCTCCCGGGGAAATATCTCGCATTTCAATGGGCGTATAACAACCTCTCAAAAGAGAATCAGCGTTACTTAAGCGCACTGCCGGAAGAGCGCCGCTTGGAGCTGGCTGGGCGCCGCGTCTTGATCACGCACGGCAGCCCGGCCTCCAATGAAGAACACCTGCTTCCAGACACGCCTGAGGAACGCTTGCGTGAGCTGGCGCGCATGGCAGAGGCGGAGATCATCATCTTCGGACATTCTCACCGCCCGTTCGTCCGCGCTGTTGAGCGCGTTATCTTCATCAACACTGGCAGCGTCGGTCGCCCTGACGATGGCGACCCCCGCTCCTGCTACGCCCTCCTGGAAGTGGACCAGGGAGTCTTTAACGTCCAGCACTTCCGCCTGGAGTACGATGTTAACCGGGCAGTTGCTGCCTTGCGAGCGCACGGCCTTCCGGAAGCCTTTGTCCAGATGATCGAGCAAGGCTATGACCTGGACACAATTCTGCAAAATTCAACACCCTAAATCCTATGGCTTTACCATCCAGCTTTCCTGAGAACGGTGTCGTCGCCTTCATCGATATCGGAACCACCTCCCTGCGCCTGTTGTTGGTGCGGATCAACCCCAATGCTTCATACACGATTCTCTCTGACCAGAAGGAGATGGTGCGGCTCGGCGAGGGGGAATTCGCCGATCAATACCTGCAACCGGAGGCCATTCAACGAGCAGTGTTGGTGGCCAGGCGTTTCGCTGACATGGCTCGCTCGTACGATGCCGTGGAGATCATCACTGTAGCCACTTCCGCCACGCGCGAAGCGGGAAATAAGAATGATTTCTTGCGCCGGTTAAACCGGGAAGCCGGGCTGGACGTACGGGTGGTCTCCGGGCGTGAGGAAGCGCGTTTGATTTACCTTGGCGTGGTCAACAGCGTACACCTGGGTGACCAGCAAGCGCTGTTTATCGATATCGGCGGCGGCAGCACAGAGATCATCCTCGGTGGACAAGATCACTATGATCACCTGGACTCGCTGAAACTCGGGGCAATCCGCCTGAATGGGTTGTTTTTCCTCCCGGATGAATCTGGCCCGGTACCCCGTGAGCGCTACGAGCTGATCCAGCAGTACGTGCGCAATGCTGCCGTGCGCGCCGTTCAAAGCGTTAAGGCCTCTCACGTAAACCTGGCATTTGGCAGTTCCGGCACGATCGAGAACCTGGCGGACATCGCAACACTCAAGTTCTATAAGCGACGTCGCCAGCGAGATGATGTGCTTACTTACGAACAATTGAAGGATGTCGTTGCCATGCTGTGCGCCCTGCCCCTGCAAGAGCGCCGCCGGGTGCCGGGGATCAATTTCAGCCGGGCAGACATCATCATTGCCGGCGCAGCCATTATCGACACCCTGATGTCAGAATTGGGGATCGAACAGCTTCACATCAGCGACCGGGGTTTGCGCGACGGCTTATTGATCGAATACCTTTCACGCGGAGAGCATGCCCAAATGCTGGAAGGGATATCGGTGCGAGCGCGCAGCGTGCTCCAACTTGGGCGCGCCTGTGGTATTGATGAGACCCACGCCCGGCATGTAGCCCACCTGGCATTGGAATTGTTCGACAGCAGCCGTGCAGCCGGACTGCATCGTTTCGACGAACGAGCGCGCGAGCTGCTTGAACATGCAGCCATGCTCCACGATGTAGGCGCCTTCCTGTCTTATAGCAACCACCACCAACATAGCTACTACCTCATCCGCAACGCTGACCTGCTTGGTTTTGACCAGAGTGAGATCGACATCCTGGCAAACGCAGGCTTATTCCACCGCAAAGCGATGCCCAGCAAGAAGAAGCACCCTGAGTTTGCCGCGCTGGATAAGCGCTCGCAACGCCTAGTACAGCTGTTCGCCCTGCTGCTGCGCATCGCCGAAAGCCTGGACCGCAGCCACAGCAGCGTGGTGCAACACGCCCGGTTAAACCCGCGCAAAGACGGTTGTATCGGATTGGAGCTGCATGCAAAGGGAGATTGCCAGCTGGAATTGTGGGGGGTACAGACCCACGCCAAGGCATTCCAACAGGTCTTTAAAAATAAATTATTGATCGAACCTGTCTTAAAAGGCGAGGAGGAGGGTTCTCCAGGTAATTAACCGGCAATATATTGATCTTCTTATTTATAAAACTGACACTGCCTGGGCCAGGTTCTGGCGCAGAGCCGGTTGGTTGAAGTGCTCCCAGGCCTGGCGAAAAGATTGCTCCAGGTCCTGGCGCTCCGCGTAGCGAACTGAAAGGTAATCGAGCACTGGGGCAGGCGCTGTGCGCTCGACAACTGGCAGCGCCGCTTGCTGTGCATCCCACTCATGAAGAAAATCTCGCAAGATCTGGGTGGCTACCTGGGCATCGTTCAGATCGCCCAGGTGATCTTGCATAGCCTTGATCTCCTCGATCACTGCGCCCGCCTCAGCCCCCAAAACTTCGCGAAAAAACTCAAGGGTGTAGCGCAGTTTTTTGAACTCGATACGCAAAGCGTGGAATTGTTCCAGGGTAGCCGTACTCAGAACTGAGTCGAAGGCGCGCACAGAAGCAAGGCGCTCGTAGATCAGTGCAGGTGCCACATCACGCACCAAGTCTGGCATGGGGAGGGGATTTTTTTGCGGGCGCACACCTGCACCGGGCGTGTTCACAAAAACGTCGAAGCGCTCCTTGAAGTTCTGGTATGCCCCGCTGCCTAAATATTTCACCATCACAGTGCGGGCTTCCTGCCGGGAGTTCATCCAGGCCTGCAACAGCGGCTGTAAGCCAGGACGGCGCTCTTCAGGAAGCGTGTCCGCATAACGGTAGGCTTTCTCCATGAACACATCCAGGTCGCGCACGCGTCCTAAAGCCCGGCCGGTGGCCCGTAACCCCTTCAATTGAGTCTTAATCGCCTTTTGTGTAAATGCCCCTTCAAACACCTCGAATGCAGCGCGCATGCGGCGCGTTGCAACCCGCATGTCGTGCAGCTCTTCAATGTCTTCCCCCAATTGGGTGCCGGCCTCGTGGCGAAGCATCTGAGAGAAGTGAAAGCGGAGCACTTTGCGCCCGGCTTCCGCAAGCGAATCACCCGGAAGC
>Ga0316622_100000669_pt1 | contig 20646 bp, 15 predicted proteins | sample OWC_Aug_OW2_C1_D_FD_207646 | JGI IMG/M metagenome (GOLD analysis project Ga0316622, IMG submission 207646) | Wetland soil microbial communities from Old Woman Creek delta, Ohio, United States - OWC_Aug_OW2_C1_D5_C | ecosystem: Environmental > Terrestrial > Soil > Wetlands | place: USA: Ohio... | reverse complement strand
TCGAGCCGATCCGCGCCGCCTGCGACGCCGAGATCTGGGAGGACGAGCTGCCGCCGTCCCGGGACGAGCTGCTCCGCTCGGTCGAGGGCTGCGACGGCATCCTGACCCTCCTGACCGACCGGGTGGACGCCGAGCTGCTGGACCGGGCCGGCCCGCAGCTCCGGGTGGTCAGCAACTACGCGGTCGGCTTCGACAACGTCTCGGTCGCCGATGCCACTGCCCGCGGCATCCCGGTGGGCAACACGCCCGGCGTCCTCACCGAGACCACCGCCGACCTCGCCTTCGCGCTCCTGATGGCGGCGGCCCGCCGACTCCCCGAGGGCGACCGGTACGTCCGCGCCGGGCGCTGGCGCACGTGGGGGCCACTGCTGCTCCTGGGGTCGGACGTCCACGGAGCGACGCTGGGCGTCGTCGGCTTCGGGCGGATCGGCCAGGCGATGGCCCGCCGCGCACGCGGCTTCGGGATGACGGTCCTCTACCACGACGTCGTCCGCCAGCCGCCCGAGCTTGAGGCCGAGCTGGGGGCGAGCTTCAAGCCCCTGGGGGAGCTCTTCGCGCAGTCCGACTTCGTGTCGCTCCACGTCAACCTGACACCCGAAACGCGCCACCTGGTGAACCGCGAGCGCCTGCGGCTCATGAAGCCGACGGCCGTGCTCGTCAACACCGCCCGCGGGCCGGTGGTCGACCAGCGGGCTCTGTACGAGGCGCTCCGCGACGGCGTGATCGCCGCGGCGGCGCTGGACGTCACCGACCCCGAGCCGATCGCCCCCGATGACCCGCTCCTCTCGCTCGACAGCTGCCTGGTCGTGCCGCACATCGCGTCGGCTTCGCGAGCCACCCGCGGTCGGATGGCCGAGATGGCCGCCGCCAACCTGCTCGCCGGGGTTCGCGGCGAGCGGCTGCCCACCTGCGTCAACCCGGAGGTCTACGAGCGCGCCTGAGCCCCGGGCTCGGTTCCGTTGCAGACGGCCGGCCTCCTCGTGTCGGCCGCCGCAGCCCTCCGATCAGGGGCGTCGCTCCCAGCTCGGCCGTCGACAGGTGCGAGTAGTGGCGGTCGAACCGCACGTTGCAGCGATCGTGGCGACCGGCTCGGCGCCGGAGGACGAGACGCGGGGGCGTACCTTCAGGGGGAACAGCGATGACCATCCGACGTCGCCCCTACAACCATGCCGAGGACTACTGGCTCGTTGACCAGTTCCTCATCGAGCACCACCGACCCGGCAACGCCGACGGCAACTGGCTGGAGCCTGCCTGGGAGTACATGCACTTCCACCCTGCGTTGGACAGCTCCAACATGGGCAGCTTCGGCGTCTGGGAGGATGACGGCAGGATCGTCGCCGTGGCGCATTACGAGTGGCGGATGGGTGAGGGCTTCTTCCAGTTCCACCCGCTCTACCGCCACTTGATGTTCGACCTGCTCACCTACGCCGAGAAACACCTGTCCGGAACCTCGGAGCAGGACGGCAGGAGGTTCCTCCGCGCGTACGTCAACGACAACGACGACGCCTTCCTCTCGCTGGTCACGTCGCGCGGCTACGAGCGAGACCTCGAAGGCGCGCGCCCCATGTACCGCTTCGACATCCCCGAGAGGTTCCCGGCCATGGCGCTGCCCGCGGGCTTCCGGTTGGTCAGCCTCGCCGACGACTGTGACTGGCGCAAGGTCGACCGCGTTCTCTGGCGCGGGTTCGATCACGAGGGCGAGCCTCCCGCCACCGAAGCCGATCTCGACGAGCGTCGCAGGATGTTCGACACGCCAACCGCCCGACGCGACCTGAAGATCGCCGTGGCGGCTCCCAACGGCGACTACGCCGCATTGGCCGGCATGTTCTACGAGCCCAACAGTCAGTTCGCGTACGTGGAGCCGGTGGCCACCGACCCCGACTACCGGCGCATGGGGCTGGGCAGGGCGGCCGTCCTCGAAGGGATCCGCCGCTGCGCCGCACTGGGCGCACGAGTGGTCTATGTCGGCTCGGACCAGGAGTTCTACAGGGCCATCGGCTTCACAAAGGTGTACGACAGCGAGTGCTGGACGACATACCTCTAGAGCCGCGAACGCCTCGATCCGGATCGCCCTCGCGACCTCCGGATGTGCAGGGTCCGGGCGCGGCCGCCGGGCGCGTCGTCGGGCCTGCCTGCCATCCGGCCGGGCCGGAGCCGCGTATCGTTCCTGCAATGCGACGCCTGTCGACCTTCCTTGTTGCAGCAGCTGTGGCAACCGTTCTCGCGGCCGCCGCGACGAGCTCCGCAAGCGCCCACGCGCCGCTCGTGGTGGATGGCGGCAACGAGTCGCCCGAGACCGCCTTTGTCCTCGAGGACGCGACCCGCTCGCTGGCCCTCGGCTCGACGATCGGCGAGCCGGGCGAGCACGACTGGTACCGCATGGAGATGACCGCCGGTCAGCCGCTGGTCGTGCAGATGACGCGTCCCGATGCCGTGGGCGGCATCGCAGCCGACGTCGCTCTCCTGGGACCCGGGCTGCCCGTGCCGGACGACACGACGTCGGCTCTGGCCGCGGAGGTGGGTGCCGACGGGGCCGTGCTCCTGCCGGCCGACGGCGATCCGGGGCGCTCGGTGCACGCCGGCCTCGGGTTCTACGAGTACGAGGGACTCCGGACGACGGCACCGGCCGACGGAACGTACTGGATCGTCGTCTCCGCGCACGATCCCGGCGCGACCGGCAAGTACGTGCTCGCCCCGGGGGTGGACGAGGAGTTCGGGCTGGCCGAGATCGGCGGGATGGTCGACCTCGTCGCGCTGTTCAACGCCGACTGGCCGCCGACCGGTGACGCGCCGACGGGCCCGCCGCCCGCCCTGGTGCTGGCTGGCCTGCTCGTGCTGGTTGGCCTCGCCGTGGTCGGTCTCGGGGCATGGTCTCGCCGGCGCCACGCCCGCAAGGTCGAGGAGCCCACCGACGCCTAGTCCGGGCGCCGGGGCGCTGGCCAGCGTCCGCCATCGGAGTGCGCCGGGATGGTCGCCCACCGGCGGATCGCCCGACCGACCGGATGCCCGCGGTCCTTGCCGCCCGAACACCGGATGCGCGGCGCAGACCTGCGCGGTGGTCTCGTGACCAGCCGGCCCGGCCAGTCACAACCCCAGGCTGTATCCGAGCCCGACGTGCGTCCGGAGCAGCCGCGGGTTCGACGGGTCGTCCTCGATCTTGCGGCGTAGGCGGAGCATGGTGACGCGCAGGATCTCGTTCTCCGTCTCGTACGCGGGGCCCCACACCGACGCCAGGATCTGGGTCGGTGCCACGATGCGGCCCCGGTTCCGGAACATGAACGTGAGCAGGGCCAGCTCCGTGGGGCTGAGGGCCACGATCCTGCCGCCCTTGCGAACCGTCCGGGCCACCACGTCAAGCTCGACATCGTCGGCAGCGAACACGGCCGCGTCTGCGCTGGGCTCCGCCCGACGGAGCGCTGCCTTCACCTTGGCCACCAGGACGGCGGCCCCGATGGGCTTGGTCAGGTAGTCGTCGGCCCCGGCTTCGAGACCGTCGACGATCGACTCGTCCGAGTCGAGGCCGGACACCGCCAGGATCGCGATGTCCGGGTCCGCATCGCGCACCCGCCGGATCAGCTCGAGCCCGCTGAGCGACGGCATCCGAACATCCGTGACCACCACGGAGTACGGCCGTCTGCCCGCCTCGAAGGCATCCCAGGCGCTCGCGCCGTCGGCGTGCGCCTCCACCTCCCAGCCGGCTGCGGTGAGCGTGGTCTCGAGATAGCGGCGGCTGAAGGCGTCGTCCTCGGCGACCAGGACCCAGGTCACGGCCTGCCCTCCGCGGGTGGCGACGGCCGGTCCGCGCCGAAGCGGAGTGTCGTCTTGCCCAGCCAGTGCTCGAGCTCGGCCCGCGTCGTCACGAGCGCCGAGCAAACCGCCTCCACCTCCTCGTCCAGCCTTCCCCGCCCGGCCATCGCCGCGTGCTCCAGCTGCATGCAGGCGGTGGCCAGCTCGTCAGCACCGACCGTCCCCGCCGAGCCCCGCAGCGAGTGCGCCTCCCGCGCGATGGCGGCGCGATCGCCGGCGGCGAGGGCCGCCCGGAGGCGCTCCTCCGCTCGCTGGCTCGTTGCGACGAACAGGCCGATCATCTCGCGCACGGCGTCCTGGCCGGCGAGCACCCCCAGCTCGCCGAGCACGCCCGGTGCGGCAATCGCCGCGTGCATGCCGAACTCGCCCGTCGGAGATGGCTCGCTCGACGCTGCGGGTCCGGCGGCGGCCGTTCCGGGCAGGGGCTCGAACGTCGCAGCGCCATCGGTGCGGGCTCGGCGCGGAGCAGCATGACCGCCAAGCCACCGGTCAACCGTCCCCTCGAGGTCGCGCGCCCGATAGGGCTTGGCAAGGTGGTCATCCATCCCGGCTTCGAGCGCGCGCAGACGACCCTCGTCGTAGGCATTGGCGGTCATGGCAATGATCGGCATCCGTCGCTGGCGGTGCGTGGTCTCGAGCTCGCGTACCCGACGTGTTACCTCGAAGCCGTCGAGGCCGGGCAGCTGGCAGTCGAGCAGCATGAGATCAACCTGCTCGTGCTCCAGGTGGCGGAGCGCCGATTGACCGTCGACAGCAGCAACGGGCTGGTGGCCCATTCTCGCGAGCAGCGTGGTGGCCAGCTCGAGGTTGACCGGGTTGTCGTCGACAACGAGGACGCGCCTCCCCCGGCGATGGCCGGTCACTTGCGCGGCCGATGAAGCGCCCGGTCGCTCGGCAGCGAGACCGGGCTCGATGGCAGAAGCGACACCGGGCTCGACACCGGCAGTGGCGGGCAGGACCGGGAGCCGCACCGTGAAGGTGCTGCCGGATCCTGGCTCGGAGGTCACCTCGATGGTCCCGCCCATGCGAGCGACGAGTCGCTGCGTGATCGCGAGACCGAGACCGGTGCCGCCATACCGTCTCGCCTGCGAGGAATCCAGCTGGACGAACGGCTCGAACAGCCGCTCACGGTCAAGCGCCGCGATCCCTATGCCCGTGTCGGCGACAGAGAGCTCGAGCCAGTGGTCACCAGGGCTCGACAGCCCGATCGTGACCGAGCCGGCCTCGGTGAACTTGATCGCGTTGGACACGAGGTTCCCGAGCGCCTGGCTGATGCGACCCGCGTCGCCGACCACTCGTTCCGGCACGCCGGCCTCGGTGATCGTGCGCACGGACAGGCCCTTCGCGCGTGCGGTGGGCCGGTGCAGCGCGGCCACCTCGGCGACGAGCTCGCCCGGGCCGAATGGGACCGGCCTGATCTCCAGCTGCCCGGACTCGATCTTCGAGAAGTCGAGGATCTCGTTGATGATCGACAACAGCGCTTCCCCGGACGATCGCATCACGTCCAGGTAGTGCTCCTCCTCGGTGGCGAGCTGCGTGCCCTGGAGCAGCTCCACCATGCCCAGGATCCCGCTGAGCGGGGTGCGGATCTCGTGGCTGATCGTGGCAAGGAAGTCGTCCTTGGCCCGATTGGCGGCCGCCGCTTCGTCGGCCAGCGTGCGCGCCTGGGCAGCCGCGTTGGCCAGCTCGGTGTTCGCCGCGGCGACGGCCTCCCTGGCGCCCTCTCGTTCGATCTCTGCCCCGACCCACAGGGCCATGAGCTGCAGGTACTCGACATCCGCAGTCTGGAACGGGTTCTCGCGAGGGAGCGGGCTCGAGAAGCTCAGGACGCCGTACAGGGAGCCGCCGACCATGACCGGGGCACCGATGTACGACCGCAGGCCGTACATGGTGTGAGCGAGTTCGTCCTTCAGCTCGACGGTCGACGCGGCATCGAGGATGGTCACCACGTCGCCCGACTCGATGACACGCCGGCCAAACGTCTGGTCGAGCGGGAACTCGACGCCGCTCTGCACCCGGCCGTCCCACGCATCGGCTTCCTCGGCCACCAGCCCCGTCGAGGTGATGCGGCCGAGGACCGCCGTCCCGGTACCGAAGCGCTTCCGCACCAGCCCGAGCAGCGAGGCGATCTTCTCGCCGCTGGTCCGTCCCGGCTCGCTGGTTACCAGGTACAGGTCCCGCAGGGCAGCCTCGCTGTCGCGCAGCGCCGCCTCGGTCTGGATGCGCCGGGTGACGTCAAGGGCGTAGACGTTCGCGTACCCGCGCTCGGGGATCGGAACAACGAGGATCGCGAACGTGCTCCCCCTGGATTGATGGTCAATCTCCAGCTGGGTCGATCGCTCGAGTGCATCCCGCACGGCATTGCTCAGCCAGCGACCCACCCGTGCCCCGGGCACTCGCCGGAGCAGCGTCCTCCCCGGCTTGTTCGCGTAGAGGAGGGTGCCATCCGCACCAACCCGCAGCACCGGGTGCGGGTGCTCCTCGGGGAGCCGGGCGAGGATCGCGATGCGCTCTTCCGCTGCCTTCCGATCCGTCAGGTCGCGGAGGAAGGCGCTGAACGAGGGCTGGCCGCCCGTGTGGTGTGCGGAAACCGTCAGCTCGATCGGGAACTCGCGGCCCGAGCGGTCGATGGCGGGCATCTCGAGCCGCTGCCCGATGATTCGCGGCTGCCCGGTCGCGATGAGTCGCGCCATCCCGGCGCGGTGGGCAGCGCGGAGCCGCTCGGGGACGATCAGGTCACCCAGGTGCCTTCCCCGGGCTTCGTCCGCAGACCATCCGAACAGGCTCTCGGCCTGCGGGTTCCACTCGGTCACGAGGCCCCCGGCGTCGATCGAGATCACGGCGTCAAGGGCGCCGTCGATCGTGGCGCGGATGCGCTCCTCCCGCTCCACGAGCAGTGCTGTGTCGCGGAGGCGCCGGAGCGCCATCCCGAGGATCGCACCGAAGTCCTCGAGATGGACGACGAGCGTCTCGTCCACAGGGCGTCGTTGTGCCGAGTACAGCTCGAGGATGCCGACGACTGCCCCCTGGGCACGGAGCGGCACCCATACTCCCGTGACAAGCCCGGTGTCTCGTGCCACCGCTCGGCGAAGGAATCCCGGCTCCTCGCGGACATCCTCCACCCAGATCAGCCGGTCCTCCAGCCACGACCGGCCGGGCAGGCCCTCGCCTGGGACGAACCAGATCTGGCGAGTCACCTCGACGAATGCCGCGTGCTCCGGATCAGGTGACCACAGGTCGAGCGTGCGCAGCCGACCGGCGTCCTGGTCCACGAGCAGCAGGGAGGCCAGGGTCCAGTCGAGGCCCACGCCCAGCGCCTGGAGAAGCGCGGGCGCCGATTCCTCCAGGGAGGGACCGGTCGCCAGCGCGCGGATCGCCTCGAGCAGAGCCGGAGGGTGCTGGAGGTCGTCCTGGGCTGCAGGGGTCGCGGGTAGGCCGGTCATGTGGGTCGGGGACACCACGGGTGGCAGGGGACGTGGGGTTGCAGCGAGGCGCCGGGTCGATCCGGGCGGCCGGATCGTAGCACTCGCCAGCTGTCACAGGGCCGTCACACCGCTGCGACCCGCCGTAACGTGCCTGTCACCTCGCTCTCCGATCGTTCGATCTGACGGCAGGGGTCGACCCCTGCACACCCTGGCATCCGTATTGAGGGCCCACATCACGTGAACATCTCTCGCGCTTCGCGCCTGACCGCCTCGCTCGCGGCCGCGACATTGCTCGCCACGACGCTCGCCGTACCGGTGCTGGCCGACAACGTCAGCAACGACGTGGCCAACACCGCCAGCGGCGCCTCGGGCGGCCGTCTTGAGATCCTCGAAGGCTCCACTGCCTCCGTCGGCTACTTCATCCGGGAAACCAACGCCGGTGGCTATCAGGGCTGCGACGCCACTGTCTCCTCGCCTGCGGTGGTCACCATCACCGTCCCGAGCGGCGTCACCGTGACGCCGACCTCGCTCACCTTCACCGCCTGCGACGTCACGCAGAACGTCGTCTTCAGCGCGGCGCCGGGCGAGCACAGCATCCCGCAGGTCACGGTTTCGGACGCATCCGGCTCCTACAACGTCACCGCAACCGCCTTCCGGCTCATCGTCAACGGCGATGCCGACCGTGACGGCGTCACGGACGCTATCGACAACTGCCCGAGCGTGGCCAACGCGGACCAGGCCGACGGCGATGGGGACGGGGTCGGCGACGCGTGCGACACGATCACCCCGCCCTCCAACCAGGCACCCGCTGTGAGCGCTGCGGCCGCCGACGCCTTCGGCATCGAGGGCGACACGCTGACCACGTCGGGCGCGTTCAACGACCCCGACGGGGACGCGCTCACCCTGTCCGCGACCAACGCTGCCGGCACATTCACCGACAACGGCGACGGCTCCTGGAGCTGGTCGCTCTCGACCAACGACGACGCGACCGAGGCGACCATCGCGGTCACCGCCCACGATGGCAGGGGCGGCTCCGCCTCCGACACCTTCAGCTACCGCGCGCTCAACGCGGCGCCCTTGATCGCTGCACCCGTGGTCGCCCGCGACGCCTACGGCTGCACGCCGTCGATCACCGTCAACTTCAGCGACCGCGGCGCGGCCGACACCCACCGGGGCACGATCGACTGGGGCGATGGCTCGCAGCCGGACGTCTTCACGACCACGGGTGCCGTCGCCGGTCATTCGTACGCAGGTGCCGGCACGTACAGCGCCACCATCACCGTCACCGACGACGACAGCGGCGCGACGAGCGCGGCGGTCGCCGCGGGCGGCTACCGCGTCTACAACAAGCCCAGCAGCGTCCTCCAGCCCATCAATGGCACCGGCCCGCGCAGCCTCTTCAAGCTCGGCAGCACGATCCCGGTGAAGATCACGGTGGCCGACTGCGGCGGCTCCACGGTGGGCACCCTCGCCCCGCAGGTGGCGGTCATCAAGCTCGACCCCACGCCGGACGGCACCGAGTGGGAAACCGTCTCGACGGCCACCCCCACCACCGGAACCGCGATGCGCTACGACGCCACCAGCGCCCTCTACATCTACAACCTCAGCACCAAGAACCTGACCGCAGGCGACTGGAAGGTCCGCATCACGGATGGCTCGTTCCCAACCCCGATCGAGGCGACCTTCAGCATCAAGAAGTAGCCCGCCCCCCTGTACAGACGGCCGTGCCCCTCGGCGGGCACGGCCGTCTGCTTGTTGTCCGGGTGTCGCGCCAATCAGGCTCGGGCGGCTGAGGCGGGTCCGTCCACCGCCCACGCCGGCCGGTACCTGGGCGCGGACCCTACACGGATGCCAGCGGCCGACGCACCACGCTGAGCCGCTCCGCGAGCGATCGCTCCAGCTCGTCGGCGCCTCGAAGGTCATTCTCCCGGATCGAGCCGTTGCGCTCGGCCACGTGGAGGATCAGCGGCCCGCCAAGCGAGATCGCCACGTGGACGATCCGCTCGCCGTCGCGCGCCCGGAAGAAGCACAGGTCTCCGGGCTCGAGCGCCTCGATGCCCACCTCGAGGCCGCCCGCGAGGTCGATCGCCAGGCCAACCGCCGCCTGCTGGTAGCTGTCGCGCGGAAGCGCGACGCCGTGCAGTCGACACACCGCCTGGACGAAGCCGGAGCAGTCGGCACCCCAGCGCGTTCGACCGCCCCATAGGTACGGGACGCCGAGCCACTGCAGGGCTGTGTGGACGACGGCACGGCCCGAAGCCGCGAACTGCCCCGGGGCCTCCGTGAGTCGAACGAGCCGTCCCTCGACCAGCGTGCCTCGGCGCCCATCGGGCAGGCGCACCTCGTCGTCGATCAGCCTCACGCGGGCGCCCCACGGCAGCCGGGCCAGCACACGACCGTCGGATCGTGCGACCACGGCGTCGAGGGCGATCGCCGGATCGCTGCCGCCGGATTCCCACCGTGCCACCGCGTCGCTCCCGGTGTCGGCCACCAAGGCGCCCGAGCTAACCCAGCCCTCAAAGCCATCCTCGCTCCGACAGCGAAGCCAGCCGTCGCCCGTCTCGAGAGCTTCAACGACCTCGCCCAGCAGCACCTGGGAGACCTGCTCGGCCTCGTGAGCAGGCGAAGCCCGGACTGAAGCCAGCGCCGCTCGAACAACAGCCCTCATGACCCCAGCCTACCCCCGGCTGGCAATCGAGTCGTGGGGCCCTCGATCCGTCGGGCAAGCGACTTGCTGCGGTCCTCGGTGCGCGCCACCCGCCGAGGCGGTAGCCTGTCGGCGGGCCGTTAGCTCAGTGGTAGAGCAGGGGACTTTTAATCCTCCGGTCGTGGGTTCGATCCCCACACGGCTCACCAGCACTTCGTGCACGGATACCCGCCGGGCGAGCCTCATGTGACCAACCCCCGGCACGGTTGACAGCCACCTTCGCAGCCTACGGGTCCGCCCCGGGGCCCAGGTGAGCCGTTCGCGTGCCGCACAGACAGCGATGCCCTCGCTGCCAGTTCGGCGATCGTCATCCTGGTTGCCCACCGCCGTTCGATCAGGGTGTAGCGCCGCGCGTGGTCGTGGTGATCCTTGGGCATAGCCAGATCGCGCTGACGATGGACACCTATAGCCACGTCGCGCCTGCCCTCCAGCCCGAAGCGGCCGACCGCCTCGACGCGCTCCTGGCGACCGCCTCGCTCGGGTAGGTGCTCGCGGCCTCAGGTGGGGCTCCCCACGCGCCCGCAGAGCGAGCTTCCGCAGGCCAGTCGGAGCCAACTGAGGGCCTGTGTCTGAACCCGAGAGCGGTCGGGCGAACCGTGCAGCGTTCCGGACCAGCACAGGTCCGCGGTCTTGACGTCGGGCAGAGCGTCGGGCAGGGTGCCCAGGTCAACCTGCGAGGAGAGCACCAATGGAGCAAGCTCGACCGATCGTGGTTCGGCCAGATGAGGGGATCTCACCGCCCGGGCCGCCCACGCCCGGAATGGACCGCCGACAGCTCGTCGACCATGAGGATCGCTGGGTCGGCTGGGTGCGGACCGACCCCGGACTCGCTGGCGGCTGGCACCACCATGGAGCGCGGGACTCCTACATCTACGTTGTCCGCGGCACGGTGACGATCGAATACGGTCCCGCCGGGCGCGAGCGGGTGACGGCGGCGGCCGGGGACTTCATCTTCAATCCCGCCCGCATGGTGCATCGCGAGATCACCGCCCCTGATGAGCCGGCGGAGTTCTTCGTCGTCCGCGTTGGGACCGGCCCGCAGAACGTCAACGTCGACGGCCCCGATTCCGATCCGGACGGCAGATGACTTGAGGTCTGGCCGATCGGGTGGTGCTCACAGGCCCTGACAGCCAATCTGACAGCCGACGCTGCTGGACGTTCAGCTTGCCCCCGAACTGGACGCGCGGAGACGCCGCTGGACGGCCGGGCCCGGACTTCTAATCCTCATGTCGTGGGTTCGAATCCCACACGGCTCACCAGCCTTTGACGAGATGCGCCCTGAGCCTGTCGTCGTGCCTGGCCTGCGCACCGCGAACGCGGCTCGGGTGGCATCATCGGCCGATGACTGTGCGCCACGATCCCGAGCTCGAGCCCACCGCCATCCGCGCGGCGGCCGAGCGCATCCCGGCGGCCTTCCGCCACTCGCCCCAGTACGTCAACGAGACCCTCGGGGAGCGCGCTGGCGGCCCCGTGGTGGTCAAGATCGAGACGACCAACCCGGTAGGGGCGTTCAAGGGGCGCGGCACCTGGCTGATGGTCCACGAGTTGGCCGCCGCTGGGCGGATCGGCCTCGGTCGGCCGGTGGCGGTCGCATCCACCGGCAATTTCGGGCAGGGAGTCGCGTACGCCGCCCGCGCCCTCGGCCTCGAGGCGGTCGTCTTCGCCGATGAGCGCGCGAACCCGCTCAAGCTGAACAAGATCCGCCGCTACGGCGCCCGGGTCGTCCTCGCGGGCCATGACTTCGACGCCGCGCGGGTGGCCGCCGAGCAGCATGCACGCGAGACGGGTGCGTATCTCCTGGTCGACGGCCGGGAGCCGACGATCGCGGCCGGGGCGGCCACCCTGGCCGTCGAGCTGACCGACGCGGCCGACCGCGGCGACCTGCCTGCCCTCGGCTCGGTCTATGCCCCGGTTGGCAACGGTGCGCTGATCGTGGGCGTCGGCGCGTGGCTGCGCCATGCCGTGCCGGGCTGCCGCGTCGTCGGCGTGCAGTCCGAGGCCGCGCCGTCGATGACCCTCTCCTGGCGGGCGGGTCGGCCGATCGAGACGCCCACCGCCGGCTCGTACGCCGAGGGGGTCAACACCCGCGTGCCGGTGCCCGAGGCGCTCGAGATGATGGCCGGCCGGGTAGACGACATGCTGCTCGTGTCCGAGGACGCGATCCGGGCCGCGCAGGAGGAGCTGACCCGGGCCATCGGCGTGACGGTCGAAGGCGCGGCAGGCGCCTCGTGGGCCGGGCTGCTGGCGGATCCCGGCCGACGGGGCCCCTCGCTGGTCCTGGTCACGGGCAGCAACGTGGCCCCGGTCACAGGCGCCAACGTGGCACCGATGGCCTGACCTCGCGGATCGCGGCCCACGCCGCCCGGCGGCGACCGCTGCGAGGTGTGACAGCCGCAGCCCCGGGACCCGGTTGGCCGGTCCGGTCGGCACTTGCGGAGCCTCCCGCTCCGTCCCAATCTGGGGGTGGGAGGGCGTGTCCGGGGCGACACGCGAGGGCAAGTGAGCGTCGCATCGCCGACTGCTGGGGCGTCCCGGGTCGATCACTCGCTGCGCCACATCCTGATCATCGGCGGGCTCGTCGTCGGGCTGGTCGTCGTCACCGTGGTGGCGATGCTCGTCGTCGCGCCACGAGGCCCCGCGACCTACGCGCCCGGCTCGCCCGAGGCCGCCTTCCAGCAGTACCTGGCGGCCTTCGACTCGGGCGACCTCGAGGCGGCCTACGCGTCGTTCTCGAGACGCGTCCGGTCAACCACCACGTCGTCCCAGTACATCGATGAGGTGTCGATGTACGACCGGGGCGACCAGGGGCGTGGCATCTGGATCGATTTCGTCGATCGCGCCGACGGCCGTGCGACGCTCCACCTCGCGATCGAGGAGTTCTACTCGTCCGGGCTGACCTCGGACAGCTACCGCTACCAGGGCAGGGTGCGCATGGTGTCCGAGGACGGCGCCTGGAGGATTGACGAGCTGCTGGCGGGCGTGGACCCCATCTACCGCTAGCCGGGAGGGATTGCGATGTTGACGGCTCGACGCATCTACCTCTACGTGGTGTCCGGGGTGGCCCTTGGCCTGCTGCTGGCCGGGTGCACGAGCCTCGTCAGCCTGCTCCTCGACCAGCTCGGGATGGGTCCTCGGGGCGGGTTCCTGGCCGGTGCGCCCGTCGATCGGGAGGCGCTCAGCATCGCGATCGCCCTGATCGCGGTCGGCCTTCCGTTGTGGGGGCTTCACTGGTGGTTCACCGAGCGGCTGGTGCGCCGGCCCGACGAGGACGGTGATCTCGAGCGCCGCTCGATCGCGCGCGCGCTCTACCTGGCGATCGTCCCCGCGGTCACACTCTGGATCACCGCTGCGGCCGCCGCGGACGTCATCCGCGACGGCATCCGCACCGTCACCGACACGCAGGTTTGGGACGAGAGCGGCGTCTACGTCTTCGGGCTCTTCACGGGCGATCTCGGGCAGGCCGGCTCGCTGGCCCTTGCGGTCGTGGTCGGGGTCGCCTGGGCCTACCACGTCTGGGTGCGCGCCCGTGACGCACGCGCGGGTCCCCTGGTCGGGGCGGCCGCCTGGGTGTCACGCCTGTACCTGTACGGCGCTGCGCTGTACGCGATCTTCGCGACGCTGACCGCCAGCGCGAACCTGATCGAGACCGGGCTGCGGATGGCCGTCGATCGCCCGCCGATCGACCAGGCGTCCGACTGGTGGGCGCTGGCGGTGACGGGCGCCCTGGCCCAGGTCCTGGTCGCGGGCGTCGTGTGGGCCGGCCACTGGGGCTACTCGCTGCGGCTCCGTGCGATGCCGGACTGGCGCGGCGCGGCTGAGCGCGTTTCCCGCGTCCGGGCCACCTACCTCATGGCCGTCGTCCTGGCCTCGACGATCCCGGTGATCGTGGCGGTCAGCCAGGGCCTGGCCGCGCTGCTGATGTGGGGCCTCGACGTGGGCCCGACACGCGACGGGTATCTCGTCGCCCAGGACATGATCGGGCCGCTGCTGGCATGGGCGCCGTTCGCCGTCGCCTGGTGGTGGCACCGTCGTCGGGCGGCGCAGGAGGGCTTCGAGCGTGATGGCCAGGCCGGCGCACGGGCGGCCCGCCGGGTGGCGGACTATGTCCAGGCGGCCGCGGGCCTTGCCTTCGTCGGCGTCGGCCTGGCGCGGGTCGTCGGGATCGTGTTGGACGTCGCAGCGGGGTCGGCACCGATCGGTGAGCCGGCGAGGTGGTGGGGCGAGGAGCTGAGCACCTTCGTCTCGTTCGCCGTCGTCGGGCTGCCGGTGTGGCTCGGGTCGTGGTACCTGTGCCAGCGCCGCCGGGGCTCGATGCCGGCCTGGGAAGCGGGATCGACGGCCCGGCGGGCGTACCTCTTCCTCGTCGTCGGCGTCACGACGGTCGCCGCGGGCATCAGCCTCGCCTGGCTGCTCTACCTGGGCATCCGCGTGGCGCTGGACCTCCGCCCCGGCTTCGATGCTGCCGAGACCAGTGGGCCGCTGGGCGTGCTGGTGATCGCGGGTCTCCTTCTCGCATATCACCTCTACGTGCTTCGTGGTGACCTGGCGGTCCGGGCAGAGCCGGTCCCTGCCGCGGCTGGTGCCCCTGCCGCGGTCGCGGTGGCCGTCGGCGAGATGCCCGCGGGCGCCGAAGCGATGGCGGCTGCAGCTGTGGATGTCACCGAGGAGCTGGTGATCAGCGGGCCGCCCGGAGCCGACTTCGACGCGGTCAACGCCACGCTGCGTGAGCGTCTGCCGGCCGGCTTCTCGATGCGGGTCGTACGCCACGGGGCGGGCACGGCTGGCTGATCGGGGCGAGCCCCCGACGGGGCGCGCTCGGCTCGGTGGGCAGTGTGTCTTCGCGACCTCCGCCTCCGGCGCGACACCCAGGGGTGCGCGAACGTCTCATTGGCGCAGATACGCCCGAGGCGTCCCGGAGGGGTGCCCGATGCGAGCCGGAACCCGTCGCGCGCTCATCGCGCTCTTGACCACCGCCATCCTGGTCGCCGGCTGCGGCACGGCAGCCCCGAGCCTGACGCCCGCCACCCCGCTCCCCACGCAGGCCCCGGCCTCGACGGTCCCCTCGACCGCCCCCTCGCCCTCGCTGCAGCCGACCGCCACCCCCGCTGGCCCGTTCCTGGGTCAACTCGTGGTGACGGTGTCGGATCGCCTGCGGATCCGCTCGCAGCCCTGGGTGGGCGAGGACTCCATCAAGTACGAGCCGCTGCTGCCGATCTATACGGAACTCAGGGTCCTCGATGGCCCGGTCACTGGCTCTGGCTATGTCTGGTACCAGGTGGAGCCGGTCGGCTTCAGCCTGTACGACGGCCCCGGCTACGGCTGGGCCGCGGTGGCCGGCAAGGACGGCGAGCCCTGGGTCACCCTGGCCGATGCCCCGATCGCCGGCATCGAGCTGGCCAAGGCAACCGTCCCCCGGGCGACTGCTGATCCTGCTGCTGCGGGGACCGCCGCCGCCTCGATCAATGCCTTCGGCCTCGACCTGCTGCGGGCGATGCTGGCCGACCCGAAGCTCCAGCTCGCCGACAAGAACGCCGTCTTCTCGCCCACCAGCATCGTCCTCGCCCTGGCCATGGCCCGGGCCGGCGCCAAAGGTGACACCGCGGCCGAGATGGACAAGGTCCTCCACACCACCGGCTGGGAGGAGCTGGGTCCCGGGCTCAACGCCCTCGAGCAGGCGCTCGCCTCGCGCAACGCGACCTGGCAGGAGGAGGAGGTTACCCGCGAGCTTGCCGTGCGGATCGCCAACGCCGCCTTCGCCCAGCACGGCTGGCCGCTCGAGCAGGCGTACCTCGACCGGATCGGTGGGAGCTTCGACGCTGGTGTCCGGCTGGTCGACTTCGCCGCCGACCCCGAGGCTGCCCGTCAGCTGATCAATGCCTGGGTGAGCGGGCAGACGAAGAAGCGCATACCGCAGCTGCTCCAGCCGCTCGACGTGACCAAGGACACCAGGCTCGGGCTCGTCAACGCGGTCTACCTCAAGGCCAACTGGGCCCGCGAGTTCGAGCTCGACCGGACCGAGAGTGCGCCCTTCACGCGCCTCGATCGCTCGAAGGTGAGCGTGCCGACGATGTGGGTCGGGGGCGGGCAGGAGATCCCCTACGCTAGGGGCACGGGCTGGCAGGCCACCGAGTTGCGCTACCGCGGCGAGCTCGATCCCGAGAGCGGCTACTACACCAAGCCACTCGCGATGACGCTGATCCTGCCCGATGATCTCGCCGCATTCGAGAAGAGACTGACGGGAGCCCAGCTGGACCGGATCGCGTCGGCCCTTGAGTCGCAGCGGCAGCGTCTCGAGGAGGTGACCGGGGGCAGGGAGAGCGAGGCGTGCTGGTGCGGGTGCTACGCGTATGCCGTCGAGGTCCACATGCCGCGTTTCGGGATCGAGACGAGGGTCCCGCTTGCGGACGAGCTGAAGGCGATTGGCATGGCGACCGCCTTCGACCCCGAACGCGCTGACTTCACCGGCATCCACGTTCCGGCTGATGAGATGGATCGACCGTTCATCTCGACCGTCATCCACCAGGCCAACATCGACGTGGACGAGAAGGGAACCGAGGCCGCCGCCGCCACCTACGTCGGCATGGACACCGGCGGCTGCACCGGCCCGGAGCCGGCGAAGGTCATCACCCTCCGGCTCGACCGCCCGTTCCTGTTCGCCCTGCGCGATGTCGAGACCGGCGCGGTGCTGTTCATGGGCCGCGTCGTCGACCCATCGGCCGGGCGCTGACCGTCCAGCGACAGCCGAGCACGCTACGACCAGCCCAGGGCGACCAAGGACTCCCTGCCCTCGGCGAGGCCGCCGGCGCCGACGCCTTGTCAGGCCCGGTTGCGCTCCAGCCACTCACGCAGCGCCGCCAGCCCCTCGGGCACGTGCGCCCGCCCGAAGCCGATGCGGAAGTAGTCGGCCGGCACGTCGTGCAGCTCGGAGCGGTAGATGCTCGAGGGCAGGAAGATGATCCCAGCCTCCTCCGCCAGCCGCCGCGTGAACGCCTCGACCCCGTCCTCGCCCAAGTAGCGGACGAAGGCCACGCAGCTCCCGTCGGGCTCGCGCCAGTCGAAGAGCTCCGGGTAGTCGGCGAAGAACGCGTCGAGCTCCGCGACGTTTCGCCGCACGATCGCCCGCGTCCGCCCGAGCACGCGGTCGCGTGCCTTCAGCGCGATCAGGGCGAGCATCTCCGACGGCGCCGAGTTGCAGATCGAGAGGTAGTGCTTGTAGCGCTCGAAGCGCTGGAGCGCCCGATGGTCCTTGCAGGCCAGCCAGCCGATCCGCAGCCCGGGCAGCCCGTATGCCTTTGACATCACGTTGAGCGAAATGGCGCGCTCGTAGAGGTCGACCGCCTGCGGCAGCCGCAGCGCGGGATCGCGCTCGATCAGCCGGTAGACCTCGTCGCTGAAGAGCCAGATGTCGTGGGCCCGACAGAGCTCGACGATGGCGTCGAGGGTCGCCCGCGGGATGATCTTGCCGGTCGGGTTGTTGGGGAAGTTGATCGAGATGAGGCGGGTGTTGGGGCGGACGGCCTCGCGCAGCAGGTCGAAGTCGAGATCCCAGCCGCGCTCGGGGTCGAGCGGCACGCCGGTGACCTCACAGATGCTCAGCGGGACGGTCTCGGCGGCCTGGTAGTTGGGCGTGATGACGATCGCGTGTGCGTCGGGCTCGAGCAGTACGCGCATCGCGACGTAGATGGCCTCCTCGGCGCCCGCGAAGCAGAGGATGTCCTCGGGCACGGCGCTGTCGTAGGTGGCGGCGATCTCGGCTCGCAGCTCGGGCGATCCGTAGGTCTCGGTGTATCTGAGGTGGAGGTGCTGGAATGCAGCGCGGTCCTCGGGCGTCGCGAGCTTGAGCAGCTCGGCCAGCGACATGCTCTCGGCGTCGGATCCGGTCATGTTGTAGCGCGCGGCGAACTCCCAGCGCGAGAAGAAGACTTCCAGGGCGAAGTCCCGCATCGGCTGGCTCATGGGTGATCCTCCGCTGCTCAGCTTGGCGCTCCACGCATCTTCATCCACGGGCGAGCTCAGTGTGACGGCTCGGGCGCGGGAAACCACGGCACGGGCCACGGAGACGCGAAGACGCCCGGCGCATGGAGGCACGGATGGTGCCGCCACGATGCCACTTGACATCGACACGCCCGCGCCTACTCTCAGGCAGCCGCGGTCCGAGCGCGTCCCATCGGATGCCCCGCGGATGGAGGTGGGCGATGCCCAAGTACATGATCACCGGGAGCTACACCGCGGAGGGCGTCAAGGGCCTTCTGGCGGAGGGCGGCACCGGCCGGCGGTCCGCGGTAGAGAAGCTGCTCGCATCCGTCGGCGGCAGTCTCGACGCGTTCTACTTCGGCTTCGGAGGCGACGACTTCTACGTGATCGCCGACCTGCCGAACAACGCCGCCGCTGCTGCCGGTGCGCTTGCCGCGTCGGCCGCTGGAGCCGTTCGCGCGCGAACGGTCGTCCTGCTGACTCCCGAAGAAGTCGACGCAGCGACGAAGCTCTCGCCGACCTACCGGCCGCCCGGCGGCTGATCCCTCCGTCCGGCAAAGGAGCCCGGCACCCGTGGGTGGCTGGGCTCCTTTCGTTCTGAGGAAGCGACCCCTCAGCCGACGCGACGGACGAACGATACGCGACGGTGTGGCCCTCGTAGTTGAACGACGTCACCTCGGTCTCCATCGGGACCACCGAGCCGTCCCGGTGGATCCCGCGGAAGCGGGGACGCTGCCGGAGTCTGGCGGGCAAGGCCGTCGCGCGGCGGTCAGCCGCCGGCCGAGGATGGCCGCAGCGTAGGCGACCGATTCCTCGTGTCAAGATGGTCTTGACCGAAGACGAGGAGGCAGATCGCATGGCTGCGGACCGGCGGATGAAGGTCGGCGTGGTGCTGCCGATCGCGGAGGAGGACGGGCACCAACCAGGGTACGGCGAGTCCGCGAAATCGCGCAGGCGACGGAAGCGACCGGCCTCGACTCGGTCTGGGTGTTCGATCACCTGCTCTATCGATTCGAGGGTGAAACGTCCGGGCTGCACGAGTGCTGGACGATCCTGTCCGCGATCGCCGAGGCCACCAGCCGGGTCGAGCTCGGCACGATCGTGCTGGCCACGGCCTTTCGGAACCCGGCCCTGCTAGCCAAGATGGCCGCGACGTTGGACGAGGTGAGCGGCGGACGGCTCACCCTGGGTCTCGGCTGCGGCTGGCACGACCCGGAGTTCGAGGCCTTCGGCTACCCGACCGACCACAAGGTCGGCCGCTTCGAGGAAGCGCTGCGGGTCATCGTCGACCTTGTCCGCACGGGCCGCGGGGACCTCGACGGGGAGTGGTACACGATCCGCGACTGCGCGCTCCTGCCGCCGGCCCCGCGGCCGGAGATGCCGATCCTCGTGGCAGCCGGTGCGCCGCGCATGCTCGGGCTGACGGCGCGCCACGCCGACGCCTGGAACACCGCATGGTACGGGCTGCCGAACGACGAGCTCCAGGCCGACCTGCGCGCAATGCGGGAGGCCTGCGAACGCGAGGGACGCGACATCGCCACGCTCGGGCTCACCGTCGGGCTGACGATCCGCGAGCCGGCCGCCGGCCCGGTCGACCAGCGCCGCGCTGCGAAATCGCTGGCGGCCGAGCCCGACCTCATCGCCGAGGCGCTGACGGCCTACGAGGGGATCGGGTTCGAGCACGCGATCTGCTCGCTCGAGCCGACGACGACGGCCATGGTCGAGCGGCTCGCTGCCGCCGTCGCCCACTGGCGGCCCGAGGTCGGCTGAGCCATCCGGCACGACGGGTTCGATCGGCGAGGCGCGCATGGACCACGGCGACCACCTCGCGCTGCTTCGCCCCGGGATCGCCGCGCTCGGCGGGACGTGGGCCGATCTCGGTTCCGGGTCCGGGGCCTTCACGCTGGCCCTTGCCGACCTGCTCGGGCCCGGCGCGCGGATCGTGTCGGTGGACGGCGACGCCCGCGCGCTGCGCCAGCAAGCGGACGCCGTGGCGCGCCGGTTCCCCGCTGTTTCCCTGGATCAGCGCGTCGCGGACTTCACCCGGCCGCTCGAGCTGCCGCCGCTCGATGGGATCGTGATGGCCAACTCGCTCCACTTCGTGCACGATCAGGCGACGGCCCTGCGCGCGCTCGTCGCCCAGCTTCGTCCGGGTGGACGCTTCATCCTCGTCGAGTACGACGCAGAGCACGGCAATCCCTGGGTCCCGCACCCCATCTCGTTCGCGCGCTGGCAGCGACTGGCTCCGGAGGCAGGCCTGACCGGCGTCCGGCTCCTCCATCGCGTCCCGAGCCGCTTCCTCGGGTCGATCTACTCGTCGGCTGCCGATCGAGCCGAGGCACCCCGAACGCCCGCAACTACGCGGTCGTGACGCCATCCAGCGCCTCGTACTCACACCGGGCAGCCGCCGAGGATCAAACCAAACAGGCCGAGACCGGCCCCTTTGCGGGGCCGGTCTCGGCGCGGGCGGAGGCGGAGGGGGAGGGCCGAGGCTACTTCTCGACGCGGCGGCTGGACAGGCGGAAGACCATCGCCAGGGCGGTGATCCCGAACAGGCCCAGCGCGGCGAGCGCTGCGAGCGAGACGCCGCTCGAGCCCGCCTCGGACAGAGCGACGGTGTCGGTGGCGGGGGCCGCAACGCCGTCGACGGCCACGACGGCGTCGAGCGTCTGGCCCTGGAGCGAGCCGACGGCGAACACGCTGTACGCGGTGCCGGCCGCGAGGTCGAGGGCG
>Ga0316622_100000667_pt1 | contig 20657 bp, 14 predicted proteins | sample OWC_Aug_OW2_C1_D_FD_207646 | JGI IMG/M metagenome (GOLD analysis project Ga0316622, IMG submission 207646) | Wetland soil microbial communities from Old Woman Creek delta, Ohio, United States - OWC_Aug_OW2_C1_D5_C | ecosystem: Environmental > Terrestrial > Soil > Wetlands | place: USA: Ohio... | reverse complement strand
CGGTGAGACTGGGTTGAGCCGCCGATAAGCCGACACCCGTACCGTCGGGTGCGTGCTGGCCAGCTTCCTCTCTGCAACGCTGCTCGGGCTCTCGGGGCGCGTCGTGCGCGTCGAGGTCGATGTTGCGCCGGGGCTCCCGGGGTTCACGATCGTGGGGCTGCCGGACACGGCCCTCCAGGAGGCGCGCGAGCGCGTGCGGGGGGCGATCCGCAACACGGGCTTTGCGTACCCACCCCGCCGGATCACCGTCAACCTGGCGCCGGCGGACCTGCGCAAGACCGGGGCGTCCCTGGACCTGGCGATCGCGGCCGGGGTGATCGTGGGGTCCGAGCAGGTCACGATCGGCGGAGGATGGGCGCTCATCGGCGAGCTCTCGCTGGGCGGCGAGGTACGCTGGTCTCCCGGCCTGCTGAGCCTCGTGGTTGCGCTGCGCGACCGGGGCGTTGGCCGGGTGGTGGTCCCCGAGGATGGCCGGCTCGAGGCCTCGCTCGTGTCGGGGATCGAGACCGCGGGGGCCCGGTCGCTGTCGGACGCGATCTCGATCCTGGCCAACCGCAGGCTGCGCCGGCGCCGGCTCCCGGCGATCGACGGCCACGAGGTCGCGGGGGCCGGCGCGGGCCCGGCCGGCCCGCAGGGCGCCGGGGAGGAATCCCGAGCTGCCACCCCGCGTGGCGAGGCGAGGGCCCGTCCGCCGGGTCCGGAGACGGCCGTCATGACCGATGAGGAGGCTCCCGACCTGGCCGACGTGCGCGGGCAGGGCGAGGCACGACGCGCCCTCGAGATTGCGCTGGCGGGCGGACACGGACTGCTCCTCGCCGGGCCGCCCGGCTCAGGCAAGACGATGCTGGCGCGGACGGTTCCCGCCTTGCTCCCGCCGCTTGCCGACCGCGCCGCGCTCGCCGTGACGATGGTGCAGTCCGTGGCTGGCAGCGAGCAGGTAGCCGAGCTGGTGCGTCGCCCTCCCTTCCGCGCACCGCACCACACGGCGAGCTATGCGGCCATGGTGGGCGGGGGACCAAGGCTCGCGCCCGGCGAGGCAACTCGGGCGAGCGAAGGGGTGCTCTTCCTCGACGAGCTTCCCGAGTTCGCGCGCGACGTGCTCGAGGCCCTGCGTGAGCCGATGGAGGAGGGACGCATCGTGATCGCCCGGGCCGGGCGCGCGGAGACGTTCCCGGCGCGCTTCCAGCTGATCGCCGCGATGAACCTGTGCCCGTGTGGAGGTGCCGGCGCCGAGCCCGGCACGTGTCGCTGCCCGGACGGTGTGCCGGACCGGTACCTGGCGCGCATCTCCGGACCGCTGCGCGACCGCATCGACTGCTGGTGCCTGATGCCACGGATCGCGCCCGCGGAGCTCCTCGCGGCGCCAGAGCCAGAGCCGTCGGCGGTCGTGGCCGAGCGAGTGGCGCGTGCCCGGCGGATCCAGCACGAACGCAACGACGGCAGGCAGCTGAACACGCGGCTGCGCGGTCGCTCGCTGCGGCGGGCATGCCGGCTGGGGCGCCAGGCCGAGCAGCGTGCCATCTGGCTGGCGGAGCTGGAGGGGATGAGCGCCCGCGGCACCGAGCGCCTGCTCCGGGTAGCGCGCACGATCGCCGATCTGGCCGGCTCCGACGCCGTCGGGGAGGCGGAGCTCGATGAAGCGGCCCGCTACCGATCGCCGCTCTCACGTCGCCGGCTCGCGCTGGCCGGTTGAGGCGGCGATGATCGGCATCGGCCCAGGCGGCCCGACCGGCGACGACGCGTCGCGTGTCCCCACGATGGCCAGGGACCGTCGGGTGACCGGCGACGGCCGGCGCACCCCCGCGCCCGGGGACGACGACGGGCGGGGGGCTCGGGCTGCCGGGGCGGCCGCCGGGGGAGGTCATGGTCTGACCGACGAGGAGCGCTCGGCGTGGGCCGCGCTCTCGACCGTGACGGGGCTCGGGCCGATCGGGCTCGGACGGCTCCTGGCGGTCTACGGCACGGCAGCGGCGGTTCTCGAGGCTGCGCTGGCGGGCGACCACGTGGCGGATGTGGCCGCCGGCGTACGGAGCCAGCCCGCAGGTCGCGCCGGGCGGCGTCGCCTGGGCGACGCGAGCAGTCCGGTTCACGCGAGAGCCCTGGGCGACGCGATCATCGAGGCGGCCCGCGACGGCGAGCGCCTGGCGACCGCGATCGCGGAGCACGGCGTGACCGCAATCCCGCTGGTCGACGACGCGTACCCCGCACGCCTGCGTGCGATCGACCTGCCACCGCCGGTGCTCTTCGTGCTGGGAGACCAGCAGGCCCTTTCGACGTGTCATGCGATCGCGGTCGTCGGGACACGTCGCCCCACGGACGCCGGGCGGCGAACGGCCGCCCGTCTGGCGGCCCAGCTCGTCCGGCAGGGAGCATCGGTCGTGTCCGGCCTCGCGGTGGGGATCGACGGGGTCGCCCACGCGGCGGCGGCGGCCGAACGCGGTCGCACGGTCGCCGTGCTCGGGAGCGGCCATGGCCATCTCTACCCACGAATGCACCGCCGCCTGGTCGACGAGATCGTGGCCACCGGCGGGGCCGTGGTCTCGGAGCTGCCGCCGGCGACCCGCCCGACCCGCGGCACCTTTCCGAGGCGGAACCGGCTCATCAGTGGTCTCTCGGATGCCACGGTCGTGGTGGAGGCAGGCGAGGGGAGCGGTGCGCTCATCACCGCAGGCTGGGCGCTCGAGCAGGGCCGCGACTGCTTCGCCGTCCCCGGGCCGCTCGACGCCCCGGCGTCACGGGGCTGCCTGGCTCTGCTGCGCGAGTACGCCGGCGAGGTGCGCGTGGTCGCCGGACTCGCGGAGCTGATGGAGGACCTCGGTCTGGGATCGTCCGGCACCGATCGGGCACCGGAGCCACTCGCCGGCGGCCCGGGCCCGGACCAGTTGGGCGTACTCGAGGCCACGCTCGCGGCTGCGCTGGTCGAGCGGGCGCAGACCGTCGACGAGCTCGTGGAGTGGAGCCGCATGCCAGTCGCGGCCGTGCTGGGCGCGATCACGCTTCTCGAGGCGCGCGGGCTGGCCGTTGGCGTCTTCGGCCGATACCAGGCCACGCCGCGGCTCCTGGCAGGATCCGCGGCGACCAACCTGCGCGAGGGTCGCCCGACGGGGTGAGCGGGCCACCGAGGGACCATCGCCGCCCCGTACGAGAGGGGGGCTGCCCGGCTGCCACGACCGGTGCTACGTTCGGCCGGCCGTCGCCGTCCGGCGCGTGCGGGCGGCCGCGGCGATCGACCAGCCGCCCGAGGAGCCCCAATGGCGGAGACACAGGACGCCCTGAGCCAGCCCGAACGGATCATCCGCAACGCGGTGATCCACCTCGCCAACGAGCAGCCGCTGCTGGCCGACCTGATCGGCATGCCCGAGGCGTCGCAGGTGACCCTCGTGTGCACGAACCTGCGCACGCTCGGCGGGAAGCGGCCGGTGTTCGCCGACCACAGCGAGTCGACCTTCTTCTTCCCCATGGCACACATCCGCTTCGTGGAGGTGCCGCCTGCTGGCGCGGGCATGCCGGGAAGTCCGGACCGCCCGGCGGCCGTCGAGCCGGTGGCTGCCGGCGTCGGGGCGGGCGAGTCCGATCTCGAGATCGACGAGGAGTTCCTTCGCCGCATCCGCGAGGCCTGACGGAAGGCGCAGTTGATCGGCCGCGAGGGGGCCGATGCTAGACTCCGCGCCAATGGCCAACAACCTTGTGATCGTCGAGTCACCCGCCAAGGCGAAGACGATCGAGCGCTACCTCGGCCCCGACTTCTCCGTGCTGGCCTCGTACGGCCACGTTCGTGACCTTCCGGAGCGCCCCGGCAAGAACGAGCTCGGCGTCGACGTGGAGCGCGACTTCGCGCCGGCCTACGAGGTCGTTGCCAGCCGGCGGAAGCAGGTCGATGCGATTGCCCGGGCCGCCCGCCGCGCCGAGACCGTCTACCTCGCGACCGACCTCGACCGCGAAGGCGAGGCCATCGCATGGCACATCGTCGAGGCCGCCCACCTGCCCCACGAGAAGACACGCCGGGTGACCTTCTCGGAAATCACCGAGAAGGCCGTCCGCGACGCGTTCGCCCACCCACGGGAGATCAACCTCGGCCTCGTCGACGCGCAGCAGGCCCGCCGGGTCGTCGACCGGCTCGTCGGCTACACGCTCAGCCCTCTGCTCTGGAAGAAGATCCGGACCGGCCTCTCCGCGGGACGCGTCCAGTCCGTGGCGGTCCGGCTGGTCGTCGAGCGCGAGCGCGCGATACGGGCGTTCGTCCCGCTCGAGTACTGGACCCTGGAGGCCGTCCTGCGCGCGCCATCCGGCGAGCGCTTCGAGGCCGAGGTGGTGCGGGTCGACGGCGCCAAGCTGTCGATCGGGGATGCCGCCACGGCGGAGGCCCATGCCGCGGAGCTTGCGAGCCTCGAGCCCGTCGTGGCCAAGGTGGCCGTCAAGCGCTCCTCGCGCAACCCGGCACCGCCCTTCACGACATCCACGCTCCAGCAGGAGGCGAGCCGCAAGCTCGGCTTCTCCCCGAAGCGGACGATGTCGGTGGCCCAGCGCCTCTACGAGGGTGTCGCGACCAGCGAGGGCCAGGTCGGCCTCATCACCTACATGCGCACGGATTCGGTGGCGCTCTCGTCGGGCGCGGTCGCCGAGGCGCGCGATGTGATCGGGACGCGCTACGGCGCCGAGTACCTGCCGGCGCGACCGCGGGCGTATCGGACGGCGAGCCGGAATGCCCAGGAGGCCCACGAGGCAATCCGGCCGACGTCGTTCGCTCGGGAACCGGAGATCATGACGGCCACGCTCGGGCGAGACGAGGCCCGGCTGTACCGGCTCATCTGGCAGCGGGCGATCGCGAGCCAGATGGAGGCCAAGGTGATCGAGACGACCACCATCGACCTCGCAGCCGGCCGCTACGACCTGCGAGCCTCGGCCAGCCGGACGGTCTTCCCGGGGTTCAGCCGGATCTACACCGAGGGCCGCGATGACGAGGGCGAAGAGCCCGAGCGCACGCTGCCCTCCCTGGCCGAGCGTGACGTCACGACCGTCGAGTCGGTCGCACCCGGGCAGCACTTCACGGAGCCGCCGCCTCGCTACTCGGAGGCCACGCTCGTCAAGGCGCTCGAGGAGCGCGGCATCGGCCGGCCGTCCACCTATGCGGCGACCATCTCCACGATCGTGGACCGTGGCTACGTTGTCGTTCGCGAGCGACGCCTCTACCCCGAGCCGCTCGGCGAGATCGTGACCGACCTGCTCGTCGAGCACTTCGAGACCTTTGTCGACCCCGAGTTCACGGCTCGCATGGAGACCGACCTCGACGACGTGGCCGAGGGCCGACGCGACTGGGTGCCGGTCGTCCGCGAGTTCTACCTCCCCTTCCGGGCCGCGGTCGAGACGACCGACAAGGCCGTCCGCCCGGCGTCCATCGGCCTCCCGTCGGACGAGACGTGCTCCGAGGGGCATCCGATGGTCATCCGGGCGGGTCGCTACGGGGAGTACCTCGCGTGCTCGCAGTACCCCGAGCACAAGGAGACGCGCCCGCTCGCAACAAGCGAGGCTCCCGGCCCCTCGGGCGACGGTGCGGCAGCCGGCGGGCCGGCCGGCCCGCCGGTGCCCGGCGTCGGCGAGGCGTGTCCCCGGTGCGGCGAGGCCGAGGGCGGTGTGCTCGTGGCACGTCGCGGCCGGTTCGGCGTCTTCGCGGGCTGCTCGCGCTACCCCGCCTGCGACTACATCCACCGGACGGGTCCGCCGCCACCCGACCAGCTCTCGTTCACCGTCGTCTGTCCCACCTGCCGCGAGGGCAGGCTCGTCGCCCGCCGGGCCCGCCGCACCGGGTCGGTCTTCCATGGCTGCTCGCGCTACCCGAAGTGCAAGTTCACGACGTCGCTCGAGCCGGTCGGCGTGCTGCACGATGCCGACGGCGGACCCGTCGCTCGTCGCGCCGAGGGCGAGGCGATCTGTCTGGCCTGCGGCGCGACGGTGCCCTTGCCCGACCCGGTGATCGTGGGCGACAAGCTCGCCGGCGGCCCGCCCGATCCTGGCGCGCTCAGGAGCGGCCGGCGCAGCGGCCGGTCTGCCGGCGCCACGCGCGGCGGGAGCGGCGGCAAGCGCTCAGGTCGATCCTCGCCGCGGGCAGGTGGCTCGGCAGGTGCGGGAGCCCGTCGGCGCGGCTCCGCGAGATCGCGATCGCAGGGCGAGGCGGGCGAGGGGGACGGCCAGCACCAGTGACCGGCGAGGCTGCGCTGGATGGATACCTCGCGGCGCTTCGGGCGCGCGACGCCTCTCCCCACACGCGACGCTCCTATGAGACTGCCCTTCGCGCCTACCTCGGATGGCTCGAGGCGCGCGATCTCGACTGGCGGTCGCCGGGCCGGGCGGCGCTGCGCACCTATCTCGGGGAACTCGGCGCCGGCCACGCCAGGAGCTCGCTGGCCCAGCGCCTGGCGGCGATTCGATCCTTCTACCGATGGGCGACGCGGGCCGGCATCGTGGCGGGCGACCCGTGGGGCGGGATGGCCACGCCGCGGCTGCCGCACCGCCTGCCCCGGGTGCTCGAGATCGACCAGATCGAGGCGCTGCTCGACGCCGTCGACACGCAGGCCGAGATTGCCGGCGCGGGCCACCACGATGCGGCGCTTCGCGAGGCGATCGTGCTGCGGGACCGGGCCATCGTGGAGGCGGCGTATGCAGCAGGCCTGCGAGTGAGCGAGCTGGCCGGTGCCGAGCTGGATGGCCTCGATCTTCGGCGCGGCGAGATCCGGGTGCTCGGCAAGGGTCGCAAGGAGCGCATCGGGCTGCTCGGCCGGCCGGCCCTCGGCGCCCTGGCCGAGTACGTCGAGGTGGGCCGCCCGGTCCTGCTTGCCAGGCGGTCGCCGGGCACCGCGGCCCCGGGGGCGCTCTTCCTCAACCACCGCGGAGCGCCGCTCGGGACGCGTGGGCTGCGATACCGCCTCGAGCGGCTGCGGCGCAGCGCGGGTCTCCCCTACGGGGTCTCGCCCCACACGCTCCGCCACAGCTTCGCGACACATCTCCTGGAGGGGGGCGCGGACCTGCGCGTCGTGCAGGAGCTGCTTGGCCACGAGAACCTGGCGACCACCCAGGTCTACACCCACGTCTCGCCGGCTCGCCTGCGCACCGTGTATGAGCAGGCCCACCCGAGGGCGCGCCAGCGCGACCCGGGAGATGAGGGCGCCGCGACCTCGGGCGTCCCTCGCACGAGCCCGACGACGCGCACATGACCACCGGCCGCACGCTCGCCCGGGCCGCCGCGATCGTCACCCTCGCGGGTCTGCTGTCGCGGGCGCTCGGCTACGTCCGAGTCTTCGTCATCGGCTCGACCTTCGGGGCCGGCCCCGAGCTCGACGCCTTCATTGCTGCCTTCCGGATCCCCGACCTGATCTTCCAGCTCGTGGCCGCCGGGGCGCTCGCGTCGAGCCTCATCCCGGTCATCGCCTACGTCAGCACCGAGGACGGGGACGAACGGGCCTGGCGTGTCGTGTCCACGGTGGCAAACCTCCTCATGCCCGTGCTGCTGGTTCTGTCGCTGCTCGCGGCGATCGCAGCGCCCGTGCTGGTGCCGGCCATCACCCCCGGGTTCGACGAGGTTCAGAGCGCGCGCACGATCGAGCTCACCCGGATCATGCTCCTCAGCCCGGTCTTCCTGGCGCTCGGGGCGATAGCCACGAGCGTGCTCAACTCGCGGGGTCGGTTCGGTGCATCCGCGGTTGCGCCCATCGCCTACAACGTGGCGATCATCTTCGCGGCGGTCTTCCTGGCGCCATTCCTCGGCGTCGTCGGGCTGGCGCTGGGCGTGGTCATCGGGTCGCTCCTCCATGTCGTCGTCCAGCTGCGACCGCTCCGCCGTCTCGGCTTCCGCTACGAGCCGGCGATCGACGCCGGCGACCGCTGGGCGCGGCGGGCCTTCGCGCTCCTCGCTCCCCGCGCGATAGGCCTCGGTGCGAGCCAGATCACCCTGATCGTGTCGACGATGCTGGCCTCGGGTCTCGCGGCGGGCTCGATCACCGCCTTCGCCTTCGCCTTCACCCTGCTGCAGATCCCCATCGGGGTCATCGGCGTGCCGGTCGGGATCGTCGTGTTCCCGACGCTCTCGCAGGACATGGCTCGCGGGGGAGTGACGGCCTTTGTCGACCTCGTCCTCCGGGCGCTCCGCCTGCTCCTGTTCGTGATGATCCCGATCGCCGTCGTCGGCATGGTCCTCAACGACCAGATCGTGACTCTCCTGCTGGCGTACGGGACGTTCGACGAGGCGGCGGTCGCGCTCACCGCAAGCACGCTCTTCTTCTTCCTGCTGGGGCTGCCCGCCCACTCGCTGATCGCCGTGCTCGCCCGGGCCTTCTACGCCCAGCAGGACACACGCACCCCGGTCGCGGTTGCCGTGCTCGCAGTGGCCGTCAACGTCAGCCTGAGCATCATCCTGGTCGGCCCGATCGGCCTCAACGGTCTGGCCCTGGCCATTGCGATCGGGGCGTGGGCGGAGGCGCTCGTCCTGATGTGGCTCCTCCGTCGCCGGGTCGCCGAGCTCAGGCTCTCGCCGCTGCTGCGGGTCGGCGTCGAGGCGGGCCTGGGGGCTGCCGCCGCCGGGCTGGCTGCCGCCGGTGTGGTCGTCGCCGTCGACCAGCTGACGGGGGCCGAGGGTCGCCTCATCGTCCTTGTCGCCACGGCGCTCGCGGGCCTGGCCGCCCTGGGCGCCTTCGTCGCGGTGAGCGCCGCCTTGCGTGTCTCCGAGCTGCAGGCTACCGTCGAGCTCGTGCGTGACGTGACCCGCCGCCGAGGATGATCGTGCAGGCTGATGCCGCTCCCGGCGATGCCGACCCCGGCGATGCCGACCCCGGTGTTGCCGACCCCGGTGTTGCCGACCCCGGTGTTGCCGACCCTGGCGATGCGGCCTCATCCGCGGGGGCCGGCGCTGGTGCGACCCCGGCCGGCCCCGCGCCAGGCGACATCGTGGCCAGCGACGCGGCCTGGGATGCCTTCGTCGCCGGCGGCCTGCCCGGCTCGTACCTCCAGCTGAGCCACTGGGCGCGTGTCAAGGCACCGAACGGGTGGGCGAGCACGCGTATCGCGGCGCCCGTCGCAGGGGCCGCGGCAACCGGCGGAGCTCCCGACCGGCGCCTCGCGGCGCAGATCCTGGTCCGCCGCCCGCGCGGGCTTCCCTGGGCATTCGCCTATGCCCCACGTGGCCCGGTCGGCTCGGACCGGCGCTGCTGGGATGCCGACGCGCTGTCGTCCTTCACCGATGCCTGCCGGGCGGGTCTGGGCGGCCCCGTCGGGCGTGTCTCCCACCTGCGGATCGACCCCGAGATCGAGCGAGACGGGGATCTCGATCCGGCAGGCCGTCTGCGAACCGCCCTCGAGCGCCTCGGGTGGCGCCCGGCTCCCTACATACAGCCCGAGACCACGCGCCTGATCGACCTGCGCGCCGAAGAGGCCGCGCTGTGGGGGGACCTGCGCAAGAAGTGGCGCCAGTACGTCAACCGGGCCCGGGGAGCCGGCGTCGTCGTGGAGGACGACGACGGGAGCCGCCTCGGGGAGTTCTACCGGATCTACCGCGAGACGGCGAGCCGGGCCGGGTTCCACATCCGAACGGAGGCCGCCTATCGCGACGTCTGGCAGGCGTACCGGCCGTCGGGCGCGGCGCGTCTGCTGTTCGCGGTCGACGGCGACGGTACGCCGCAGGCGACGCTCATGCTGATCCGCTGCGGGGCACGGGTCGTGGAGCCATACGGGGGGATGACCGCGTTCGGTGCCGAGACGCGCGCCAACTACCTCCTCAAGTGGGAAGCCATCCGGTCGTCGCGCGAGCAGGGGGCAGCCACGTACGACCTGTGGGGGCTCGCCCATCCCGGCATCGCCCACTTCAAGGCCGGGTTCGGTGGTCGAGAGGTCCGCTATGTCGGCGCCTGGGACCTCGTGCTCGACCGGCTTGGGCGAGAGGCGTTCGACAAGGGGACCCGCGCCCGGGCTTGGTGGGCACGCCGGCGTCTGGGCGGTCGGGCGGCCGACGTGCCGGCCCCGCAGGGCGCGGATTGATGACCGCCCCGGTGCATCCGGCGGGCCCGGGCGAGCTCGCCGACTGGGATGCCCACACGGTCAGGCCGCCCGGCGGGCACGTGCTGCAGTCGCTCGCCTGGGCCACGCACCGGGCCGCGACGGGTCAGCGCGCGCACTTCCTCGTGACCGCTGATGGCGGCCGCGTGCTCGTGCTGGAGCGTCCTTGGCCGCTGCTGCCGGGCGGGCGAGGCTACGTGTCGCGGGGCCCGGCCCCGGTGGTGGCGCCCGAGGCAGTGGCGGCGCGCCTGGTGGCCGTGACTGGCTGGCTCGGGAGCCACGGGTTCGACGTGGTTGTGGCGGACCCCGAGATCCCGGCTGCCTCGTCCTATGTCGAGGCCATCCGTGCAGCGGGCTTTGGCCCCGTCGAGGAGATCCAGGCCGCCCGGCACACGATGCGGCTCGCGCTGGGACCGGGTGTCGATGATGCCGCCGCATGGTCCGGGGTGACGAGGTCCACACGCCAGCGGGTGCGCCAGGCCGAGACATCGGTGAGCGTGGTCCACCACGACGGTCGCGCGGCGGGGGATGAACCCGCGGCGCCGGCTGGCCTCGCGGCCCCCTCGGAGCCAGCCGAGACGGCCCTCGACCGCTTCTACGACATGCTCACCGAGACGGGGGAGCGGGTGGGCTTCACGCTTGCCTCGCGCGCCAGTGCGGTCGGCTGGTGGGTGACGGCCTACCGGGCCGGCTGGCTCATCTACCTCGAGGCCCGCGTCGATGACGAGCCCGCCGGCGGGCTCGCCCTCTACCGCCACGGCGGCCGCCTGGCGACCTTCGTGTCGGGCGACCGGACGGCCGTGCGCCGGGCGCACCCGGGGATCATGCACCTGCTCCGCTGGCGGGCCATCCAGCTCGCGATCGCGGAGGGATGTCCCGAGATCGACCTCGGCGGCGTGGACGTTGCCGGCGCCCGCGGGCGCCCCGGCCCGGGCGACCCGACGTTCGGGCTGTACGAGCACAAGCGATCGTTCGGTGCGGAGTGGGTCGAGCTCGCCGGTGCCCACCGGCGGGTGCTCTCGCCGGCTCGCCATGAGCTGGGGCGCGTGCTCTCGCGCGGAGGCCGCGTGCTGTCGCGCGCGGCCGGGGCGCTCGGAGGGGCGAGATGACCCGCGAGACGCAGCCTCCCGAGACAGCGGCACTTGCCGCCGCGATCGCCGCCGCGGAGCCGTCTGCCGCGCGGCCGCTCTCCGAGCTCGTGCAGCGGCTGGCGGCCGCGGGGCTGCTGACAGGGTCCGGCGGCGAGAGCCTCGCGGACGCCTCCACGACCCGGGTGACCGGCGTCCGGTACGACTCCCGGCGCGTCCGTCGGGGCGACCTGTTCGTCGCGATCCCGGGACTCCACTCGGACGGCCACGACTTCCTGGCGGCGGCGGCCGCAGCCGGCTGCACCGCGGCGCTGGTCGAGCGGCCCGTGCTCGACGATCAGCCGGGCGACCGGTCGGCGTACGCTCGACTGGCGCCGGCCGTGCCAGCGCCCGACCTGCCCGCGCCCGACCTGCCCGTGCCCGACCTGCCCGTGCCCGACCTGCCCGCGCCTGGTCCGCGGGTGCCGCAGATCGTCGTCCTCTCGAGCCGGGCCGCGCTGGCGCAGGCCGCCGCCTGGTGGTACGGCGATCCCTCGCTCGAGCTCGGGGTCGTCGGCGTGACCGGCACCGACGGCAAGACGACCACCTCGTATCTCGCCGTCGCGGCGCTCGAGGCGGCAGGGATCTCGACCGGGCTCGTCGGGACTGCCGAGACCAGGATCGGGGCCATCCGCGCCGCGAACCCCGAGCACGTGACCACGCCGGAGGCCCCGGAGCTCCAGGCCGCGCTGCGGGCCATGGTGGCCTCGGGCAACCGCGTGGCCGTCGTGGAGACGACCTCGCACGGGTTGGCCCTCGAGCGGGTGGCCGCGGTGGCCTACGACATCGCGGTCTTCACCAACCTGAGCCACGAGCATCTCGAGCTCCACGGCACCTTCGAGGCCTACCGGGCGGCCAAGCTGCGGCTCTTCCGGGGGCTGGCCGGCCCGTCGCGCAAGCCGTGGCCCAGGGCCGGGATCGTCAACCTCGACGATCGGAGCGCCGGCCCGTTCATCGAGGCCACGCATGCCGCGGGTGCCCGGCTTCTCACGTACGGCGTCCACCCCGACGCGACCGTGCGAGCCGGGCACGTCGCCGACGAGCCCGACCGGCTGCGGGTCGGCGTGGAGGCACCGGGCTGGTCGGGCGAGATCGCGCTCCGGCTGGCCGGTCGGTTCAACGCCCAGAACGCGCTGGCCGTCGTTGCGCTCGGGATCGCGCTGGATCTCGACCCGGAGGCCGTGCGTGCCGGGCTGGAGGGCGTCGAAGGCGTGCCGGGCCGCATGGAGCGCATCGATGCCGGCCAGCCGTTCGCCGTGATCGTCGACTACGCACACAGCCCGGCGGCGCTGGCCAAGGTGCTCGACGAGCTGGCGGCGACAGCGCAGGCACGGGGCGGGTCGTGCATCGTGGTGTTCGGCTCGGCCGGCGAGCGCGACCTGGCCAAGCGCCCGGCGATGGGTCGCATCGCCGCCGAACGCTGCCGCGTCGTGGTCGTCACCGACGAGGACCCCCGCGGCGAGGATCGGGAGGCGATCCTCGACGAGATCGCGGCCGGCGCGGTGGACGGCGGCCGCAACCGGGGCGCCGACCTGCTCGTCATCCCGGACCGCGCCGAGGCGATCGCGGCCGCGCTTGGCGCGGCACGGCCGGGTGACGTGGTGCTGCTGGCCGGGAAGGGGCACGAGCAGACGATCCTGTACGCCGACCACGCGCTCGCCTGGGACGAGCGGGCGGAGGCCCTGCGGGCGCTTGCGGCGATGGGCTACGACAAGGGCGGCACGAGGACCTGAGCGGCGCCCGCCGGCCCGTCCGCAAGCCCCGGGCTGCTGCCCGCTTCGGCGTGTCCGGGCACCTGCCGGCCCGCCCGGAAGGCCGCCGACCCTGCGCTATAGTTGCCCGACCATGACGGCCAAGTCACGCAGCCGCAGCACGCCCTCGCCTCGTCCCCAGGAGGCCGGCGGGCGTGCGCAGACGGCGCGTCCAGCGCGCACAGCCGCGGCCGCCCAACAGACCCGCGAGCCCGAGGGCGGGGCGCCCGTCGTCGTGGCCGAGGCGTCGGTCAAGGGAGCCTCCGCCCGCCCCGGACGGCGCGGCGGCGCGCCCGACGCCGCGCACCCCTCGCTCGACGACCTCCGAGCCCAGCTGGACCGCTCGATCGCCGAGCACTACCCACAGGCGGAGCTGGGCCTCGTCGATTCGGCCTTCGACCTGGCCGTCGAGGCACACGAAGGACAGCGTCGTGCCTCGGGCGAGCCGTACGTGACCCACCCGGTCGCGTCGGCCCAGATCCTGGCCGAGCTCGGGATCGACCCGGTGGCCATCGCGGCGGCCCTCCTGCACGACGTCCCCGAGGACACCGAGTTCAGCCTGGCCGACGTCGAGGAGAGGTTCGGCCCCGAGATCGCCCACCTCGTGGACGGCGTGACCAAGCTGTCGCGCTTCAGCACCCACAGCCACGAGCAGCAGCAGGCAGAGAACATCCGCAAGATGTTCCTGGCCATGGCGGACGACATCCGCGTCGTCCTCATCAAGCTGGCCGACCGGCTGCACAACATGCGGACGCTCGGAGCCCTGCCGGCCGACAAGCAGCAGCGCATCGCCCGCCAGACGCTCGAGATCTACGCTCCGCTGGCCGAACGCCTCGGTATCTGGCACGTCAAGTGGGAGCTCGAGGACCTCGCCTTCAAGATCCTCGAGCCCGAGCGCTACCGCGAGCTCGCCCGGCTGCTCGACACGCGCCGCCAGTCACGCGAGAGCTACATCGAGCGGGCCATCGGCGAGCTCCGGCCGGCTCTCAAGGCGGCCGGGATCGAGGCCGAGCTGTCCGGCCGCCCAAAGCACATCTACAGCATCTGGAAGAAGATGCAGCGCAAGGGCGCCGAGTTCGGCGAGATATACGACATGTACGCCATCCGCATCCTGGTCGACGAGGTGCGCGACTGCTACGCCGCCCTGGGCGTCGTGCACTCGATCTGGAAGCCCATCCCCGGCCAGTTCGACGACTACATCGCCGTCCCCAAGAACAACCTCTACCAGAGCCTGCACACGGCGGTCATCGCGCTCGACGGCAAGCCGCTCGAGATCCAGATCCGCACCGACACGATGCACCAGGTCTCCGAAGTCGGCATCGCCGCGCACTGGCGCTACAAGGAGGGCACGCGGGCCGACCGCGAGTACGATGCCAAGCTCGCCTGGCTGCGCCAGCTGATGGACTGGCAGCGGGATGTCAGCGACGCCACCGAGTTCGTCGAGGGCATCAAGCTCGACATCTTCCAGGACCAGGTGTTCGTGTTCACGCCCCGCGGCGACATCAAGGACCTGCCCGCCGGCGCGACCCCGCTCGACTTTGCCTACCGGATCCACACCGACGTCGGGCACCGGACCATCGGGGCCAAGGTCAACAACCGGCTCGTGCCGCTCGACTACCGGCTCAAGAACGGGGACATCGTCGAGATCGTGACGACCAAGGGCGAGCATGGCCCGTCGCGCGACTGGATGAACATCGTCCGCACCTCCCACGCGCGGGAGAAGATCCGCCAGTGGTTCAAGCGCAAGGACCGCGAGGAGAACATCGTCCACGGGCGCGAGTCGCTCGAGCGCGAGCTCCGGCGGCTGGCCCGGATGAGCATCCAGGCCGTCGGGAACGACCGGATCGCCGATGTCGCTCGGACCTACAACTTCGACTCGCTCGACGACTTCTACGCAGCGGTCGGCTACGGCGCGATCAGCGCCCAGCAGGTGGTGATGCGGCTCGGCGTGCTCGACGACACCGAGCTGACCCTGCCCTCGGTCGCACCCCCCGCCACCACGACCGCCCGTCCGGGCGGCGTCCGGGTCAAGGGCGTGGGCGACCTGCTGGTGCGCTTCGCCGGCTGCTGCCACCCCATCCCCGGCGACCCGATCGTGGGATTCATCACGCGAGGCAAGGGGATAACGGTGCACCTGCGGTCGTGTCCCACCGTCGTCAACGAGCGAGAGATCACCCGCCTGATCGAGGTCGAGTGGGAGTCCGCGCCGGCGCAGACCTACCCGATCACGATCCGGGTCGAGGCCTACGACCGGACGGGCCTGCTCAACGACATCACCCAGGTCACGTCGGAGAACCGGGTCAACATCGTCGCCGCCTCGGTCAGTGTCACCCACGACCACCATGCGGTCGTGACCGCGACACTGCAGGTCGCCTCGGTGGCGCAGCTCGCCAAGGTCATGAGCCGCATCGAGCAGGTGAAGGACGTCCTGGCCGTCCAGCGCGACTTCGGCTGATCTTGGCACGAGGCGCGCGGGCCGCCCGCGGGTCCGCTCGCTGCGCGACGCGTCACCGGGTCTGCCGCCGCTAGACTGCGCGCATGCCAACCTTCCGGGCCCCCCGGGGCACCCGCGACCTGCTCCCCCACGAGACGCCGCGCTGGACCCGCCTCGCCCGCCTCGCCGACGAGCTGGCCGCGCGGTACGGCTATCGCCGGATCGAGACCCCCATGCTGGAGCAGGCCGCGGTCTTCGAGCGCGGCGTCGGCGAGGCGACGGACATCGTCGAGAAGGAGCTGTTCCGGATCGCGCCGCGGACCGAGGAATCGGAGTCGTGGGCGCTGCGGCCCGAACCGACGGCCGGCATCGTCCGGGCCTACGTGCAGCACGGGATGCAGACCTGGCCGCAGCCGGTCAAGCTGACGATGATCGGCCCGATGTTCCGCTACGACCGGCCCCAGGCGGGCCGCTACCGCCAGTTCTGGCAGTTCGACGTCGAGGCCATCGGCGATCCCGGCCCGGCCGTGGACGCCGAGATCATCGAGCTCGGGTCTCGCTTCTACGCCGACGCCGGCCTCGGCGGCGTGGAGGTCCTCCTCAACTCGATCGGCGATCCAGCCTGCCGGCCGGCATACGTCACGGGGCTGACTAGCTACTACCGCGATCGTGCCGATGACCTTCCGCCGCTCGAGCGGGACCGGCTCGGGCGCAACGTCCTTCGCCTGCTCGACTCGAAGGATCCAGCGATGGCGGCGGTCAATGCGACCGCGCCCAAGATCACCGACCACCTGTGTGACGCCTGCGCGGAGCACCTCGAGAGCGTCCGCGCGCACCTGGACGCCCTCGGCGTGTCGTACCGCCTTGAGCCGGGCCTCGTCCGTGGTCTCGACTACTACACGCGGACCGCCTTCGAGTTCTACGCCCACGGCCGCGAGGGGCAGCAGCAGGCACTCGGCGGAGGCGGCCGCTACGACGGTCTGGTCGAGCTGCTGGGTGGCCGGCCGACGCCCGGGATCGGGTTCGGCATCGGCCTGGATCGCCTGATCCTCGCGCTCGAGGAGCGGCACGGTGCGGCGAGCGTCGCGGAGCTCTCGAGCGCGGCGCCGGTGGCCGTGGTGGTCGGTGCCAACCCCGACGATACGGTCACCCGGCTGCGCATCGCCACCGAGCTGCGCGGGGCCGGGATCGCGGCCCGGGCCGAGCTCGGTCAGCGCAGGCTCGGCAAGCAGCTCGACTCGGCGGCCAGGGAGCACGCCCACTTCGCGGTGATCCTGGGCGACGAGCTGGCCAACGGGCAGGTCGGGCTCCGGGACCTTCAGGCGGGCACGCAGCGGGCGGTGCCACTTGCCGACCTCGCGCGCGAGCTCAAGCGCGCCTCCGAGTCTCATCATCACGGACTTGCCTGAGCGCCCGAGGTCGGCACGTGATCCGCGCAACCGCCGATCGAAGCGCGAGACCGGGGAGAGGCACGTGGCCATCGAGCGGATGACCCCCGCGTCCGCCGGCTTCGCGATGCCTGCCGAGTGGGAGACCCACGCCGGCTGCCTGATGGCCTGGCCGTGCCGTCGCGAGCTGTGGGGCAGCCGCTTCGGCGAGGCGAAGGTCGAGTACGCAGCCGTCGCTCGCGCCGTCGCCGGGTTCGAGCCGTTGACCATGGTCTGCAACCCAGGCGACGAGGCCGAGGTGCGCAACCGGTGCGGGGGCGAGGTCGAGATCCTGGTCGCGCCGATCGACGACTCGTGGATGCGCGACAGCGGACCGATCTTCGTGCGCAACCAGCGCGGCGACATCGCGGCGGTGGACTTCGAGTTCAACGCGTGGGGCGAGCGCTGGCACCCGTACGACAACGACAACCGGGTGCCCGAGGTGGTCGCGGCCCACCTGGGTGTTCCGCGGTTTCGGGCCCCGTTCGTGCTCGAGGGCGGTGCGATCCTCGTCGATGGCGAGGGGACGCTGCTCACCACGGAGGAGTGCCTGCTCAACCCGAACCGCAACCCGACGCTGAGCCGCGGCCAGATCGAGCAGGGGCTGCGCGACTATCTCGGGGTCAGCACCGTGCTGTGGCTCAAGCGCGGGCACAGCCTCGACCACGGACCGGAGGGAACGGACGGGCATGTCGACGGCATCGCCCAGTACGTCGCCCCCGGGCACATCCTCCTTACCCTGTCGGACAACCCCGGGAGCAGCGAGCACCTGGCGGGCCCGGAGAACACGCAGGCGCTCGACGGCGCCCGCGACGCCCGCGGCAGGGCTCTCGAGGTGAGCGGCCTCGACCCGGGACCCGGCATTGCCCCCGAGTACTGCAACTTCTACGTCGCCAACGGCGGCATCATCGTGCCCACCTTTGGCCGGGACGGCGAGAGGTTCATCCTGGCCCGGATCGGTGAGCTGTATCCGGGCCGCGAGGTGGTCGGGGTGCCCGGCGAGGTCATCGCATTCGGCGGCGGCGGCCCCCACTGCATCACCCAGCAGATCCCGACTGGCGGGCCGGCTTCGCTGTGACCGCGGAGGCCGCCGTTCGGCCCACGACGCCGGGACGCGCGATCAGTAGCTGATCACCCGGTCGGCCTCGAAGGCCAGGCGGACCAGCACATCGGGCGGGGCCATCTCGATCGGCTTGTCGCCGAGCGCCTCGGGGGTCAGCCCTCGCGCCTTGCTCGACAACCCCGAGGCGTAGATGCGCGCACCGCCCGCAACGAGCGAGTCGAGGTGCTCACGCAGGCTCCCGGTCCCGATCCCGTGGCCGGCATCGAGCGTGGCGTCGCGGAGCAGCGCGACGCCGTCCCCGGCCAGGAAGACATCCACGTCATGGCCCGCTCCGAGCGCAGTCCGGGCCACCAGCAGGCCGAGCGCCGCGCGGGTCACGTTCTCAGGACCCGTGGCAATGTGCACCAGCATCCGTCCCATGCGGTCGCCTCCCTCGCGGCCGCCCGACACCGGCCGGCTCGTGCCGATCATACGGGTCGTCGCGTCCCGGCCTCGGACGGTGCGGTGTGGCGCCGTCGATCGCCGCAGTCCCGTACCATGCGGGCCGTATGACTACCTCGCTCGCCACACCCTATCGATCGCACACCTGCGGGCAGCTGCGCGCAGTCGACACCGGGTCGCCGGCGCGCCTGGCGGGGTGGGTGCACCGGCGCCGCGACCACGGCCAGCTGATCTTCATCGACCTGCGCGACCGGCACGGGATCACCCAGGTCGTCGTCGACGCGGCCGACGCGCCGGAGGCACATGCCGTTGCCAGCGGCGTGCGCCCCGAGGACGTCCTTGCCGTGAGCGGCATCGTGGCACCGCGGCTGCCCGGCGCCGAGAACGAGCGGCTCGCCACCGGCGCCATCGAGCTGCAGGCCGACGACGTGACCATCCTGGCCGACGCGAAGACGCCGCCGTTCTACATCAACGAGCCTGACGCGCCGATCGACGAGACCCTGCGGCTCAAGTACCGCTATCTCGACATCCGCCGCGAGCCGATGCGGGACCGGCTTCTGCTCCGCTCGGCCATGGTGCGCGCCATCCGCGACGTGCACCACGCCCACGGGTTCGTCGAGATCGAGACGCCGATGCTCATCAAGAGCACCCCCGAGGGGGCCCGTGACTTCATCGTCCCCTCGCGCCTCCAGCCGGGTTCCGTGTACGCCCTCCCGCAGAGCCCCCAGCAGCTCAAGCAACTGCTCATGGTGGCCGGCATGGATCGCTACTTCCAGATCGCGCGGTGCTTCCGCGACGAGGATCTGCGCGGCGACCGCCAGCCCGAGTTCACCCAGCTCGACCTCGAGATGAGCTTCGTCGACGAGGACACGGTGATGGGCTTCGTCGAGACGATGGCGATCGAGGTCTCGCGCGCGGTGGCGCCCGACCGTCCGATCCAGCAGGTCCCCTTCCCGCGCTTCACGTACGACGAGGTCCTCGAGCGCTTCGGGAGCGACAAGCCCGACCTGCGCTTCGGGATGGAGCTGGTCGATCTCGCACCCGCCCTGGAAGACGAGGGCCGGCCCGCGTCGGGCTTCCGCGTCTTCGACGAGACGCTCGCGGCCGGCGGCCGGGTCAAGGCGATCGTGGCGCCGGGCATGGCCGGGATCTCGCGCTCGCAGGTCGACGAGCTGACCGAGCTGGCGCGCAAGGCCAGCGCGCGTGGGCTCGTTCACCTGTCGGTGGACGACGCCGGCGAGGTCCACACCCCGATCGCCAAGTTCCTGGCACCCGAGCGGCTGCTCGCGATCGTCGCACGCGCCGGAGCCGCCCCGGGCGACCTCGTTCTCATCGTCGCCGACACGGCTGCCGTGACAAACGACGTCCTGGGCAAGCTGCGGTCCGAGCTCGGCGCGCGCCTCGGGCTGGCCGACCCGGGCGTTCTTGCCTACTGCTGGATCCACCGCTTCCCGATGTACCACTGGGACAACGACAGCGTCCGCTGGGACGCGACCCACAACCCATTCAGCGGGGTGGTTCCCGAGGACGAGCGCCTGCTCACGACGGCCTCCGGCGATCTCGCCGTCCGCTCGCCCGACGACCCGGCGGGGCGCGCCCGGGCGATGCAGTACGACCTTGCGCTCAACGGCTGGGAGCTCGGCGGCGGCTCGGTGCGCATCCACCGTCGCGAGCTGCTCGAGCGCAGCTTCGCCCTCCAGGGCCACAGCCCCGCGGCGATGTACGAGAAGTTCGGCGGGCTCCTCGAGGCGTTCGACTACGGCGCCCCGCCGCACGGCGGGATCGCCCTCGGGGTGGACCGCTGGGCAGCGCTCTTCGGCTACCAGACCAACATTCGCGAGGTGATGGCCTTCCCCAAGACCCAGTCGGGCGGCGACCTCATGCTCGACGCGCCGTCCGCGCCCGACCCGGAGCAGTACGCCGAGCTCGGGCTGCGCTTCGTCGGCGCGCCGCGCCGGGCAGGGTCGAGCGACGAGCCGGCCGAGCAGCCCGAATCGATCGGGCGCTGAGCGGCCACCGCAGCATCGCCACGGCCGCGTCCCCGGCGCCGACCGACGCCGACCCCGCAAGCCGGGGGGCAGAGCCCTGGTTCGCGCCACTGGCCGCCCGGCCGCGGCTGTCCGCGCTCCTGGGCGCGCTGTGGATTGCCTTCTCGGGCATCCTCTATCGCTTCAGCGGGGCGAGCCCCTCCACGGCGACCGTGTTCCGGTGCGGCTATGCCGTCCTGTTCCTGCTGCCGCTCGTCTGGGGTGAGCATCGCCGGTACGGGCCGCTCGGACGTGACGCCGTCCGGCTGTCCCTCCTCGCCGGGATCTTCTTTGCCGCCGACCTGACGTTCTGGCACCACTCGATCGAGTACGTCGGAGCGGGGCTGGC
>Ga0316622_100000665_pt1 | contig 20695 bp, 17 predicted proteins | sample OWC_Aug_OW2_C1_D_FD_207646 | JGI IMG/M metagenome (GOLD analysis project Ga0316622, IMG submission 207646) | Wetland soil microbial communities from Old Woman Creek delta, Ohio, United States - OWC_Aug_OW2_C1_D5_C | ecosystem: Environmental > Terrestrial > Soil > Wetlands | place: USA: Ohio... | reverse complement strand
TTCGAGGGCATCCTCGACGCGCAGGGCGTGGACCTGAACCTCGGCGCGCTGCTGGTGTTCGCGGCGGTGGTGGGCTTTACCGGCGCCTTCATCTCGCTCGCGATGTCCAAGTGGACGGCCAAGCGCATGATGGGCGTGAAGGTCATCACCCAGCCGGCGAATCCCGCCGAGAGCTGGCTCGTCAACACCGTGCGCCAGCAGGCGCAACTCGCCGGTATCGGAATGCCGGAGGTGGGCATCTTCGATTCGCCGGAACCGAACGCCTTTGCCACCGGCGCGAGGCGCGACGCGGCGCTCGTTGCCGTCAGCACCGGCCTGCTCGCCAGCATGACGCAGAAGGAGGCCGAAGCCGTCCTCGCCCACGAGGTGAGCCACGTTGCGAACGGCGACATGGTGACGCTCACCCTCATCCAGGGCGTGGTCAACACGTTCGTCATCTTCCTGGCCCGCGTCGTGGGCCACACGGTGGACCGCGTCATCTTCAAGAACGAGGAAGGGCACGGCCCGGCGTTCTGGATCGCGACCATCGTCTCCGAGATCGTCTTCGGCCTGCTTGCCACGATCATCGTCATGCACTTCTCGCGGCAGCGCGAATTTCGCGCCGACTCGGGTGGCGCGCGCCTCGCCGGCCGCGAGCACATGATCAACGCGCTCGAGCGGCTGAAGCAGCGCCACACCGGCCCGTTGCCGGACAAGATGGCGGCCTTCGGCATCTCGGGTGGCAAGGCGGCTGGGTTGAAGAAGCTGTTCATGACCCACCCGCCGCTCGAGGATCGCATCGCGGCCCTCAAGTCCGGCCCCGTCTGACCGTCGCGGGCATCCGCCGGCGGGTCGTCGTCCTCGGCGACCCGCTGGAGCTCCGGAGCGGGGCGTTCGAGGCCGGGCACGCCTTGTCGGCGCTCTGGTGGACGGGCGAAACCGACCTCGCCTGCCTGAGCGAACCGAACGGCGGGACGTGGGTGCTCGGCTGAGACGATCCTACCCAGCGACCGATGGTCACCGGTTTCTTCGCGCTCTCCTGGGGCGTTCGCCCTCGGGAGGTTTGCAAGTGGTCTCTGGCGGTCTATGTGGTCGAGGTCGAGCGAGCCCAGCGGCCGGACCCGTTCGGCATGTCCCAGCACGCCGACGCCTGACCGTTTACTACGTTCTCCGGGCACTTCCAGGGGCGGCAATGCGAGCGATTCGCCCGGCACTCGCAGCTGGCGTTGCGGGTGCGCGATGAACGACGCCGGCACCTCCATCGTCTGGTTCCGTCGCGACCTCAGGCTGACCGACAACCCGGCCCTGAGCGCAGCCTGCGAGCAGTCGCGGCACGTAGTAGCGCTGTACGTGCACGCGCCGGAGGAGGACGGCGAGTGGGCGCCCGGCGGCGCGAGCCGCTGGTGGCTGCACCACAGCCTCGCCGCGCTGGACAAGGCGCTGCGGGACCGCGGTGGACACCTCTGCCTGCGTCGGGGCGAGTCGCTCGGCACGCTGCTCGAGGTGGCGCGGGAGACGGGTGCTGCGCGAGTGTTCTGGAACCGCCTCTACGATCCAGCCACGGTTGCACGCGACACCTCCATCAAAGCGGCCCTGCGGGAGGCCGGACTGCATTGCGAGAGTTTCAACGCGGCGCTACTGCACGAACCCTGGGAGATCCGCACAGGCCAGGGCGAGCCGTACCGCGTGTTCACCCCGTTCTGGCGCGGTTGCGTCGCGCGGCTCGATGCCCTGCCCCGGCCCCTGCCACCGCCCGCTGCTGTCGCGGCGCCGACCTGTGTATCGACCAACGTGACGCTCGACGCGCTCGAGCTGCGACCGCGCATCCGCTGGGACGCCGGCCTGCACGAGGTCTGGACACCCGGCGAGGATGGAGCCCTGGCCCAGGTCGAGGCCTTCACGGAGGACGCGCTCGCACGCTATGGCGAAGGGCGCAACCGCCCGGACCGCCCGGAAACCTCGCGCCTCTCGCCATACCTGCATTTCGGGGAGATCGGGCCGCGCCAATGCCTCGCGGCGGCGCGCGCCGCGGTCGCGGGGCACCCGGCGGCACAGGCCTCGGCGGACAGCTTCGTGCGGGAACTCGGCTGGCGCGAGTTCGCGCACCACCTGTTGCACTACTTTCCGCACACGCCCACGGCCCCCCTCGACGCCCGCTTCGCGGCTTTCCCGTGGGCGCCCGACGATGCGCTGCTCGAAGCCTGGCAGCGCGGCCGCACCGGCTATCCGATCGTGGACGCCGGCATGCGCGAGCTGTGGACCACCGGCTGGATGCACAACCGCGTGCGCATGATCGCGGCCTCACTGCTCACGAAGAACCTGCGCCAGCCGTGGCTCGCCGGGGCGCGCTGGTTCTGGGACACGCTGGTGGACGCGGACCTGCCGAACAACACGCAGGGCTGGCAGTGGACCGCCGGTTGTGGCGCCGACGCCGCGCCGTTCTTCCGCATCTTCAACCCGATGCTGCAGACCGAGCGCTTCGACCCGGAGCGGAGGTACCTGCGCCGCTGGCTGCCGGAACTTCGCCGGCTGCCGGATCAATGGATCCATCGACCGTGGGAGGCGCCCGAGGCGCTGCTCGCCGGCGCCGGCGTCGCGCTCGGGCACGACTACCCCAGACCCGTGGTGGATTTCCGCGCCAGCCGGGAGGCCGCACTTGGGGCCTACGCCGCCATCAAGGGGCCCGCGGCGCCCACTCGCCCGGCCCGCGGCTGAATCCGCGCCGGCGGCCGGGACGAACGAGCCGGCATGTTCAAGCGCTCCACCCTTACCGCCCTGGCCTTCGGCGGCCTCGTCCTCGGCTGGCTCGCCGGCACGCCGTCGCGGGCCGCCACGCTGCCGGAGCCGGTGGTCGAGCAGGGCTACGAGTTGCGCAAGGTCGGCGCGGGCGAGCTGCGCTGGCTCGGCATGGCGATCTACCAGGCGAGCCTGTGGACGTCGTCCGGCCGCTACAGCGGTTTCGGCCCGCAGGAAACCGTGGCCCTCAGCCTCGATTACCGGCGCGCCTTCAAGCGTGACGACCTGATCCGCATCACCGACACCGCCTGGCGCCGGCTCGGCCAACCCGACGCGGCACAGCGCGAGCGATGGCTCGCCGAGCTCCGTCGAGGCTGGTCGGACGTGGTGGCCGGGCAGAACGTGACCACGGTGGTGATCCCGGGCGGTCCGACACATTTCTACGACGGCAGCGGCCGGTTCGCGCGGGTGGACGACCCAGCCTTCGGCCCGGCGTTCCTCGCGATCTGGCTCGACCCCCGCAGTGTCGTCGCCGACCTGCGCATCCGCTTGCTCGGTGGTCGTGACGCGGCCGACCTGACCGCGTCGAACTGAGCGCGAGCGATCATGGAAGGTGGCAGCCGTCGCACGGAATCCCTCGAAGTGCCGACCGCGCCGGCGCGCTGTCGGTCCCTGCTGAGATGGTTCGACGCCGGCACGGGCTCGACGGCCGTCGAGGACACATCGCGCGACCGGATCGACTGGGCGCGGATACTGCCCTTCGTGGGCATGCACGCCGCCTGCCTCGCGGTGTTCTGGGTCGGCGTGAGCCCGGTCGCCGTCGGCGTCGCCGTCGCGCTGTACGTGCTGCGAATGTTCGCGATCACGGGGTTCTACCACCGCTATTTCTCGCATCGTACGTTCAAGACCTCGCGCGCGGCGCAGTTCGCCTTCGCGGTGATCGGTGCTGCTGCCGTGCAGCGCGGCCCGATCTGGTGGGCCGCGCACCACCGCCATCACCACGCGCACTCCGACCGGCCCGAGGACGTGCACTCGCCCAGCCAGCGCGGCTTCCTTTGGTCGCACATGGGGTGGTTCCTCTCGCGCGGTCACTTCGCGCCCGATCTGGGTCGCGTGCGCGACCTGCTTCGCTACCCGGAGCTGCGCTGGCTCGATCGCTTCGACATCCTCGTGCCCTTCGTGCTGGCGCTCGGCTTGCTGCTGCTCGGCCACGGGCTGGCCGTCGCCCACCCCGGGCTCGGCACCAGCGGCGGCCAGATGCTGGTGTGGGGCTTCTTCGTCTCCACGGTCGCCTGCTACCACGGCACCTACACCATCAACTCGCTCTGCCACGTGTGGGGCCGTCGTCGCTACGCGACCGGCGACGAGAGCCGCAACAATTTCTGGCTGGCGCTGATCACGCTCGGCGAGGGCTGGCACAACAACCACCACCGTTACCCGATGTCGGCGCGCCAGGGCTTCTACTGGTGGGAAGTGGACATCACCTATTACGGCCTGCGGCTGCTCGCCGCGCTGGGGCTCATCTGGGACCTCAAGCCCGTACCGCGCGAGGTGCGCGACGTCCACACGGCGGTGGCCCCGTGAGGGTCGCCGTGGTCGGTGCGGGCGTCGCCGGCCTGCACGCCGCGTGGCGGCTGTCCAGGGCGCACGAGGTGACCCTCTTCGAGGCGGCCGGCTACGCCGGCGGTCACACCGCCACGGTGGACGTCGAGTGGGACGGCCGCAGATACGCGGTGGACACCGGGTTCATCGTCTTCAACGACTGGACCTACCCGAACTTCATCGCGATGCTCGAGGAACTGGGCGTGGCCTGGCAACCCTCGAACATGAGCTTCAGCCTGCGCTGCGAGCGCAGCGGACTCGAGTACAACGGCACCTCGCTCAACTCGCTGTTCGCGCAGCGGCTGAATGCGCTGCGGCCCTCGTTCCTGCGCATGATCGCCGACATCCTGCGCTTCAACTCGCGCTCGAAGGCGTTGCTACGCCCGCAGGGCGGCTTGCCGGCCGACTCCCCGGACGAATCACTGGGCGACTCGCTCACCCTCGGCGAGTACCTCGAGCGCGGCCGTTACTCGCGGCAGTTCATCGAGCACTACATCCTGCCCATGGGGCGGGCCATCTGGTCCGCGGAAGCCTCGGCCATGCTCGGCTTCCCGGCACGCTTCTTCGTGGAGTTCTTCGACCGTCACGGGTTCCTCTCGGTGGACGACCGACCCGTGTGGCAGGCCGTGCGTGGAGGTTCGCGCGAGTATGTCCGTGCCCTGCTGGCCTCGACGCGCCTCGACCTCAGGACCGCCACCCCGGTCGAGTCGATTCGCCGGCTGCCGAACGAGGTGCGGGTGCGCACGGCCCGCGGCACCGTGGAGTCCTTCGATTACGTGTTCCTCGCCTGCCACTCCGACCAGGCGCTGCGGCTGCTCGAATCGCCGAGCGCAGCCGAGCGCGAGGTGCTCGGAGCGTTCCCCTACGCCGCAAACGAGGTGGTCCTGCACACGGACGAGCGCCTGCTGCCGCGACGGCCGCTGGCTCGCGCGGCGTGGAACTACCACCTGCTCGCCGATCCGCAGGAGCCGGTGGCAGTGACCTACGACATGAACGTGCTGCAGACGCTCGACGCTCCGGTGCGCTTCCTCCTGACGCTCAATCACCTCAAGGCCATCGACGAGCGCAAGGTGCTGCGCACGTTCAGCTACGATCACCCGGTGTACTCGCCCCAGGCCGTGGCGGCGCAGGCGCGGCACCGGGAAGTCAATGGCGCCGCTCGCAGCTACTTCTGCGGTGCCTACTGGCGCTGCGGCTTCCACGAGGACGGCGTGGTGAGCGCGCAGGCCGCGCTCGCCCATTTCGACGAGGATCTCGCCCATGCAGAGCTGCCTTTACTCCGGGTGGGTTAGGCATCGGCGCAACGCGCCGGTGCCGCACGCCTTCCGGTATCGCCTCTGCCTGCTGTACCTCGACCTCGCCGAGATTCCCCAGGCGCTCGAGGGAAGGTGGCTGTGGTCGGCGCGACGACCCGCGCTCGCCCGCTGGCACCGCGCCGACCACCTGGGCGACCCGGAGAGGAGCCTCGATGCGGAGGTCCGTGGCCTCGTCGAGAGCCGCACGGGACATCGTCCCGCCGGGCCGATCCGCCTGCTCACGGCGCCGCGGCTGCTGGGTTACGGATTCAATCCCGTCAGCTTCTACTACTGCTTCGACGCCGGGGATCGTGCACTCGAGGCCGTCGTCGCGGAGATCAACAACACGCCCTGGGGCGAGAGTCACTGCTACGTGCTCCCCGCGGCGAGTAACGCGGGCACGCCGACCAAGCTGCGCTTCCGCTTCGGCAAGGACTTCCACGTCTCGCCGTTCCTGCCGATGGACATGAGCTACGACTGGCGCTTCAGCCAGCCGGACAGGCGCCTGCTCGTGCACATGGAGAACTGGCGCGACGGCGCCCTGCAGTTCGACGCGACCATGACACTCGATCGCGAGCCGATCGGCGGCGTCGCGCTCGCCGGCACGCTGCTGCGCTACCCGCTCATGCCGCTCAAGGTCACGGCGGCCATCTACTGGCACGCGCTGCGGCTCTGGCTCAAGCGCGTGCCGTTCCACACCCACCCGGACCAGACCGGCGTCGGGCATCGCACGCGCGCCGGTCGCATCGAGAGGCTCGTCCCGTGAAACCCAGTATCGTCCCGACCCTCGATGACGCGGTCCGTCCCGGCCCGGGCAGCGCCCTGCAGCAGCTCGGCCGGCGGCTGTTCCTGGCCAAACTCGGCGGGTTGCGCGAGGGCGAGCTCACGATCATCGAGGGCGACCAACGGCTGAGCTTCGGACGCCGCTCGCCAGCCTGCGACCTCCGGGCAACTATCGAGGTCCTGCACCCGCAGACCTACGCCGACGCCGCGTTCGGCGGCACGGTGGGCGGCGGCGAGGCCTTCATGCGAGGCCTGTGGCGCGTCGACGACCTCACGGCACTGATCCGCCTGATGATCGTCAACCGGGACGTTATGCAGTCCATGGAAGGTGGCGCCGCGATCGCGACCGCGCCGCTGCGCCGGCTGCTGCACGTCCTCAACCGCAACAGCCCCGACGGCAGCCGCCGCAACATCGCCGCGCACTACGACCTCGGCAACGAGCTGTTCGCGCTGATGCTCGACGAGACCATGGCCTATTCCTGCGGCGTATTCGAGCACGAGGACGCCACGCTGCGCGAGGCGCAGGTCGCGAAGTTCGAGCGCATCTGCCGCAAGCTGCGGCTCACGCAGGACGACCACCTGCTCGAGATCGGCACGGGCTGGGGCGGGTTCGCCATCCACGCGGCCAGCCGCTACGGCTGCCGCGTCACCACGACCACCATCTCGCGCGAGCAGCACGACTGGGCGAGGGAGAAGATCGCGGCCGCCGGCCTCGCCGACCGCGTCACCCTGCTGCTCGACGACTACCGCGACCTCACCGGCCGCTACGACAAGCTGGTTTCCATCGAGATGATCGAGGCGGTCGGCGCGCGCTTCCTCGACAGCTACACCGCGCAGTGCTCGCGACTGCTCGAGCCGCACGGCGCCATGCTGCTGCAGGCCATCACCATCCAGGACCAGCTGTACGAGGAAGCGCTCGGCTCGGTGGACTTCATTCAGCGCTTCATCTTCCCGGGCAGCTTCATCCCGTCGGTCGCCACCATCACCGATTCGGTGCAGCGCGCGACGGACCTGAAGGTGTTCCACCTCGAGGACATCGGCCCGCATTACGCCACGACGCTCCGGCGCTGGCGCGACAACTTCTTCGCCCGGCTGCCCGAGGTGCGGCGGCTCGGCTATCCCGACGCCTTCGTCCGCATGTGGGACTACTACCTGTGCTACTGCGAGGGCGGGTTCCTCGAGCGGCAGCTCGGCGACGTGCAGATGCTGCTGACCAAGCCGCGCTGCCGGCTGCCGGCGGTGATCTAGCGGGTTTCACCTATTACCGCGGCTGACCCGGGACCGCGAGAATCCACGCTGGATCCCTTCCGGAGCGCATCCATGACCGACGCCGCCATTCTCGAGGGCCTGGGCAAGTCCAAGCTGGCCGTCGAACTCAACGACGACGAGCGGCGCATCCTCGCCGGCGCCATGACGCTGCGCGAGCTCAAGCACGGCGAGGTGCTGGTGCAGGAGGGCTCCGCCGACGATCACCTCTACGTGGTGGTGAGCGGCGTGCTCGGTGTCGTCAAGGGCGCGGGCCTGGAGGAAGAGGTCACGCTGAACGCCATCCGCCCGGGCGACGTGGTCGGCGAGCTGTCGTTCCTCGACGGCGCCACTCGCTACGCCTCCCTCGTGGCGCTGAGCGACACCCGCGTGCTGGGGCTCAGCCGCGACGCGCTCGAGGGCCTGCTCGAGACGCGCCCCAAGGTCGTCTATCACGTGATGCGGGCGATCGTGCGCGTGGTGCACGCGATCCAGCGCCGGCTGTCCATGCAGACCGCCGAGCTGACCAACTACCTCTACAAGACTCACGGCCGGTACTGACGCCGAGGCGCTGCCCGCGGGGTTCGGCGCCTTGCCGAATCCCGGCGGTCTGCGGCGCTAGGCTCGGCCGAGACGCCCGGCCCGGCTCTCCGGGCCCGGTGGCCCCGCGTAGGACTCGAGCCTCGCGGTGGTGACGGACGGATCCCAGCGGATCACGCGGTTGCGCCCGGCGGCCTTCGCAAGGAGCAGCGCCTTGTCGGCGCGGTCGACGCTCTCCTCGGCGCTGACGTCGGGCTCGAGCGGGGTGATCCCGAAGGACGCCGTCATGCGCAGTGACCGACCGGCCTCGTCGACCGCCAGCGTGGTTGCCGCGAGTCCCGCGCGCAGGCGCTCGATCAGCTTCGAGGCAACCTCGATATCGGCGGCCGGCAACAGGATCAGGAACTCGTCGCCCCCGTAACGAAAAACCCGGTCGTAGCTGCGCAGGTGCGCGGTCAGGTACTGGACGGTACCCGCCAGCACCTGGTCGCCCAACCGGTGGCCGTGCACGTCGTTGACCTCCTTGAAATGATCGAGGTCCATGAACGCGATGCAGACCTGCTGGACCTCCCGGCGGACCAGCTCACCGGCCTCGCGCAGCGCCGGGAGGATCTCGACCCGCCCGAAAGCGCCGGTCACGGCGTCGCGGTCGCGCAGCGCGGTCTCGATCTCGTGGCGCAGGGTCTCGAGCTCGAGCCTGAGCTGGCTGCCGCAGGCCACGAGTTCGTCGTAGTCGGACGTCCGGACGTCGGAGCCATTGGCCGCCTCACTGAGCACCCGTGCCGCAAGTCGGTGCAGGCGAACGTGCTCGGACTCGATGGCTACGAAGGAGGGCTGCTCGCGCAGCACCTGCTGGCCCGGCCCGTGGTACCAGCGCCCGAACCCGCAGCGACGATGGCCCTCCGGATCGACGTCCCCCGGGCCGGTCGCCACGCGGCAGACCAGGCTGCGCATCAGGTTGCCGAACCAGGCCTCATGGTCGCGTGTTGCTTCCTGCAGCTCGTCGAGCGACTGCTGGAGGCGCGGAGGATCCAGACGAAGCATGCAGATCCCTCGTGGCACGCCGACTGTACGCGTAGGTTGCCACACCAGCAGCGCGGTTGATATCGGCAGCGGCCGCAGCGGTTGTCGCATTGCGGACGGAAGGCCATCATTCGTGGGTCACCGGAGACGACGCAGGCATTGATGAAAGACGCCACGCTTACGCCGACCGCCTTGATCGACAGCGAGCATCCGGCGGTCGTCGCTTTCGCGGACCGGCACAGCGGCGGCCGCGGCGATCGCGAACGCGCGGTCTCACTCTACTACGCGGTGCGGGACGGCTTCCGCTACGACCCCTATCGCATCGACCTCTCGACGGAAGGCATGAAGGCGAGCACGGTCCTGACCGTCGGCTACGGCTGGTGCGTGACCAAGGCCGCGCTGCTCGCCGCAGCCTGCCGCGCCCTGAGGATCCCGGCCCGCGTGGGTTTCGCGGACGTCAGAAACCACCTCTCCACCGATCGCATGAGGGCGGTCATGCAGACCGACCTCTTCTACTGGCACGGGTTCACCGAGATCCGGATCGAAGGCGCCTGGCGCAAGGCTACGCCGGCGTTCAACCTCGCGCTGTGCGAGCGGTTCGGGCTGCTGCCGCTCGAGTTCGACGGTCACGGCGATTCGCTCTACCACCCGTTCGACCGGCAGGGTCGCCGCCACATGGAATACGTGGCGCTGCGTGGCAGCTACGACGACGTGCCGCTCGCCGAGATGACCGCCGACTTCGCGAGGCTCTACCCGCTCTGGCAGGCGCAGCTCGCCTCGATGCCGGGGGCCGACTTCCTTGCCGATGTCGCGCGCGAGGCAGACCCGCAGCGACATCGGTAAAAAAACCGGACAGCCGCCCCAGCCCCCGCCGGTATCATTCGCCGACCCGATTTCAGACCCGCTCGAGCCCCCATGCCCTGGATACGCCTCCTCGCCCTGGTCGCCCTTCTCCTGGGCACCGCTGCCGCCGGCGCAGCACCGGACCCGAAGTCCGACGAGTTCTGGTACGGCACGGCCGCGGATGGCACGCCGGTGGTGCGGCTCTACTACTTCTATTCGCCGACCTGCCCGCACTGCCAGGCGGCCGCCCCGTTCATCGACGAGTTGGCGGCGCGCTGGCCATGGCTCGAAGTGCAGAAATTCGCCGTCAAGGACGACCGCAAGAACGCCCGATTCTACTACGAGACCGCCCTGTCGCTCGGCACCCAGGCGCTCTCCGTTCCGGGCTTCATCTTCTGCCGGCAGGTACTGATCGGCTATGACACGGCCGAGACCACCGGGGCCGAGATCGCCGAGGCCCTCGAGGCCTGCCACCAGCAGCGGCTCGCGCTGCCCGCCGCCGCGCCCGGCGTGGCCGAAGGCGGTGACTCGACCCTCGCGAGCGAGGCGCCCAGGGTCGAGGAACAGGCCGGCACGACGGTCCGCATCCCGTTCCTCGGCAGCGTGAACGCCCAGGCGCTGTCGCTGCCGGTGCTCACGCTCGTACTCGCGGGCATGGACGCATTCAACCCCTGCGCGTTCTTCGTGCTGCTGTTCCTGCTGAGCCTGCTGGTGCACGCGAAGAGCCGTACGCGCATGGCGATCGTCGGCGGCACCTTCGTGCTGTTCTCCGGCCTCGTGTACTTCGTGTTCATGGCGGCGTGGCTCAACGTGTTCCTGATCGCGGGCGAGCTGCGCGTGATCACGGTGATCGCGGGTCTCGTGGCGCTTACAGTCGCGGCGCTCAACATCAAGGACTACTTCTGGTTCAAGGAAGGCCCGAGCCTGTCGATCCCGGAGTCGGCGAAGCCCGGGCTCTTCAAGCGCATGCGCGACATCGTCAACACCGGCAGCCTCGCCCCGATGCTGGCGAGCACCGTGCTGCTCGCCATCGTCGCGAACTCCTACGAGCTGCTGTGCACCGCGGGCTTCCCGATGGTGTACACGCGCGCGCTCACGCTCGCGAAGCTCGAGACCTGGCAGTACTACGCCTGGCTCGCGGCGTACAACGTCATCTACGTGATCCCGCTGCTGGTGATCGTGATCGTGTTCGTCCGCACCATGGGGGCGCGCAAGCTGAGCGAGGACGAGGGCCGGATCCTCAAGCTTGTCTCCGGGTTCATGATGCTCGGGTTCGGCCTGCTGCTGCTCTTGGCGCCGCAGATGCTCACCAATCCGATGGCCTCGATCCTCGTGCTGCTCGTGGCCGTCGGCGGGGCGCTGGCGGCGGCGAAGCTCGCGCGCCCGCGTACGGCCTGACGGCCCTGCCCGCGGACGCGGGATCCGCGGTATAAATCGTCAAATGAGGCCGCCCCACCCTGCCAACGTCGACGCGGCCGTCGAACGCATCCGCGCGGTCCTCGGCCCTGCCGGCTGTCTCGAGGCAGCGGCGGACGTCGCGCCCTACCTCGTGGATTTACGCGGGCTGTACCACGGCGCCACGCCGCTGGTGGCCTGCCCGGCGTCCACGAACGATGTCGCCGCGGTGGTCGCCATCTGCCACGACCTCGGCGTCGGCGTCGTCCCCCACGGTGGCAACACCAGCTATTGCGGTGGAGCGACGCCGCACGAGGGCGGCGACGAGATCGTGCTGTCGCTGCGGCGCATGAACCGCGTGCGCGAGGTGGACGCGGACAATTTCTCCATCACCGTCGACGCGGGCTGCCTGCTCGCCGACGTCCGCAGCGCGGCCGAGGCCGCGGGGCGGCTGTTCCCGCTGTCCCTCGGGTCCGAAGGCAGTTGCCAGATCGGCGGCAATCTCTCGACGAATGCCGGCGGCCTCAACGCGCTGCGCTACGGCGTGGCGCGCGACCTCGTGCTCGGGCTCGAGGTCGTGCTGGCCGACGGCCGCGTCATCGACGGGCTCACCAGCCTGCGCAAGGACAACACGGGCTACGACCTGCGGCACCTGTTCATCGGCGCCGAGGGCACGCTCGGGGTGATCACGGCGGCGAGCCTGAAGCTCTTCCCGCTGCCGCGCACCGTCGAGACCGCGTTCATCGCCGTACCGCACCTCGACGCGGCCGTGAAACTGCTCGGGCAACTGCGCGCTGCCACCGGCGATGCCGTCACCAGCTTCGAGTTCCTGCCGCGCATCGCGATCGAGCTCGTGACGCATCACATCCCCGGGGTGGGCGACCCGCTCGAGCGACCTTACGAGGCGTACGTCCTGTGCGAAGTCTCGACGCCCCGCGACGACCTCGCGTTGCGTGCCCTGCTCGAGTCGGCTCTGGAGCAGGCCATGGCCAACGACCTCGTGCTCGACGCCGTGCTCGCCGAGTCGCTCGCGCAGCGCGACGGCCTCTGGAAGCTGCGCGAGTCGGTGCCCGAGGCGCAGCGCGCCGAGGGTGCCAGCATCAAGCACGACGTCTCGGTGCCGGTCGCGGCTCTGCCCCGCTTCTACGCGGAGGCCCAGGCGGCCGTGCTCGCGCTCGTTCCGACCGGCCGACTGGTGGGCTACGGCCACGTCGGCGACGGCAACCTTCACTTCAACGTGAGCGTGCCGATGGGCGGCGACGCTGGCGAATTCCTGGCCCGCGCGCCCGCGATCCACGAGGCGGTGCACGGCATCGTCCGTCGCTACCGCGGCAGCATCAGCGCGGAGCACGGCATCGGCCGGCTCAAGCGCGAGGCTTTGGCTCAGCACAAGGGCGCCGTGGAACTCGACGTAATGCGAGCCCTCAAGGATGCACTCGACCCGAAGGGCATCCTCAACCCCGGCAAGGTGCTGCCGGACCCGGAACCCGGCCCGTGAGGAGGCCCTGATGTCCCAGACCACGCCCGGCAATCCGAACGCCCGGCCCGCCTGTGTCGGGGGGTTGTACGAAATCTGCGTCGGCGTGCCCGACCTCGCCGGCTCCATCGCCTACTACGAACGCTTCGGCTGTCGTGCCGGGCGCTTCGGCACGCTCGACGCCGCCGGCGCACGCGCGCTCTACGGCGTGGACTCGGCGCTGCGCTCGGTGCGCCTGCACCACCAGGACGCCGACCACGGCCTCGTCCGGCTCATGCAGTGGGAACGGCCGATCAATGACGGCCTCGGCCTCGACGACGACCTGCGCTGCCTCGGCAGCCGCTGGGGCGTTCGGCTCACTTCGAGCGTGCTCGACATCGCGAACCACGCCGTCACGGCCCGCGACCTCGGCGACCCCATCCGCGTCATCGAGCCCATCCTCGCGGTGATCGGCGAGGTCAGCGGCGAGCGGGCGCCGCGCCCGTTCGTCGAGCCGATCGTCGGCGTGCGCGAGATGGTCGTGATCCAGCCGCTGTACCGGCAGGTCTTCTACGAGCGCTTCGGCTACGAGAGCCCCCACTACGGCCGCGTCTGCCCGCAGGCGATGTTCCGCAGCAGCCAGCACACGCACGCCGGCATGATGATCGCCACCGACGACCACCAGGTGCTGCGCTTCTACGACGAGGTGCTCGGGCTCAAGCGCTGGTTCGACGGCGAGCGCCCGTACGGCCAGGCCACTGGTTCGAGACGGATCTTCGGGCTCGAGGAAGGCGAGACGCACTGGACGGTGGACTTCGACGATCCGCGCTCGGGACACTCGCTCGACGAGCGGCGCTCGGGCAAGCTCAAGGTCGTGCGTTTCGCCGCGTCGAGCCGCCTGGCCGACAAGCGTGACCGCTCGCGCCCGGGCTGCCTCGGGTACTCGCAGTACACCTGGCGAACGAGCGACCTCGAGGGCCTGTGGAAGCTGGTGCAGTCCGGCGGCGCGACGCAGGTCAGCGACGTGCTGCCCGACGAGTTCGGCACGCGCGCCTTCTCGTTCGTCGCACCGGACGGTTACTCATGGACGCTCGTGCAGGCCTGAGAACCGCGAGAAATCCCTTGTCGGGGCCGGCTCCGACTGGATAATGCCGGCCGGGGTGGGTGGGAACCGACAGTCCAATCAACGCAGGGAACTCTGACATGCCCATGTCCAAGAAACTCGCGGCGGAATTCATCGGCACGTTCTGGCTCGTGCTCGGCGGTTGCGGTAGCGCCGTGCTCGCCGCTGCCTTTCCGGAGGTCGGTATCGGCCTCGCCGGTGTCTCGCTGGCCTTCGGCCTGACCGTGCTCACGATGGCCTACGCCATTGGCCACATTTCCGGCTGCCACCTGAATCCGGCCGTGACGCTGGGTCTGTGGGCCGGCGGCCGCCACCCGCTCGGCGAGGTGCTGCCCTACATCGTCGCCCAGGTGCTCGGGGGCATCGCGGGCGCCTTCGTGCTCTACATGATCGCCTCCGGGGCGCCCGGGTTCGACCTGTCGGGCGGCCTCGCCTCGAACGGCTACGGTGCACATTCACCGGGCAGCTACTCGATGGCATCCGGGTTCCTCACCGAGGTCGTGATGACACTGATGTTCCTGGTCATCATCCTCGGCGCCACCGACCGTCGCGCGCCGGCGGGCTTTGCGCCGATCGCCATCGGCCTCGGGCTCACGCTGATCCACCTCATCAGCATCCCGGTGACCAACACCTCGGTGAATCCGGCGCGCAGCACCGGCCCGGCCGTGTTCGTGGGCGACTGGGCGCTCGGGCAGCTCTGGCTGTTCTGGGTTGCGCCGATCCTCGGGGCCCTGGTGGCGGGCTACCTCTACCGCTGGCTCGGCGACGAGAAGTGAACTGACCGCCAGCCTCGATCGGCCGCCGAACGATGCAGCGGCCGATCCGAGGTCGACCCGGTCGCGGCGCAGCCTTCCCGCCTCATGTCCGCATTCCTGAAATCCCGGCTGTTCTGGGCTCTCGCCGTCCCGCTGCTGCTCGTCGGCCTGTACGCGCTGCTCGGGTTCAAGGTCGCGCCGAACCTGGTGCGCGACCAGGCGATCGGCTTCGTGCGAGAGAATTACGGGCGCCAGCTCACCGTTGGCACGGTCGCGATCCACCCGTTCAAGCTGCAGGCCGAGGTCCGCGACCTCGCGCTGCCCGACGCCGACGGCCAGCCCATGCTCGGCTTCGAGCGGCTCTTCGTGGATTTCGAGGTGGCCTCGCTTTGGAACCGCGCCTTCACCTTCAGCGAGGTGACGATCGAAGCGCCACAGCTGCGCGCCGTGCTGAGGCCGGACGGCGCCCTAAACCTCGGTGATCTTGCGCTGCCCGAGGATCCCGAGGCCGCGGACGAGCCGCTCCCGGCCCTCTGGATCCACCGGCTCGCGGTCGATCGAGGCAGCGTCGAGTTCAACAACCAGCTGCGGGCCCGGCCGGTCACGCGCTACTTCCGCGACGTCGGATTCGGGCTCGATGACTTCCGCACGACTCCCGAGGGCGGGGAGTTCAGTCTGTCGGCCCGCAGTCCGGAGGAGGAGACCTTCGACTGGAAAGGTCGCTTCGCGCTGGAGCCGATAGTTGCCTCCCAAGGCGAGTTCCGCTTCGGCGCACTGCAGGCGGTCGGGATCGGGGAGTTCCTCGGCGACGACCTGCCCTTCGCGCTCACCCGGGGCCTCGCGAACCTCGCTGGTACCTACCGTCTCTCCCTCGGCAAGCAGACGGAACTCGACCTCGAGCTGCCTGCGATCGAGTTAGCCGACCTCGCGCTGCGCGCCCGTGGCGTGGACGCCGACTGGGTCACGATCCCGAAGCTGCTCGTCGCCGGGACGCGCGTGGCCATGCCGGCGCAGACGGTCACCGTGGACAAGGTGTCGCTCGACGCGCTGCGGGCCGAGGCCTGGATGGCGGCGGACGGCTCGATCAACCTCGAGCAGCTGTTCGCGACAACGGCACCCGAGCGGCCGGCGACCCCCGCTGCACCGGCTGAACCCGCCGCGCCCGCCGTCGCCGCCGCCAGCACAGCGAGTGGCGAGCTCGACTGGACGGTGACCGTCGGCGCAGTCGAGCTCACGAATGCCGCCCTTGCGTTCGAGGACCGCGCCGCGGAACCGGTGAAGAACTTTGACCTCGCGCCGGTCAATCTTCGCCTCTCGAACGTCAGCCTGGATCTCGCGCAGCCGCTGCCCGTGAAGCTCGACGCGATGATCAACGGTCACGCGCGCTTCGAGGCCGCGGGCACGCTCACGCCCGAACCGCTGGCCGCGGAACTCGACATCCGGCTGGCGAAGGCCCGGATGCAGATCCTGCAGCCCTACGTGCTGCCGCTCGCGGATCTCACCATCACCGGTGGCGAGCTCGACGTCGCGGGCAGGGTGACGCTGTCGCCGCCGGAGCGCGACGGTCCCGAACTAACCTTCGCCGGCGAAGCGAGCATCACGCGCTTCAGCTCCGTGGACAACGCCCTCAAGGAGGACCTCGTCAACTTCGAGCAGGTGCAGTTGCAGAAGCTCGCCTACTCGATGGCACCGGACGCGCTCAGCATCGACCGCGTGCTGGTGCTCCGGCCGTATGCACGGGTGATCGTGAGCCAGGAGCAGATCGTGAACCTCGCGGCCGTGCTCGATCCGGAGGGCACGCAGGCGGCGCTCGCCGAGCGCCGGGCCGCGGCCGCAGCCGAGGCGGAACGATCGCCGGCCGAGCGCAAGCGTCTGGAGCGCGAGCAGAAGGCGGCGGAGAAGGCGGCCGCCCGGGCGCGCAAGGCCGGCAAGGCTCCGCCACCTTCGACCCCGACCGCAGTGGCAGCCGCACCCGAGTCCTTTCCGATTCGCGTGCGCGAGGTACGAATCGAGAGCGGACGGATGAACTTCTCGGATTACTTCGTCGAGCCGGACTTCTCGGCGGACATACAGGCGCTCGGCGGCACGATCTCCGGCGTGTCGAGCGCAGCGGACTCGCACGCCCGGGTGCAGCTCGCAGGCAAGCTCGACGAGTTCTCACCGGTCGCCATCGAGGGAGAACTGCAGCCCTTCGCCTTCGATCGCCACACCGACCTCCAGATGGCGTTCGAGAACATCTCGCTGCCCATCTTCAACCCGTACTCGGGACCGGTGGCCGGCTACAACATCGCCAAGGGCAAGCTGACCACGCGGCTGCACTACCGCATCGAAGATCGCAAGCTCGACGCGCAGCACAACATCCGCATCGACCAGCTCGAGTGGGGCGAAGCGAGCGCGACCCAGGGCGAGGCCACCCTGCCCGTCAAGCTCGCCACGTCCCTGCTCAAGGACCGCGACGGCGTGATCAAGCTCGACGTGCCGGTCGGCGGCACGCTCGACGATCCCACGTTCCGCGTCGGCCCGATCATCTGGCAGGTGATCAAGAACCTCATCGTCAAGGCGGTCACCGCGCCCTTCGCCCTGCTGGGCTCGCTGTTCGCCGGCGCGGAGGAGGCTCAGTTCGTGGATTTCGCACCGGGCGAGGCGGCGCTCGATCCGGCGACCGCCGAACGTCTGGACGCACTGGCGAAGAGCCTCGCCGAGCGGCCGGAGCTCAAGCTCGACGTGCCGATGGGCGCGGTGTCCGACATCGACCGCCCGGCCCTGACCGAGCGCGCCTACCAGGCCGCGCTCGCGGACGCCGTCGCTTCCCGAAACTCGAAGGACGCCCAGCCCGATGTGCCGGTCCCGCCCTTCGAGAGCCTCGAACCAAGGCAGCGCATCGCGGTGCTCACGTCGCTCGTTGCGCGACAGACCGGCGCCGAGCCCACGCTGCCCGAACCGACCGAGCCGCCGGAGGGCACCTCGCGCGAGGAAGCGAAGGCGCTGCGGGAGGCGGCCACGCTGGAGTTTCTCGAGCAAGCCGCGCGAGCCAGCGTCGTCGTGCCGGACTCCGCCCTCGAGCAACTGGGCGAGGAGCGCGCGAGTTCCGTCGAGCGGGCGCTGTTCGGCGGCGGCGCGCTCGAGCCGACGCGCGTCTTCAAGGTTCGCGAGGGCAAGGTCTCGGCCCAGGACGGCAAGGTCCGCTTCGAACTTGGGCTGGAATAGGTGACGCGCGAGGCCGTGGGGCCCGCCGCCAGCCGGCGGCAGCGCTAGGGACCCGGGTCGGGATCGGCGCCGTTGCGTCCCGGGACCGACGGTGCTTCCGGTTCCGGCGGCGGCTTGGGCAGGTGCATGCGTGCCGTGTACTTGAGCGGCAGCAGCGCGCCGACCAGGATCAGCACCACCAGCACCACCATTCCCCACACGTTCAATTCCGCGCCCTCATCAGCCCCTCCTGCGCCGTGCTCGCCACGAGGCGCCCCTGCCGGTCGAAGATGCGCCCGAAGGCAAGCCCGCGCGAGCCCGAGCTCGAGGGACTCACGAGCGCATAGAGCAGCCACTCGTCCACGCGCAGCGGCCGGTGGAACCACATGCCGTGGTCGATGCTCGCGAGCGTCACCTCGCCCGAGCGGTACGACAGCCCGTGCGGCAGCGTCGCGGTCTCGAGCAGGTGGTAGTCCGACATGTAGGCGAGCAGGCAGCGATGCAGGATCGGATCGTCCGGACACTGATCGACGAGCCGGAACCACAGGTGCCGCACGCCCGGTCGGGGCCCGCCCGCCTCCACGGGCTCCACGGAGCGGAACTCGAACGGGCGCTCCAGCGACCAGAACCGCCGCCGCTCGGCCGGCATGCCCTCGAGGTGCTTGCGCACCTCGGCCGTCATGTCGGGTAGCTGCTCGGGCGGGGTCACCTCGGGCGCGCAGACCTGGTGGTCGGGTCCGTCCTCCTCGACCTGGAACGACGCCGCCATGTGGAAGATCTGCTGGCCGTGCTGGATAGCCACCACGCGGCGGCTCGTGAAGCTCGCCCCGTCGCGGCTGCGGTCCACCTCGTAGACGATCGGCGCGTTGAAATCGCCGCGGCGCAGGAAATAGGCGTGCAGCGAGTGCACGAGGCGTCGCTCGACCGTGGCGCTCGCCGCCACGAGTGCCTGCCCGAGCACCTGGCCGCCGAACACCTGGGGGCTGCCAATGTCGCGGCTCGCGCCGCGGAACAGGTTGTGCTCGAGCCGCTCGAGCTCGAGCAGCCGCAGCAGGTCGGCGAGCAGCTTGTTCATCCCGGACCGTCGGACGCGCCCGCTCAGCCGTTTACGCCGAGCCGCTTCTGCATGATGGGGCTCGTGGTCGTGTACTGCAGGTGAACCTTCTTGGCGGGGTTCAGGTGCTCGGCGATCGCGAACGCCGCGAGCGCGGCCTCGTGGAAGCCGCTCAGGATCAGCTTCTTCTTGCCCGGGTAGGTGTTGATGTCGCCGATCGCGAAGATGCCGGGCACGCTGGTCTGGAACTTCGCCGTGTCCACCTTGATGGCTTTCTTCTCGAGCTCGAAGCCCCACTCGGCGACGGGGCCGAGCTTCGGATGCAGGCCGAAGAACGCAAGCACGTGGTCGGCAGGCACGTCCTGCACCACGCCGTCGCTGCGCTTGATCGACACGCCCGTGAGCCGGTCGCCCTCGCTGCGGATGCCCGCCGCGACCCCCTCGACGTAGCTCATGCGGCCCTCGGCCACGAGCTGCTGCATGCGCGCGACCGACGCGGGTGCGGCACGGAACTCCGGGCGCCGGTGAACGTGGACCAGGCTGGTCGCCTTGCCGGTCAGGTCGATCACCCAGTCGAGGGCGGAGTCGCCTCCGCCGAAGATCACCAGTCGCTTGCCGTGGAACTCGGCGGCGTTGCGCACGCGGTAGTGCACCTGCCGGTCCTCGAACGCGTCCGCGCCTTCGACGCCGAGCCGGCGCGGCTGGAACGAGCCGAGGCCCGCGGCGATCACCACGGTGCGGGCGACGAAGCGTGAGCCGGCCGCGGTGGCGAGGTCGAAGCGACCGTCCTCGCGGGCCTGCAGCTCGACCACCTCCTCGCCGAGGTGGAACTCGGGCCCGAAGGGTTTGATCTGCTCGAGCAGCCGGTCCACCAGTTCCTGGGCGCCGCAGACGGGCAGCGCCGGGATGTCGTAGATGGGCTTGTCGGGGTAGAGCTCCGCGCACTGCCCGCCCGGATGCTTGAGCGTATCCACGATGTGGGACTTGATGCCGAGCAGGCCCAGCTCGAAGGCCTGGAAGAGCCCCGCCGGGCCGGCGCCGATGATCACGGCGTCGGTCTCGACCGCACCGCCAGCCGTTGCGGGCGCGCCCGCCGGGTCCAGTTCTGTCACCGCATGCTCCGAGGTCGTCTCCGGGATGAGGCGCGGATTCTAGCGGATCCCTCCGAACCGCCCCTACCCGTCGCCGCCCATCCCCACTATCCTTCGGGATGTACCCATTGCCCGGCCGGGTCGCCTGCCCCTCCTTGACGCACGTCAAGGCAGAAAGACCCTCCCGGGCGCAGCCTGCTCCAAGCACCTTGCCGCCAGGGACGCCGATGAATTCGCACCAGATCCGGTTCGACGCCGACCTCATCCGCCGCTACGACCGGGCCGGCCCGCGCTACACGTCGTATCCGACGGCGGTGCAGTTCACCGACAAGTTCGGCCTGAACGAATACCGGGCGGCGGCGATGGCGAGCAACCAGGACCCGATCCCGCGCCCGCTGTCGCTGTACGTGCACATCCCGTTCTGCTCGAGCCCCTGCTTCTACTGCGGCTGCACCAAGGTCATCACCCGCAACCACGAGAAGGCCGAGGCCTATCTCTACCGCCTGCACCGCGAGATCGAACTGCAGGGCCAGCTCTACGACCGCGACCGCGTGGTCGAGCAGCTGCACTTCGGCGGCGGCACGCCCAC
>Ga0316622_100000664_pt1 | contig 20710 bp, 32 predicted proteins | sample OWC_Aug_OW2_C1_D_FD_207646 | JGI IMG/M metagenome (GOLD analysis project Ga0316622, IMG submission 207646) | Wetland soil microbial communities from Old Woman Creek delta, Ohio, United States - OWC_Aug_OW2_C1_D5_C | ecosystem: Environmental > Terrestrial > Soil > Wetlands | place: USA: Ohio... | reverse complement strand
GACAGGGAATTCGTCCCCGGCAGGGTTGTTCGAGGCTGTGGAAGAGGTAGACAGAAGAGGTGCCGTGAAGGTGTTGGTACCGGTGAACGTCTGGTTGTTGGCCAGGTATGCGTCCCCGCCACCAGCAGCACCGGCCACAGTGTAAACCGTGCGCCCGCCATCCAGGTTCGTGGATACCGTGATGTTGGCCCCGGCTGCGACCGTTGGCTGAAGCCCGGTTGCCGGGATTGACAGCGACATATGGCTGTCGTAATCCCCCTCTGTAACCAGCAGGAAAGTTGGCGTGCCGGTCAATCCGTATGACTTCAACCTTACCACGTACTGCACAGGTACGGTCGTATTCGTGGTTACAACATTAACCGAGAACGAACGCTCCACTGGGGATGTTCCAGTTGGAATCGTCTGATTCGCGCTGGAGCCTATCTCAACCAGGTTGGTGCCGTCCCACAGGTAAAATTCGGCATGGAAACTCCCACTCCCAGCGGCGTTTTCGTGGCAATGAACCGAAATGGACGCGGCACCACCCTGGACGGAATAGAGCGATTGCGTCGATATGAAGGCAGCGAAATACTGTCCGTCGGACGTTATGCTTATGCTGTTGGTTACAGGAGCACCTCCTGATGGCATTGACTTTGAAATATAGGTATTCGCGGTTGGAACGAAGGTGGCATTCGTGGCTTCGCTTCCGTAGAAGTAAAAATGCCCGCCGATGGAACTGAAGACCGAGTCAACATAGCCTATCGTCGCCAATCCGTTCGTCGTGGACTGCAAATCCTGGTTGATAGAAATGTGCGCCTTCCCGGACGGGTCGTTCGTGGACAGCAGGACAATGTTTGTTCCCGGGATAAAAGCCAGGTTGGTTGCGGCTGAAGTGACAGTGTTGGTGCCGTTCATGACAGCCACCGCACCTCCGCCTCCTACGCCTAAGGTCGGCACTCCAATCTCAACCGTGACGCCGTTGGTATCCGACGTGACAACCAGGGACGTGTTGGTTCCGCGGACGAAGTTAAGGCTCTGAGCTGCCTGCAAACACGGCAAGACGGCGAGCAGGAATAAGATTGCCACCAGGTTCTTCATAGATCGACTGTCCCGATTAGAGTTAAGTTGCTGCTTACGGAAAGCGTTGCCGTGGTTGTGATTGTGCCGGCCGAGACGGAGTTGGAATAGACCCGCAGCAGACCGCCGCCTCCGCTTATGCCGGTTCCGTTTATGTTCCCCAGCACGGTCAGGTTCGAGGAGATGATCACGTCGCCGAACACGTCCAGGCTGGCTCCGGGCGAGTTGGTGTTCACCCCGATCCGGTTGTTGTGGACGTAGAAGTTGGTCGTGCTGTCGGTGACGTTGGCTACCATGAACCTGCCGGAATCTGCCTGGACATAGTAATCGTCTTCCCCGGTTGTCAGATCCATCAGGTACAGAAACGGATTTGCCGCAACCGCAGACATGTAGCCCTGGTAAAGTCCGGAATAGCTCGCCGACCCGTAAAACGACCGCATGTTAAGCGACCCGTAAAGCGACCCCAGGACATAGAAGTTTGACGCGGCGGTGGTCGTGCCGGTCGTGGACAGCATCAGGTTGGTGACGGTGTCCGAGTTTGATATTCCGCTGATGGACTCAACCAGGGGGGCGCGAGCCGTCCGGGCGAAGAACAGGCAGATGATGAACGCGAGCAGCGCAGGTGCTCCGGTGAAAATCGCTTTGCGGGCGAACATGATGGTTTTCTATACCATGTCCGCCGGCCTTACAACGCAAATGTCCTCCGATCCGACTTGGGAGAAGCCGGAGCCAAACGCCTCCCGGTGATTGAACTTTCAGCTGCCGCCAGGCTTGCAGGGCGTTATCGGCTTAGCCGCAGCATTCCAGCGTCACGGATTTGGACGTCACTTCCAGAAGCCTCTTTTGATGGTCAGGGTAAGAATGATCCAGGGTTCGGAATCCTCTTCTAGCCGGATCGATCCGGTTATATTCCGCCACGAGCATCCATTGGTCTCGGCTGGATTGCCTGATTTCAAGCCGCCAGGAAACCGAAATGCCGCACTCATCCTTGGCTAGGCCGGGCTTCATATCACTCCCTTGATGTGATCCTCGAATTTCTTGGCATAGACCCGGGCCAGCCAGGCGTCCTGTTCCTGGGTCAGCCCGTAAGCTTTCACGATGAAATCCTCCACCATCTCAACCAGCGTCCGCGCGGCCGCCAGCCTTTTTACGTGCTTATCAGAATCTTCCGGGCTCATCTTGCCGGATCGCATCTGCCGGCCGTAAAACCTGGTTCTGATGCCCAGCTCCCGGTTGATTTCCTCAGTGATCTTGTTCATGTTCTTCCATTGATTCGATTGCCCTCCGGCAGGTGGCGCACTGGCGTTTGGGGGCTATCCCGCGGGGCTCTTCCCACCCGAACGGAGGTGGCTTGCGTCCGCAGAGCGGGGTTAGAGCCTTGTATGGGAGGCCCCAGATGGCAGTTTCGCTGAATGCATGCCCCGTGCGCAGCCCGTAGCCGGAGAGCCAGACGTAGGTCGCCTTCATTTGCCTGCGTCTTCCGCTTTGCCGATTCTGATTACCTTCTGCCACGCTCCATCCTCAGTGAAGCCTGAAGCTTGCGCGCGACCTCCGCCTCCCAGAGCTTTTGCCAGAACCGAGCAGTCGTAGTCTGGCGTCGACCGAAGCCCCCACTGTCTCTTTCCGTCGCCCCGGTCGAACCAGTAGCCAGCCACCTTCTCGGAGGGGTTGCGCTTGAGCAGTTCGTCGGCTGCTTCGCTGAACAAGACCGAAGCGTTGACAGCAAGGAACCTTTGACCAGAATCCTTTGCCGCCACTATGGTCGGTCTCTGAACCATGTCGTCCACGAGTTTGGCGTTCATGCGCAGGATGGCTTGACCCTCCAGAGCGAACCCGCCGAAGTTGTGCTCCAGGGCGGTGTGGATGGACGTGTAGCTCTCGAAATCGAAAGGCCACGACCGGATGTTGGCATTGACCGCCTTGCTGTCCGGCTGAATAAACTTCCACAGATCCCGGTCCTGAACGTATTCGACCAGGAGCGGAGTTGATTGGTTCGGGAAAAAATACTCCCACGCCAGCATCGCCCCGCTCTTGCCCATGTCGAACTCGATAACGTCAAGGGCCCTGGCCTGAAAATCACGCAGGTCAGCCTCGGCTGTTTTGTGGTGGTCCAGGACAATGAGCGAGCGACTCCGGTCCTGGATAGCCTCCAGCTGCGCCCTGGGATAACTGAAGTCCAGGATGTAGACGTCGCTGTCCTCCTCCATCATGGGCACCGGGTCGCCGTAGTTGGCCGAGATGTAGGTTACGGGTCCTTCTTCGGTCTTCAGCCCGTTCTTCCAAGCCACCCATGCGGCCGTGAACCCGTCCACGCAGTTGGCGTGATAGATAACGCAAGTGTGTCGCATCATTGTGTTTCCTTTCATTTTTCAGTCATTCATGGATTTCAACCAGCCGGAACGGAACGCTCCCTTTCCTCAGTATCCAGAACTTGCATTGCCTGGCGCTGACGAACCGCCGCGGAACATTTTCTATCGCCACGATTTCCCCATCCGGGTCCGTCAACGTTTTGTCGCTGCAGTTCCACCTCCAGGTTTGCTTGCCGTCTTTTGGTCCGGTGGCTCGCTCGTATTCAGCCCCTTGTCCGTCGTTGTTGTCTTTCCAACCGATGTCTCGTTTCATGTTTCCTTTCGTTGTTCCGTTGATTCCATACCTCAATTGACGGCGATCCTGAACCGCACAGCAGGCAGGCGACATGATCCCAGGGCGTCCAATCCGAGCTGGGAGCATCCTGGTAAACCAATACGCCGCGCCCCATTCTCTTGTCCAGTTCATCGACCGCAGATCCGCAGTGCGGACATGGTTTGACTCGCATTGGTTGCTTTTTCATTAGCTCGGTTTTTCTGCCTGAACCAGAATGTAGTGGTTGAACCCAAATCCCCGCTTGTCGATTATTCTGAAACCAGACATTTCCATTAGCTGCAGAAGTTGAAGTGTGGTCATAACCCGAACGTGACCTTTCACACCGCTAAAGGCTGGATGATTTTCGTTGTGCGGCGGTACCCCGATCCCAGAGGGTTCAATCGGACGGAATCCTCCCAGAAAGCGACCGCAGACAGATTGGGTTGAAAACGGAGCCTTCCCCATCAGCAACGCGAACAGGTTTGGGATTGATGCCAGATTTTCGGTGGCCAACAACAGGCAACCTTTCGGCTTCAGAATGCGGTGCAGCTCATGCACAAACCAGGATGTGTTGTGCAGGTGTTCAATGACCTGCTCGCACACTACGACATCAAATTCTTCCGCATACGGCAGCTGGGACGTGTTGAAATCCAGGTCTTCATCGAGCAGAAAATCGCATGTCTCCATGTTGCAGTGGGTTCCCCCGCCGATATTGATGGCTCTACCTCCAAGCGTGGACCTTATCTGAGAGCACTTCTCTACACACCTGGCCATGCTTCTATCCCTGAACCATGAAATTAGCCTTTGCATCTCATGTCTCCCTTCATTTGTTCCTTTCGTTGCTGCGTTGGTTCCAGACTTTGACCGAGGGTGAAGTGCTTCCGCACGACAGACAGGTTACGTGCTGGTAAGGGATCTCGTCCGAGGTTGGTGCATCCCAGAAAACCAAGACACCGCGCTTTTTCTTCTCGTCCAGCTCCTCGGTCGTCGCCCCGCAGTGCGGACACGGTTTGATTTTGAGCCCGTGCTTCACTTGTTTTATTGGAACACAGCCACAACCGTCCGCTCGACCTTTACCACCCTCCAAACCAGGGGGACAGAGCCGTTCATGGAGGCGTCCTTGATTTGTTCATGTATTGATTCCTGCGCGGCTTCAAGCGACGGAAAATGCGTTTGCCGAATCCAGTCGCCATAAGTTGGGTTCCGCCACTCTGCCGGCCATCTTATCTCAGTCACATTCACCACGCCCCCCTATAGAATTGCATGTGCATGTTCGTGTTCGATCTGTCCCAATCCATGATCGGCTTGGCCAACTCCAGCCAGAAGTCTGGATGGCTGCGAGAGCAGGTGCGGTAGTACCAATTCGTGAGGTCAGGTGACGACTGGATGGTAACGTCCCTCAATCCGTTGAAGAACCCATCCACCTGCTCGTCCGGGATGACGTAGTAGTACTCGCCCGTTTGTTCGTCCACGGACCACGGAAGGGCGATGGCTGACTCAACCAGTTCGTTGGTGATCTGAGCTGTGCGGCGGTCCCCGATTTCTTTGATGCGGTCGGCTAGACGACAGAACAACTTGTACAGACAGTATCCGGCGGCGACCGCAACGACTATGACGACGATGGTGCCGATTATGGTGAGGCCTCGCCGTTTGTTTGGCTTGATTTTCACGCGTCTTCTTCCTGCCTTTCTACATAGATGGATCTTATGTGTGATGCGTCAATCTCCGCGTTTGCGGGGACGATGTCTATCGGGAGCACAACTTTCCACGTTCCATCTGCCAGGCGTTCTGAGGTTAGCTCTCCTGGGAGTGCTTTTAGACTATGGCACCGTTCTGTGCTTATGGTGACGGTTAGTTTTTTCATGTTTCAGTGCAGACTTAGAGGATTCTTCAGTGTGACGGGAGCAACGCCATACTGACTGCCGCAGTTCGGGCAGGATATTAGCGGGTCCAGGATCGGCATCGTGGGCGAGTAGGCTCCCCGCCAGCAATGTCCACATCGGGCGCAGGCCAGCTCCCGCAATTCCCAGTCGTCCGGCTCATTGTTCTCTGTGGATGGATTCTGGTTCATAGCAGTTTAACGAACAACACCACAGCGCACACCGCCAGCTCGACGATGATGGCCGCTCCAGCCAGCACCACAGCGCAGCGCCACGGATGCGCGTCAGACCATGCGTCAAACCTGGGACAGTCCGGGAAGTGAACGCCGTGCCTGTCGATTTTGAGTTTCATGCTTGCTCTCCATTTCACATATGGTGGAACACGGTCGCCTCAGCCACGGCTATCCAGGCTTTGTAGGCCACTTTCCACCCTATGGCTTTATCAGCAGCCAATGCGTCCCAGCTGGGCATATCTTCCAGTCTGATTTCAGCCCTGAATACCTCATAAAGCTGCCTGGCCACTCGTGTCGCTTGTTCGTTTCTTGGTTTCAGTTTCATGTCTTTCCTTTTCGTGCGTCAGGCTTGCCTGTGTTCGCCAGGTATGTCGTGGTGACCTCCTTGACGAGCCGGATCTCGCCCGGGAGCTTGAACCTGATGAATGCAAGGTAGAAGCCGTATGCGTCTTGGAAATCCCGGTGGATTGCGACCCGGTTGTAGATCCCCGTGCTTCGCCACTGCACGCTCCAAGCGGTGAATTTGCTGAGCGGCTTCAGATTTGTTTTCCGTTTTGGTTTCATGTCTTCCTGGCAGTTTGAATTTCACGTCCAGATCCTCGTAGCGATGGACTCCGTCATGGCCGAACCAGTGCGCCACGAATCCTTTTCCGGAGACGTAGACGTCCACCAGCACGCAGAATTCGCCGTCGATGATCTTGTGGTTCACGGTGCTTCCGCTGTTTTCCGAATGATGACCGAGCCCCGGCACAACTGTCCGCCCCGGTTATGGGTCGCGCAGGCTGCATTGCTCGGGATGATGTTATGCTCAACCGCCCATCCTTTCCGGTATCCCGTCACATGCGGGACGCCCAGGATGTCCAGGGATATCAAGGCCTGCCTGGTTCCGATCGGGAAACCGCAGCCCTGGATCTCCTTGGGGTCGTTCTGGCACCAGGGATCTGCGTCGTGGAAGATCATGACTCCGCCCACCTTGAGCTTTGGTGCCGCCACCAGGAAATCCCGCGCGACGCATGTCGGGGCGTGGCAGCCATCGACGTGGACGGCGTCGAACTGGATTCCGGCCGCATGATTGAAGAAGTATTCGCTGCCGCAATCGTAATAAACCAGCTTCCGGGCGGGCAGCTCCGGCAAATCCTCAAGCTTCGGGGCCGGTTCCAGCCATTGTCCGCAGCTGCTCCTGATCGCCCCGGAGTGAAAGCACCATCCTCCGACGATGTCTATCCCGGCGCATTTCCAGTCGCAATCCGGCCGGTGCCGCTGGAGCGCCCTTAAAATTCCAGCCATCGTGGCCCCGGCGGCGATCCCGATTTCCGCCAGCCAGAATTCTTTTCCCGGCCGGCACAGGTCCAGGATCGAGTCCAGAAAGGCTTTCCTGTTGCATTCCTGCAGCGGCCCCAGCATGATTCCGTCGTAGTTCACAGCGTCGATCTTTCCAGCACGAGCAGCCCGTTGTTCTCCTTGTATTCGGCGCTGATTTTCCAGTGTCTGTTCTCGGCCATGAACTCCTCGATGGCCAGCCTGATGCCGCGCTTTGTTCCAGGCTCTTTCCCGGGCACCTCGTCTTTCCAGGCGAACGTGACCCAGTCGTGGAACGCGAGGTATTTGGCGGCCCGGTTGCCGTGCAGATCCAGCTCCGCGCGCATTTGCCTGTAGGTGTGGAGCGTGTCGATGAACAGCATTTCCGTTTCTCCCATCGGCGGCATTTTCACGACGTCATTTTCCAGGGCGAAGAACACCGTGCGGCCCCGGATCCTGGTCAGGTACCTGGCGACATTGGCGTTCAAATTCACGTCGTGGGTTGTGAGGATATCCGGCTGTGCGGCCAGGAGCGCGGCGGTGGACACTCCGGTGCGCATGCCGAACTCGGTCACATGCCTGCAGTCGGCGGCGTAGGCGCGCAGGACGGGCAGGTGCAGGTAGATGTCCGACTCTTGCCGGCAGAGGTTGCGGTAGAGCAGTTCCAGGTCGATGTTCAGCATGTTTTATCCCCGTTTCGGCCCGTGTTTCGTCCGGAGCCATGGCAGGCTGGGCAGGTTTTTGTCACCGCGTTGACGATGGCCGTCCTGATGATCGCGCCGTATTCGTCGTCTGTTCCGGGCGGGGGCCAGGTCACGGCCACGATTATCCCGGTCCCGTCGCAGGTCGGGCAGTATCCGGTCAGGTCCGGCTTGTTCTGGCTTTCTCCAGGCATACCAATCTTTCGTGCCATGTCCGGCTGACTTTCTGGCCTTTGAACTCCAGGATCTCGCCGTTGAACGGGACGCCGTCCATCAGGGATCCGCAGTGCCGGCACAGCTCTTTCAGGTCATCGCGGGTCTTGACCTTGTCCGTGTCCCAGGTTCTCAGGCCCAGGCCCAGGACGGCGTCTATCATCCCGCCGATCGCGCAGCTTGTCAGCCCGGCCGAGTCGACGGACCAGCCGCATTGGTCCTGCCATCTGCACGGGAGCCTGGCCTGGCCGCCATCTTCCGGGGAGAGATAGATCGCCTGCTGGAAATGCTGCACGCTGCCGCCCGGCTTGGCTGTGGACACGGGGTCCCTGCGCCACCCTTCCCCGGTCAGCTGCTCCACGATATCCCGGCTTTCCTGGCTGTATTCGTTGGACAAGATTATCGCGTCGGCTTTCGGCCAGGCAACGCGCAGGACCCGGCACATGGCGACGCAGTCGGGGTGGACGGTCGGCTCCCCTCCCAGGGCCACGATCCGGTCCACGTTCGGCATCCTGTCGCGCAGGTAAAAGGCGCGGTCGGTCAGCCAGGCCAGGGTGAACGGCGGGGTGTGCCAGGGGTAGAACGAGCTGGCCCGGTTGCAGCATGTGCAGGCCAGGTTGCACGCGTAGGTCAGGTGAAATTCCAGCTGCAGTTCCTCGGGTGTTTTCATGGCCTGATCGGGTCTGGCCGCGCCTGCTGTTTCATGAGGCGTGAAACAAGGCCGGGGAGGGCGAGCGCTGCTGCTGAAACCGTCCCCAGGCATCAGGAAACCTGCCTGTCCGGAATTCTCTTCCGGCACCATCCGGCGCGGTCAGACCGCGGAAAACGTTCTGGATTGCAGCTTCAACGGAGGACAACCGCGCTTTCATGGGCGGGAGATTACCAGCCCCGCCGGCGCTTGGTCAAGGATTATTTTTTCGTGCCCGGCGCGAGCATGTAGGGGTAGCGCGCGAGCAGGGCGGCCATGGCGTCCGGGAACATCACTTTCGGCTCCATGACGGCGAATTTGTGCCCAGGCCGGCCGTAGAGGTCCGTCAATGCCAGGATCCGCTTCTTGATTTCCGCCGGGTCGTTGAACTTCGGGATATCGACTTCCCGATGCCCGAACGACCGGATTTTTTCCGCGATCCGGCCTGGCCCGCCCAGGTAGCTCAGGTGCCACCCGTGATGATGCAGCAGACGCCCGGTGCGCGGGTGAACCATGTCCAGTGTCGGGACGGAATCGGCTGTCCTGCGCATTTCAATCCTGCGATTGCGCCAATCCTTGAGCGTGTTCTCCCCGCGATCGAGCAGCTTGAACGGGAGAATCACCGTGCCTTCCCAGAACCCGACAAACGCGTTCACGTAATAGTAGGACATCAGCTGGCGCAGCAGGATCGGCTCCGGGATCGTCCGGCCCAGGAACGCGCCGATCGTAGCCCGGGCGGGTATCTCGTCCACGTCACCGATCAGAACCAAGTCGTCCGGCCCCGGCCTCACCTGGTCCAGCCCGGTCAAAGCGCCGTTCCTGGTCGAAGCCTCGTTCACGCGGGAGTTTTCGTCCGGAACAATCTCCACCCCGACCCGGACGATTTTCCCGTGGAACCTGGCGTAGCGGCCCTTGTTCCTCTCGTAGTAAAACGGCTTGGGCAACCCGCTGAACGTGTGGTCGCACTCCGAGATCACGAACGCATCCACGACCGGGTCCAGGTATTCCAGCCGCGCCTCAAGCAGGTCCAGCTCGTTGAAGAACGGAAAGCAATCAATGATCATCCCGAAACCAATCTTACCCCGGCCCGGGACAATGCGCTCCAACAAAAAACGGGTCCGGCGAACCTGTGATACCGTGCTGTTGCCCGCCGGACCCGCCATATCCAATTGCTCCTCACCAGCAGAAATCCCCCAAACCCAGACCAAAGGCAAGCCTAAAAAAGGGGCAGGCTGGATCCAGAGGCCCGTGGAAAATCGCGACAGCTGCAATTTCCCCCGGTCAAACCCGTCCGATCCAGCCTGAGCTTGCCGCCACCATCCTCCATTCCGGGCCCCCAACGCAAGAACTATTTTCGCGGATCGTTTATCCGGAATTGCTCACTTCAGCCCCCCCCAAAAAAAACCGTTGACACTCCCAGGGTTTTCACGTAGAACCCCCGACCGTCGGATGACAGCAAATATTCCATATCCGATCCGCCAGAGCGCCGCGACAATTCCGGGGCCCTTCCCGCCGACGCATCTGGATTCCACCGCCCCAGGCAGAGATTCAAAACCGTCCTGGGCAGCGAGCTTTCCCCTCCAGACTCGAAGCTTCCACGCTGAAACGAGCCGCCGGGGATTTCCCTCGCCGAACACCGCGCCGGCATTCCGGGATGTCCCGGTAAAACTGGGCGCGGGGGCAACGTCATCCCTCGGATAATTGGGTGCGGCCGGTCGGGGGTTGATTCTCCCGTGCGGGGCCAAAAGGACGTTGACGCTTGATGGCAGCACTATTGCCATTGCCGAAAGGCGAGAGCGCTCAAGCCGAAACTATACGGCACCTCTCACTCCTTCGAAGCGCATGCGTCAAAATCACGCGCGAGCTAACCTCCCAAATCTTCGGATGGGGGGGGTTTGGCTCTCAGGCTCCGCAACTCAGCACTCACTGCCGGCATCTCCTCCTTCTGACGCATAACCCGTAAACCACACCAGCGTAGGAGGTTCTGCTTAAACAACACTTTCCTAGCTTGACACCGAACACTAAACCGCGCTTAACTCCATCCTGTAACAGATAACACCATATGAAACTCACATCCAAGCAAGACATAACGCCAATCTGCATGACCCTGTCCCAAACCGCGGCTTACCTCGGAATCTCAAGCCAATGGCTCCGCAACCTGGCCAATCAGAACTCAATCCCGCACGCCTTCTTCGGTAACCGATACATGTTCCATCGCCCTACACTCGACGCGTTCATCGAAAAACTCATCCAGAACGGCGGATCACTCGAACTGTTGCCGGTTGAAAAACCAAACCCAAAACCCAGCCCGCAACGAACTGCTGCACCTAAACCCCAACCCCAACCCGACCCGCAATTCACCGAAACCGGCCCGGACTTCGACGCTGAAGACGATGGCCAAACCGACGACTCCCACAAAGCAGCCGCCTTAACCCAAGGCACCAAACGCCATAACCAACCCCCGCCACCACCGCCCAACGTCCAAACCAGGAATCCCTAGAACCCGCTGACCGCGCGACATGCGCAACCCAGCCGACTGGCATTGGTGGGCTAAAATCGAGCCGCACCGCATCCGATCCGGCCAATACGCTTCCACCTCCCAAGACGGCCGCAACGGAGCGTTCCAAATCCCCAACCCACACCGCCCCCACTCATCACTCGCCATCATCTGCTCCGATCAACTCGGCTGGGAACACCTATCCATTCACATCATCACCCAAGGCGGCGACTCAGCTACCCCAACCTGGCAGGAAATGTCCGCCGCCAAAGACCTCTTCTGGACAGAAACCGAAACCGTAATCCAAATCCACCCGCCCAAAGCACTCCACGTCAATACCCACCCGCATACGCTCCACCTCTGGAAACCAACCGAAGCCACCATACCGCTGCCGCCAATACAGTTCGTGTGACAAGGCCTGAGTCGCGCAGAGGGACTACTACGCGCGTATGAGCACCGGCCGGGCACCCCCGCTCCCCACCCCCACCGCAGCACTTGGGAGCAGAAAGGGCTCTTCGATGGGGTTTTACGCCAAACTTCGGACGGCACCTCCAGAAGCGTGCCAAAATGACGCTATCAGGCTGATATCAGATCCGTATCAGACGCGCACCTAATATCGATCGGCTCTCACCCTTTCTTGCTTCTCCCCTGACATATAAAGTCCAGCCGGTCCGGTTTGATACTTCCCGGATCTTACATATCAAGCCTACAGCGCAGGTTAAGGCGCTTAAGTATTAGGTGCAGCTGACTGGCTTGCTAGTGCTGCGTTGGTCTTACATACAGGGGTTCACGCTGCGTTATATATAGCTTAGGCTGGCATTAGATATTAGGCGACGCTTCCATGATAGCAGCTCCCGATCGATGTTAGGGACTAAAAATAGTTCTAAATAACCCTTGCTTTAATGAGCCGTTCTTGAGATAATAGTATCGTAGGGTAGATCAGGTTCAGTGATGGATTTGATAGCTTCTACTAAAGAGCAAACTGCTGGCAGCTATAAGACCAGCGACAGTTGGTGCGGGTTTACTGCATCGGCTTGGCGGACCGACGAAGGGCGCGGTAAGGCGAACGCAATGGTGCCTGTTGTAAATGGCGCTAAGCGGACCAGTCGCACGAGATAACTGGTTGAAAGATACTAGTGCGGCCCGGATGGTAAGCCAGTCGATGTCAGTTGCGGAGTAGCGTCCGCGTGAAACCCTTGTCTTGCCTCAATGTGGCGCAAGCTTAGGCATCTGACTTACGACGCGCTAGGGTGGCTGTGTTAGTGGTGAATCTAGTAGGTGTTAGGGCCGATGAGATTTTCCTTCTCACCAGACGCATGATGTTACGTTGCGTTCTGGCCGGGACCGGCGGGCAGACAGTTTACGTGCCCAAGAAACAGTGTGGCGTTGAAGCCTTGGTTGGCCAAGCCGATGTTATCCAGTCGTATAGGGTAACGATAGCTTGAGATGTTCTACGGGACGTCGATAGCGACTGGATGGCAGCTAAGAAAACAGACGGCATACATAGCAAAGGCCGATGAGGCCATAAGCTAGGAGGAGACTTATATGTTCTCTTTTGCTCTGTTGTGGACGGTATGGCCATGGCTGGTAACTGTGGCTGTGCCGTCCTATCAGACCATAGGAAAGGGAGATTGACTGTCAAACGACTGTGGCTTGATAGGACGGCACTAATAACGGTGTCTGTCTAACAAGCAAAGCAAAAGGAAAGTATGACATATCACAGCGCAGACAGGTGCCCCAAGTGCCGCGCCAAGGAATTGGAAAAACGCGGCGGGGACGAAACTTGGGTATGCCAGAAATGCGGGAACAAAGTACCGCTGACCAGAATGGAATCAGCCTATATGCGAGAAGCTTGGAATAAGCTCCGCGAGATGGCTGGCCTTGAGGATTATTAGTCCAGACCAATCAGGCATTGCAATAGTGTAGTGCCTGACCGTCTGCACTAATAACAGTGTAGATAACAACGAGAGAGCAAAGTAATGAAAGAACTGAACAACGCAACGTATAGAGTGGTTCCCCAAGCCAATCAAGCCGTTGTCATGGCCAATATACGGCGATGGCTTAATGCCCGGCGTGAGCAGCAGTCTGCTGGTGTGCGCCGACAGCATGAGCGTGTATTGGCTACTGGACGGTGGGCAGACGCATTCAGTAGGGTTTACCAACCGCCAAGGCATGACTGATAGCTAGTGCTTAGACACAAGATCGGATTACTATAGTCAGTAGTCCGATCTAGTCTGCGCATAAAGCGTGGAAAGGAGAAGCTTGCGAGCCTATATAACAGCAGGCACAACAGAAACAAAGCGAAGTATGAAAGAGACAACAAAGGAAATCAGCAACGCCAACACTTCAACCGCTGCCATTCTTGAACAGCGCAAGAAAGCTTTGGGCATTGATACGCCCAAGGCTGGCGAGGGTGATGGAAAGGCTGACGCGGATGCTGAGCCTGGCCTGGACTTTACGCCGTCCAAGGCTGGAAACGGCATTAGCGTCATGGCAAGGCTGACCGGTAGGGCTGACATTGACGAAAAGGTTAAGGCTTATGTCCCGGAGTACCCGGAGCATATCCTGCCCTACATCAATCCGTCTAGCGGCAAGCCATGCAAGGTTGCAGTCGAGGTTGCCACTATCAAGTGGTTGCATGTTGCTCACCCCAAGGCCAATTACTGGGCCCATAATAAGGACCAGAGAGGGGCTTTGAAGGAGGTGTGCAAGAAACAGCGTGACTATCAGACCAATTACGAATGGGCTCAAAAGTTCATTCTGGAAGTCAGTCATCACGTTGAGAATAAGATGCGAGCGGTCAACTTGAAGCTTGCCAAGGACAAGTCGTTCAAGATCAGTTCGTATTCATTCCGCCAGAACAAAACCGGAAGCATCAACCGCGGCGTGACAGTTTATGTGCGCCGGGATGAAGCGGCACTACTGGCGCAACGCCAACTGCAGGGTAAGCGGGCACGTAAAGCAGCAAAGGCGCGCGCCAAGGCCAACGGGAAAGGATAGTAGCGGGTTAGGATAGAGCAAGAGGGCATAGCCAAAGACAAAGGTTGTGCCCTCCTCTCTATGCTAATAAAGGCATGGAATAACAGAGGAGAATGAGAGATGAAAAGAGAAACGTTAGAGGCAATCCAGCCTATTGAGTTCAACGTCTACGGCAATGGCGTCTTCCCGTTGCGTATGCTGCGGGTCGAGCGTTGTTATCCGGCCACTAGCCTGGACGACGAAAGGCTCGATGTTAGGACGTCCGATGTCGGCTCAGATTACAGGAGTGTCAGGCTTCGCAGTCTGCGCCAGTCGAACGAATTGGCCGAGCCTGACGTCTGCGCCTGGGCCAGGGCAGGCTGGCGAGTAGTCCCCAAGACGCGGGATGAGCAGAAGGCCGAAGCCACAAAGGCCAGGCTGAAGACTGCGGCCCAGGAACATGCGCGGCTGGCCAAGGCGCTGAAGGAACGGTTGGCCCGGGAAGCAGCTAGGCTGGAAGCTGTCAGGAAACGGAGGAAACTGGCTGGCAGAAAACCAAGGCCGGTCAAGGTGGCGTTCTACCCAAGGCCAAAGCCGACCAAAGAGTTCAAGCCAAGCCATGGGATGTTCCTGCCCACACATCACGGGCTCAAGATACCGAAGACAGCGGCGGGCCCAAAAGGAAAACGCCCCACATTCTACGTGAACCGGGCAACAGGCACGGTAAGCGGAATGCCGGGAAGAAAGTAAGAGAGAAAGGAAACACAATGAGCGAATACCACGCGGACAAGGGAAGTAGGAGCAAATACCACACGCCCAAAGACCTGGCCCAGCTAGTCGTAAAATACGGCACTGGCCTGGCCTTAGGTGTGCACGCCGTCCGGTGCGCAGGACACATGTGTCGAGCCAGATACGATGACGAAAGGGATCAGTTGATGGCCATGATATGGTTGGCAAAGCATTATTATCTGAGCCACAGACAACCGGAGTACATTGATTAGGAGAACAACCAAGGAAACCAATCAAGCCAGGCCCATTCTTTGATCTGGCGCATTTGATTCCGGAAACTGTTTTGTTCTGCCCCATTGTCACCTGGGCTCGTCCTGCGTGATTCTGGTGGGCGGACAGTCCGACGAAAGAGACGGGAACAGACCGGGCCTGTGACATGATGCCGGGCTAGGTCTGTGCCTGGACGCACGGAAACCCCAAAGCCGCGGGGGTAAATGACTGCGGCACTGAAAGGAAAACGTAATGATACCGCAAAGCGCATACTCAAGCCTGGGAAATGACGGCGGAAACATCAAGACCCAGGATGAAGTTGTTAAAAACATCCGCATCATGGGCGATATCCTGAGCAGCCACGGCCGGCAGCTGGACGATTCGGCTGAGGACATGGAGGATTACAGGGACAGGATCCAAGCCGTGGAAGACAGGATCACGGCCCTGGAAAGCCGGGCGATGAAGATCGAGGCCAAGATCAGCATCGGGCTGGACGACCTGGAATCCATGATGAAAGAAAACGTCGGCCCGCCCGAGAACAGGATGGACGCAATCCGCAGGCTGGCCCAGTCAATCCACGCCCTGGCCGTGGAGATCGGGGCGCTGTCATCCACCCAGCCATGATAAACGACGACAACACGCTGGATCCGGGATTCGACAAGGAGCAGCCCGGTGACCGCCCGAAAATCGAGCCGTCCAAGGCTGACGAAATAGCCAGAAGCCTGGTCGAAATCATGCTTGCCGTCGACAGGATCAGGCAGCTGATAGAAAAGGAACCGTAGAAATGCCGAGCAAATCAACGTCCTGGAAACAAGCCGACTTCACCAGGATCGGAAAACTGGAAATACCACACATGAAAACCAAGAAACGAAACACGCCCAGATACAACAGCCCCGCCGGGAACATCGCCTGGCTGAACGAGAACGTGGAAATCCTGGTCGAGCACGTCAAGGACCTGGAGAAACTGACCATGGATCTGGACAGCATAATGTCCTCAATCCAGTGGAAGACTCAGTGCCTGGAGGATCGGATCCGCAGGCTGGAGAAAGACCTGAATGAATGAACGAAAGGAGGAAACTGTGAATGTCAGGGATGCCGGGGATCTGCTCGACGTCATGCGCCCGGAGATCAGCTCCATCCTGCGGAACCTGACTGTGTACATGGGAGACGATATGCCAACCTGCACCAGCCAGAGCCTGCGAGCGCGCCGTGCCGTCGAGTGGCTGGATGAGCGCATGAAGGAGAGCAAGTTAGGCATGGGCCAATGGTTCGAGCTGAATCGGCACAGGAGTAGGCTTAAAGATTTCCTGGCTGTGCATCGGACCGTGACCATGCTGGAACGGATGCATGCGAATACGGCTGACTTCAGTAATCCGGAACGCGACTGGATGTTGATGTCCGGATAGACGGGCCACAGACACGGGCGCTATTTCGTGACCCGGAGTAGCGCCACGTCTGTTGCCAATCGCAACGGAAGGTGAACGCCGGGAACCTGAACCAAACACCCGGCACATGAAAGAAACAGACATGAAACTACGCAGCCTGAATTGGGAAACCAGGGACACTGATTCGGAACGGGTCGCGCGCAAGGTGGCCAAGATGGAGCGGCGCTGGGCGGACGATCACCAGGCATTGCTGGCCCAGGTCCGGTCGCAAAAGGAAGACATGCTCGCCTCGGGCATAGACGAGGCCACGGCGGAGAACATCGCCAACTGGAAGCTGGACCGGGCCATGGCTCTGGAAGCAGCCCAGAAAATGGAGGACAAGAAAGCCGCGCGCGCCAAGGCGGCAGCCGCATCCAGGCAAGCCGAGCGCGCCATCGGTTCGGCCTGGACTGATCAGTTCCGGAGGATCAACCTATGAACAGGGACGATCTGACAGTGCTGGCATTCTTCACAAAGGAATCGGCAGACGAGGTGATCGACGACATCCACCGGATCGGAGCCATCAACATATTCAAGTTCGTCCAGCAGGCGTTCGGATCCAACAAGCCAATGGAACTCGACCCGCCCGAAGGTCTCCGGTTCTATGGCAACAACGGCTGGGTTGCGGTGTGGAACAAGCAGCGAAGATTGGTGTGCTTCGGCAAAAGAAAATGAAAACCACATACAAAATCATCAAGGACTTCATGACCTGGGAGCGCGGCCCGGAAACGATCGGCTACTACAGGGCAGTGCTGGATGCCGCACGACTGACCTGGCTGTTGAAACCAAAGCTCAATGACAAGAATGAATCCGCTGCAGAAATGAGGGCGGACGAGGAATTGAAACATGCCCCGAGTATGTCTCCGTCCCTCCAGGAACTGAAGGATGCCGGGGTGATACAATGACGAAGGATTCCATGCCCTTGATCCGGCAACTGATCCACGAGCTCGTATTTACTACCTGGCTGCAATCCACCTGCTGCGACAAGCCGGAGGACAGGATGTGGCACGCGCAGGACAACACCTGGTGGCGCAGGGTTGGGGACAAATGGAGATCCGCCGACCCTCCGCCAGGCTGGACAGATTCAACCCGGCAAACAACCGGGGAACAGAAAGGACAGACAATGGCGTGCAAACGCAAAAAGAAAAAAGGCTGAGGAACCTAATCGCCTGCGTGAACGGTCAAAGCCTGGCAGTGTGGCGGTGCTCCGGGGAGATGTTGCACAAGGAAGAGCACGGCCAGCCGAACATTGACAAGGCCATCGCTTACGCAAGCCGGATCGGGAAAGCCATGGCGCGCAGGAACAAGGTCGCGTTGTGCGGCGTCCTGCGCAGGCCGGACCTGATCCCATGATCGGACTCAGCTACAGGAGCGCCCGGGTTGGACAAACGATTCGGACGCTCCCAGCTGGGCCTGTAAAAGCCCGGACGCGCGGAGTGTTGGCGGCGTTAGCCGTGCCGCCCGGCCGCGTGAAAACAAAAACACAAACGGCAAATGAAAGACAGACAACATGACTAAAATCCCAGTTACCGTGAAGTTCGGCCCCGTCCAATCCGCCACCATCGAAGTCGACTACGGCAGCACGGTCGGCCAGCTCCTTGCCAATCAGAGCGTCCGATCCATCTTCGGCATCTCTGAGAGCACCCAGTGCCGGGCCCTGATCAACCGCGTTGAGATGTGCGCCCACAACACCGTCGCCGCCAACGACGTCGTGGTATTCGAAACGGTCGGCAACACCAAGGGCAACTGATCCGGGACAAAACTCAAGGGGCGGCTTCTCCTGCGCCATATCAAAACCAGCGCACCGGGGGGCCGCCCCCTTTTCTATTTATATCATATGTCTATACCCGTACAATTGCCGAACACACTTCTTCACCTGGACAGAAATCTGGGCTGGATAAGGACAACCATGCAGCATGTGGTCCTGGGTCAGTGCGACAGGGCCATGAGCCAGATCGCCTCGGAAACGAGCATGGTGGTTTCCAGGATAGCCAATGTCAGGGTTGGCGAGGAAAGCATCGTGATGAACCTGGCCTGCTGGAAGAACGCCATCATGCCATACGCCGTCATACCGTGGATCAACATTCATACCAACTGGCTGTACCTGCCGGAGTTAAGGGTGACATTCCCGGGCTGGAGAAACCCCCAGACCAACGGCCGGACGATGAAGTCCATGATCTGGAAACCGCCGTCTGGAATCAGGATTGTCCTGGCGCTGCACAACACGATCGACGATCTCGGGGCGATCATATGCCTGACACCGTACCTGCTGGCGATCGGAAAGCTTGCGGGCACCGGGAAATCCATGGCCAGGCTGCCAATCGGGAACGTTTACTCGGACGGAAAACTCTGCGTGCCGATCCCGTGTTCGAGCGTTGGTTCACTGGTCCTGGCTGACATGCTGGCAAAGGTATGGTGCGCCGTCAATGAGAGCACATGGAACAGTGAAGCCATGCCTCCGGATGTGACCGACCAATGCGTCCGGGCAATGTTCAGCTACGATCAGGAAATGAGGCAGATCGTACCGAGCGGGGATCAAATCAAACTGTCAATGCCAGCGGTCAGCCATGTCATCGCCGACGCATTGTATGAACACCTAAGCAAGAGCTCCGCCTAAACATACATATAATTACCATGACAACTAGAGATCTGTTTGATATCATAAACTCGTCCGGCAATCCAGAGATGAGGCTGCTGGAAGGATTGCATTCAGTATGGAACAATGCCGTCGCATTCACCTCGTTCCAGGCGTTCATGGATTCAGGAACAGCCAACCAGCTTGCGCTGCATCTTACCGTATTCAACATAGCATTCGGGAACGTGAGGTCTGAATTCTACGACAGGAACCGGGCTGTCCTGGATGCGCTGCTGGTTGAGGCTGATGACGAGCTGATTAAAAAATCCACCAAGCTGTACTCAATCATATCGAGGGCGGCTTAGGGAGATTGAACCTATGAGATACAACACATGCTACATTGTCGGGTGCGGCGGGATTGGGTGCTGGCTGGCACTGTGCCTGGCCAACTCATTTCCGCCGGACCACATCCACCTGATCGACGGCGACATTGTCGAGGAGCGCAACCTTGACCGGCAGCTGTTCTCTGATTCGGACATCGGCAGCAACAAGGCCAAGGTTCTGGCCGGGATAATCAACGCCAACTTCGTTTCGGACTACATCGACGCTTCGTTCTCGCCGGACTCGGGGTCGCTGGTGTTCGGCTGCGTGGATAACCACCCCGCCCGGCGCGAGATCCTGGCTGCGTCCGACCGGAGAGGGTGCGACGTCATCATCGCCGCCAACGAAATCATCGAGGCCGAAGCCTACTTCTACATGCCGAACTGGAGCGGGACGGGCGTCGACCCCAGGATCTATTACCCGGCGATCAACACCGACCGGGCCGGGGATCCGCGCATGCCGTGCACTGGCCAAGGTCAGGTCGCCCACCCGCAGCTGGCCGCAGCAAACATGGCCGCCGCATCTTACGCCATGATTCTCTGCCATTACCATTGCCGGGACGAAATACCGGACATGAGATATTGGCCATACCACTTTCTATCCACTGGCTCGACCAGCGAGTGCCGGTGGGTGGAGGACAAAAACAAACCAGTAACATGAAAGGAAATACAATAATGCAATCCATACTAACCCCTCAAACAGTGCAGTTCATTCGCTCAACTCCAACCCACCCGGACCTGCCCGGAATGATACGGCGCGACCTGGACATTCCCGTGCCTGACTTCGCAGTTGGTGACACCAGAAAACTGGCGGACTGGATCGTCAAGGCTGTGGGTGTTGAACGCACCCGGACGGAAGCGCTGCTGGCAGCCGAAGAACAAGTCAAGAAAGCTCCGGATACCAGCGAATGCGACTGTGATGCGGACAACAGAGTCACGCTCGACGCCAAGTTCAGGTTCACAATCTCGGAAAAAATCTATGGAACGCGCAACAGATTTTGCACGGGCGAGCTGCCGGTTCGGTTGCCGACCGGCCTGTGCCTGCACATGGATTCCGGGAGACGGGAATTGCTGCGGGCGATCAAAAATGAATTCAACAACCTGGATGATCCCCAAGAAGATGCGGTCGTTGAAGAATATGATTCGGACCTGGATTATTCCCCCGACGAAACTGATTACATTGAT
>Ga0316622_100000663_pt1 | contig 20714 bp, 23 predicted proteins | sample OWC_Aug_OW2_C1_D_FD_207646 | JGI IMG/M metagenome (GOLD analysis project Ga0316622, IMG submission 207646) | Wetland soil microbial communities from Old Woman Creek delta, Ohio, United States - OWC_Aug_OW2_C1_D5_C | ecosystem: Environmental > Terrestrial > Soil > Wetlands | place: USA: Ohio... | reverse complement strand
TCATAAAGACCTGCCTTTATAACATCATCCTGAACGCCTTTCAGGCGATGCCCATGGGCGGCAAGCTCACGGTCATGACGAGACAGGTCGAGGACAGCTTTGAGCTCAGCATTGAGGACACGGGCATCGGCATACCGGAGGACAAACGTTCCCGGATATTCGATCCGTTCTTTACGACAAAAAGCTCAGGCCTCGGCCTCGGCCTTGCTCTGACAAAGCGCGTGATCGAGGAGCATAAGGGAAAAGTCGAGATCAGAAGCGCCGAAGGCAGGGGAACGACGCTCATCACCACCCTGCCCCTCGGAATGGAATCATGAAAGGAGAGCCTGCATGTCCGTAATCCTCGTCGTAGACGACGAACCCCTTCAGAGGGACATCCTGAAAACGATCCTCGACGACGCAGGCTACGAGACCCATACCGCAGCCTCGGCCGAAGAAGGTCTCAAGACCCTCAAGAAATACCAGCCCGATGTGATTCTTACAGACCTCAAGATGGAAGGCATGGGCGGCATCGAGTTTATCGAATCTGCCAGGACCGACAACTCTTCCGGCACGTTCATTGTCATGACAGCACACGGCACGGTGAGTTCGGCCGTCGATGCCATGAAAAAAGGGGCGTTCGACTACCTCCAGAAGCCGCTCGAAAAGGACCATCTCCTGCTGACCGTAAAGCGTGCTGCCGAGCATGCCAGCCTTCTCAAGGAAAATCTTCAGCTTCAGCGCGAATTGTTTGACCGCTTCAGGATGGAAGGGATCGTAGGCAGATCGCAGAAGATGCAGGAAGCGCTGGCGGTCATGAAAAAGGTGGCAGGCAGTCCGGCGACCGTCCTGATCGCGGGCGAAAGCGGCACAGGGAAAGAACTCATCGCGCGGGCCATCCACTATAACAGTCCCCGAAAATCAAAGCCGTTTATCGCGTTGAACTGCGCGGCCATTCCTGAAAACCTCTTTGAGAGCGAACTCTTCGGCTATGAACCGGGAGCGTTCACCGGCGCGTCTGCGCGAAAGATCGGCCTTTTTGAAGCCGCGAACGGCGGTACCCTGTTCCTTGACGAGATCGGCGACATGCCCCTGATGATGCAGTCAAAGCTCCTCCGCGTGCTTCAGGACAAGGAAATCAGGCGTCTCGGCAGCAAGGACCCTATCACGATAGATGTTAGGATCATCGCCGCGACCAACAAGGACCTTGAGAAGGAGCTCTCCAAGAGCAGTTTCCGGGAAGACCTGTACTACCGGCTCAAGGTGGTCACGATCCAGCTCCCTCCCCTCAGGGAGAGAAAAGAGGACATCCCGGAGCTTGCCGATTTTTTCAGGGCAAAATACAGCCGCGAGTTCGGCAAGAGGATCCGGGATCTGGACAAGGCGGCGCTCAAGGCGCTCAATGAATACGCCTGGCCCGGGAATATCAGGCAGCTCGAGTCGGTCATTGAACGCGCGGTCATCTTGAGCGACCAGGAGACCATTAGCCTGAACGACATCAAGAGCGAACTCAGGACATCACAGCCGATCGAATCCTTTGACTTCGACCTGTCAGAAGAGGGGATCAATTTTGAGGAGCTTGAAAAAAACCTGCTCAGAAAGGCAATGGCAAAATCACATGGGGTGGTGGCAAAGGCCGCTAAGCTGCTCGGCATGAGCTACAAGACCTTCTGGTACCGCTGGGAAAAACTGAATCTGGAAAGCACACCGTCAAAAAAACAGCCTGCTGATGAATAGCCGAAAGATCACGCTGCCGCTTCTGGACGGACAGCTGCGTCTCCCGTTCGGCCGTGATCTTTCATCCCTCAATGACCGCATCGCGTCTCTCTCCGGGAAAGGTGTTACCCTGACCATCACCGATAACGCAACAAGCATGCTCTCTGCGGCTAAAAAGAACGGGCAGTTCACCGTGCGTATTGACCGCATGTTCCTCCACGCAGAGGATGATGTCCTGGAGGCTGTCGCGGGATTCATCGCCGGCAAGAAGGAATATGGACCTGTTATAAGGGATTTTATAAAGAAGAACAGTCAGCGCATCGGAAGTGCCACCAATATGACCGCTCCCCTCATGCCCCATGGCAAGGTTTACATTCTGACCGATATATTTGAGCGTGTAAACAGGGTTTATTTTGAAGGTCGCATAACCGCGGGCATCACCTGGGGGAGAAAACGCCCCGTAAAGAGGGGCCTCAGGATAACCATCGGCAGCTACTGTAGTTCATCCAACATCATACGGATACACCCCCTGCTGGACAGAAGGGCTGTTCCCTTATACTTCGTCGAGTTCGTCGTCTATCATGAAATGCTCCATGCAGACCTGAGGTTCGAACCAGGAAATGGCAGACGCAGACTCCATCCCAGAGTGTTCCGCCTCAGGGAACGTCAATACGCAGCTTACGAACAGGCCATTGAATGGGAGAAAAATAACCTGTAGCTGCTGCATTTATCTCTCCTGACCATACTCCTTTTCCGGTTCCCTTATGCGGTTTTCCCAATAAATGCTTCTCTATGAAAATTAATTAATCTGAATATCATAGAAATTACATAATAGCGCTGTATTCTCACAAAAATGGGGAACTGTAGCAGAAGAAATCATAAGAAACGAGAAAGTGCTTTGATCATGCAGAACGTGTTAACAAATCAGAAAAAGAAAAAATGAGGAGGTAGTATATGACCAAGAAGATTCTTTCCGTATTAGCAGCCCTGGTCCTTGTTTTGGGATTTGCCGGCATTGCCCTGGCAGATGATGGTGCGTTTGACGACTTCAAAGCCCAATATCCCGGCAAATCTTATGGTTGCAACCTTTGCCACACATCATCGCCCCCAGCCCTCAACCCTTACGGCACGGCGTTGAAAGGCAAAGGGGCGACAGCGAATAACATCACGGCCGCGATGTTCATCGCTGTTGAGCCTCTGGACTCGGACAGTGACGGAGCGACAAACCTTGAAGAAATCAATGCAGGCACCCGGCCGGGTGACGCAACAGACGTACCGCCGCCACCCGTGGCCTTTGAGGTTACCGCACCTGCAGAGGGAGAATCGGTCCCCACCGGGGCGGCCTATGCTGTCACCTGGACGGCTGCGACCGGCGCAGCATCCTATAAGGTCAAGCTGTCCATTGATGGCGGGCTCACCTGGTCAACCTTGGGAACCGGTTTGAGCGCTACGACAGTGAGCTGGAATGTACCCAATACGATCAAAAAGAACATCTCCAAGGCCATAATCAAGGTCATTGCGTATAATGCAACGAATCAGAAGCTCGGGGTTGCCAAATCAGGGACATTCTCCATTGATGTGCTGACCATTACGGTACCGACTGCCGGCCAGATAGTCCCCCAGAATGCACCGTTCAATATTACCTGGACAGCGAATGGTACGGCAGTCGCTCCGGACCAAGTAGTAGTCAAGTATTCGCTGAACAACGGGACGACCTGGAAACCGGCTCAGGGTACTCTTGGAGCCTCCAGCTTCAGCTGGACCGTTCCAGCGGTATCCGATCCGAAGACTAAGGCAAAGGTGAAGGTCATACTTAAGGCTGTCGGAAATACCGTAGCCAGAGCCGAAAGCGCCAAATTCACTGTTCAGTAAAACCCTTTTAAACCCCTTCATACACTCAGGGCCGGGAACACCTCCCGGCCCTTTTTTTATCCCTCTCCGACATCACCTTCATTTTCTTGCTTGACAATTAATGTAACACCTGTTACTCTTGTATCATCAGTTATACCATCACAAATGGAGGGCAGGATAATGAACAGGCCGAGCGTAAAACTGGAAGAGATCTTTGCGGCAATAGCCTTTGCCGAGGAGGCAGGAAGCGCAGACCATGGCGCATCCAACAGACGTGCTGAGACGATAGAGACGATCTTTACGGCGATCTCCTTTGCAGAGGCAGGGGTGTCTGCATATACAGAGGAGACCATGGCCAGCGGTTCAGGAGACAATTATGGCCCCTCTGCGCACTGCCATGACGGTGAGCGCTGTTTCTGCATGGGCAGTGTGTAGTCGGTGCAGAAGACCGATCGGAAAGGCGCAGGCTGGCTTATCTTCTTCTACACCGTCCCCTCCAGACCGGTAAGCAACAGGATGAAGGTTTGGAGAAGGCTGAACAAAGCAGGAGCGGTGCAGCTAAAGGGAGCGGTGTACATCCTGCCATTCAATGATGAACATTACGAACTCCTGCAGTGGCTTGTAACTGAGATTGCAGAGATGAGGGGTGAAGGGGCTTTTGCCAGGATCGAAAATATCGATACCATGAAAGATTCGGAGGTTATCGCCCTCTTTAACCGGCAGAGGGCCGATGATTATGCGATCGCGGGAAAGGCACTGGACGACCTCGAAAGGAGGCTGGGCAGCATCCGGAAAGGTGCGAAGGCGCAAAATATCAAGGAAATATCAGAGCAGTTTAACAGGATTCGCAGGGACTTTGACGATATTCAGAGAGTTGATTTCTTTTCGTCTCAGGAGGGGGTGTCCTTAAGCGAGAGGATACGGCGGGCACAGGCTGCCCTCAAAACCCTTCCAGGCGTTAATGACACAAAGGAAACGCCTGCACCCATAGCACAGAGGAAAGCTGGTGACTATCAGGGGAAGGTATGGGTGACAAGGAAAAGGCCGTTCATCGACAGAATGGCGTCTGCCTGGCTCATCAAGAGGTTTATTGACAGAGACGCTGTTTTTGATTTTGTAGATGAAATGGACCTGGACAAGATAGACAAAGGTGCGGTGCCTTTTGATATCCGGGGAGGGGAATTCACCCATGCAGGTGATCTCTGCACCTTTGAGGTGCTTATCAGGGCATTCGGTCCCAGGGACAAAACCCTGAAAAGGATATCCGAGATCGTCCACGATCTTGACATGAAAGACGAAAAGTACAAGGCAACAGAAGCGAAGGGCATTGAGGACATCCTGTCCGGCATACGGAAAACAGCAAAAGACGACAGGGACGCCCTCGAAAAGGGTATGGCAGTATTCGAAATGATCTATGCATCAAAAAGCCGATAACAGGAAACTATGCCGGTGACTGATAAACCAACCTTTACGGAAGCATTCTCCTACTGGCTGAAGCTCGGCTTCGTCAGTTTTGGCGGCCCAACAGGCCAGATTGCCATGATGCACAAGGAAGTCGTGGAGAAGAAGAAATGGATGGACGAGGAACACTTCCTCCAGGCGCTCAACTTCTGCATGCTCCTTCCCGGCCCGGAAGCGCAGCAGCTCGCCACGTATATTGGATGGCTGATGCACAGGACAATGGGTGGCATTATGGCCGGAGTGCTCTTTGTACTGCCGTCAGTATTCATCCTCTGGGGGCTTTCCTACCTTTACGCATCCTTCGGGAATATCCCCTCAGTGTCAGCCTTTTTCTATGGCTTGAAGCCGGCTGTCACTGCAATTGTTGCGGAAGCGGTCATCCGTATCGGTAAAAAGTCCTTGAAGAACGGTATATTTGTCGGCCTCGCTGCTGCTTCTTTCATCGGTATTTACTTTCTCAAGGCGCCTTTCCCCTTCATCGTTTTATTAGCTGGCATCATCGGGTATCTGGGAGGGATATATGCTCCGGGGAAATTTTCTCCGGCAAAGCCGAAACCCGGCATCAAAGATTCCGGCCCCACCCTGATCAGCCAGTTGTCGGGTGATACGCAGACGCAGACAGGATGGTCACGGTCACTGAAGGTACTCGCTGTCTGCCTGATCATCTGGTTCCTTCCGATGATCCTGCTTGGGCTCTGGCGGGGATGGAACGATATCTTCATTGATATCGGCATCCTTTTCAGCAAGGCTGCCATAGTTACCTTCGGCGGTGCATATTCCGTTCTCGCGTACGTTAGTCAACAGGCGGTTGAACACTATGGCTGGTTGAAGCCTGAACAGATGATGGACGGGCTCGGCCTTGCAGAGACCACGCCAGGTCCGCTGATCATGGTCAACCAGTTCGTGGGATACATGGCAGCCTTTACGCAGGCGCAGGGTCTGACACCGGGTGCCGCCGGAGCTATCGGAGGTCTGCTTACCACATGGGTAACCTTTGCACCCTCATTTCTTATGATCTTTCTTGGTGCTCCTTATATTGAGCGGATCAGAGGCAACATCAGGATAGGTTCTGCTCTTTCCGCGATAACCGCTGCAGTCGTTGGTGTTGTACTGAGCCTGGGGGTGACATTCACCTATCACACGCTCCTGCCCGAAGGCGCCGGCTTTGACTGGTATGCACTTGTTGCGTCAATCGTTGCGTTTGCAGGTATGCAGTTCTTTACATGGGGCATGATCCCGGTGATTTTCGGCTCAGCAATGGCTGGGTTTATATGGAAAATAATTGCGTAAGGAGGAGTGTATGAAGATACTTGTAAGACTTTTCTTTGGATTTATCCTCTCTGGAATAGTGGCTTGGTCTGCCCTTGCGCAGGAAGGCAGAAAGTTCACGTTCAAAGATGAATCGCCCGGGAAGGAAGCAAACCTGTTCAGTTCCATGGTTGGGATGTGGCTCATTGATAAGGACGGCCCGCGGTATGTATATGCAGTGGATGGAAGATCGGGAAAGAGTTTTTTATCGCAAAAGGCCGAGATAAATGCAAAGGCACTCTTCGGAGCAAAGCATGCTGATTTTCTCAAAGGTATCACAGCCTACAAGGAGTTTCCCCTCACCATCTGCAAAGAAGTCCCGGATTTCTCGGATGGAACGCTTGTTATTTCTTTCAAGGCGATCAGTGGAGGAGAGGATCAGGCGGCAGGCATCGCCTTCAACATCAAACCTAATGGAGAATATCTTGCTGTCAGGGCCAATGCACTCGAAAAGAATCTCGTCCTGTTCAAGTTTGAGAAGGGGCGAAGGACCTCTTTGCAATGGGTAAATAATGTACCGACGTCCTCACGCCAATGGCATACCCTGAAAGTCACAATCAAAGGGAAGAAGATCGAAGGATATCTTGATGATAAACAATATCTCAATTATACCTCTGAATATCTTATCAGCGGCAGAATCGGACTCTGGTCTAAAGCCGATTCCTATGTCCTGTTCGATAATTTCATTGTGCAGCCTATGTGAGTGGAACAAAGTAACGACTGTTTACACTGATGCCTGGCATCGCTATTCTAATCCATTAGGGTGAAGTAGCTATGAGCATCCCGGTAAACATAACAGGGAAAAGCATCTGCTTTGACCAACAGGCGACCGCGGCTCAGCATTTGCCGGTTATGTATGGAAAATGCTGATCTCATATGACTTGGCATTACGTGGACTTCAAAGGCATGGAGGTATGTCATGGATTATAAGATTGACCAAGCTGATCTGGCCCTGCTCTGGAAAGCCGGCCTCAGCGAGAAAGACATACGGCACAGCGTCCTTGTCGCCGAGAAGGCTCTCGATATCGCGCGCCGGACCGGCGCTGAACTCGATATGGAGCTTGTCGGCAGGGGTGCGCTCTTTCACGATCTCGGCAAGGCCCTGACACATTCCTATCAGCATGGGGAGGTAGGCGCTGAACTCAGTGAGAGGCTTGGTCTGCCGTCAGCCATTGCCGATATGGCACGGAAACACTTTCATGGAGGCCTGACTCAACAGGAAGCGCAAGAGCTTGGCCTGCCTGACAGAGACTATACGCCGCACCGTATGGAGGAGCGGATCGTTATTTACGCCGATCGGCTTGTGGATATTATTACAGATGGGTACGTAAAGATTCATAATGACAGCGAGGCGGAAGAGAAATTTGAAGAGCTGCTGCATAGACACCCCAAGTATGGAAAAGACAGCCTCACTCGCGAGCGGTACATCGGCTACCACCGTGAGATTCAGCAGCTTGTATGGAATGCCGGCGTAAAAAAAGGAGGTATTACCATGGATAGCGCAAAAATATGCCCGATAACGAGCGAGAGGATTTTGGTTGCCACTGACGGATCGGAATACAGCCAGGGGGCGATACGGGAAGCCATAAGCTTTGCGAAGATATGCTCAAGCAAGCTTCACGTCATGTCAGTTGTTGAAGTAATTGCAGACAGCGAAACATCAACACTGCAGGTTGAAGAGGCACTGGAGGCAGCGGTACAAAAGCATCTTGACAGCGTAAGGGAACAGGCACTGAAAGACGGAGTGGACTGCGAAACGTTCATTTCCTACGGTGACCCGCATCAGAATATCATTGACACAGCCGTTAAAAAGCAGATCGATCTGATATTCATGGGAAGACGTGGTACGACGGGTCTGAAGAAACTGCTCATGGGTGAAGAGTCGCTTCAAAGGTGGTTGGACATGCAGATTGTAAGGTCATTGTCGTGCCGAGGGCTGCGGTAATAGGCCCCAGGACTATCTTTGTCGCAACAGATGGTTCGGGCCATAGTATTGCCGCCGCCCGTGAGGCAGTCAGGATTGCCAAGAGATGCGGCAGCAACATTATCGCGCTGTCTTCCCTGCGCTCCGAGAAAGAACTAGCCGCGGCAAGGTCTAACATTGAACAGGTCCTGGCAATGGCCAAAGAGGAGAGTGTTCCTGCGGAGGGGATTACGCCATTGGGCAGATCATTCAGCGTAATCGTTGAGACCGCCGGAGGGCGAGGCGCGGATCTGATAGTTATGGGTATACCGGTGAAGTCGGCCTTCCAGAAGATATTTTCCGGGAGTGCTACCGAACAGGTTATAGGCAAGGCAGGATGTGCCGTATTGATAGTAAAAGGCGATGACTCGCCGGCTACCCACTAAAGGAGGAGTACGATGAAAGAAGTAACTGAAATGGCGGTTAAGCTTATGGCGGCATCGGCAAGGACGGCGCCGAAGGCAGGGGGAAAGGACTTTCTCGAGATCGTGATGATCACAAAAGATGAAGACCTGAAGAAGATAGCAGGGTTCATGAAGTCCTATGCGCCGAGGAGTACTAACGAAGCCTACTGGCTGAGGGACGCATCGAACATCGAGAACTCCCAGGCTCTTCTGCTCGTTGGACTGGCCAAGCCTGTCACCGCAGGCTATGACTGCGGTGCCTGCGGATATCCTGCCTGTGGAGAGTTCGAGAAAAACAGGAAATTGACAGACAAGGAGATGGGATATTCCGGCCCTCACTGTGTGATGCGGATGATCGACATTGGTGTTGCCCTGTCTTCTGCTGCCAAGACCGCGAGCATTCTGAATGTCGACAACCGCGTGCAGCAGCGGGTCGGCGCAGCGGCACGGGCGCTCGGTTTCATCAAGAGTGAAGTGGTCATGGGCATTCCGGTCAGCATAACCGGCAAGAGTATTTACTACGACCGGCAGACGCCCATAAAGCACTGACCAATCACCCGCCCTATATCCCTCTCCCCTGGAGGGAGAGCCTGCTAGCCGGTAGGCAGGGGTTGGGGTGAGGAGGATTTGAGGAAAGGTCTAAATTATATGACAAGCATGCTCTCACCCTTCACTGCTCTCTGCACCGTGGGCTTCTTTGCAAGACTTTCGTATGCCCTCGCGCGGAGCCCGGTGCTCCCCCTGTTCGCCCTCTACCTTGGCGCTGGTCCTGAGGCTATAGGCTTTGCAGTCGGGATATCCACGGTGACCGGCATATTCTTCAAGCTCCCTGCCGGCGCATTGTCGGATGTGATAGGCAGAAAAAGAACCATGCTGATAGGGCTCATCGTCTTTGCAGTCATGCCCTTTACGTATCTTCTGGTAAAGGATTACAGCCTGCTTATTATCATCAGGTTCATACACGGCCTTGCTACTGCGATCTATGGGCCTGTGTCCATGGCAGTTGTGGCAGACGTGGCTGGAGCCAGAAAAGGGGAGATGCTGTCATGGTTTTCGTCAGTCACGATCATAGGCAATCTCCTCGGCGCACCGCTTGGCGGGTTCATCCTGCATAGAACCCCGGGGGCGACCGGCCCGTCACTGGGCGATTTTCAGATTGCATATCTCATGAGCGGCGTAGCCGGTCTCATGTCGCTCATCGTCGCATTGGGTGTTCTCAGAGACGGAAGTCGTTCGACAAGGCATAACAGCCTGAGAGAGGCATACAGCAAGTTCATATCCGGCATAAAGGAAGTGATAAGCGACAGGCGGGTTGTCATCACCTCATGCATGGAGGGATTACAAAACATGACTGTTGGAGCCTTGGAGGCCTTCCTGCCGATCTACGCAGTTACTGTCGCGGGCCTCAACGAATTCCAGGCAGGGCTTCTCTGGGGCATTCAGGTGGTATTCACGATTCTTTCAAAACCTGTTATGGGGAAGACATCTGACCGATATGGACGGAAGCCCCTGATAACCATGGGATTGATCTTATGCGCCTTATCGTTCGGCGCCATCCCCCTTTTGAAGGACTTCTCTCTGCTTGCCGCTGCGGCCGTTATGTTCGGGCTCGGAGAATCCTTCGTGACCTCCTCGTCTGCTGCGCTCATTGCCGACATCTGCAAGGAAAAGCACTTCGGCACTGCCATGGGCACGTTCGGTACGATCTTCGATATCGGTCATGCAGCAGGCCCCATCCTTGCCGGATTTCTCCTGGCAAGCCACAGTTATCTCTTTTCGTTCTGGGCCATGGGGGCAATACTGCTGCTGGCAGCGCCCGTATTCGTCTTGACCGTTCAGGCCCATAAATCATAGAGGAGGTTATCACGACAGATCGTATCCTGGCATCGGACATCGAGATACTTCGAAAGGCAGGGGTCTCGGAAGGTGACATTCAGCACTGCATCAAGGTTGCTCAAAAGGCAATTGAGATAGCGCTGCAAACCGGGACGGACCTGAATAGGGAGCTTGTCTCCAGGGGCGCCCTGTTTCATGACCTCGGCAAGGCAAAGACCCATGACATGGACCACGGCAGGGTAGGAGCGGAGATCGGCAGGGACCTCGGCCTCCCTGATGAGATCACGTCGATCATGGAAAAACATATCCGGGGCGGCCTTACAGAGCCGGAGGCCCGGGAACTCGGCCTGCCGGTCAAGGACTATACACTCAAGAGACTGGAAGAGAAGATCGTGATCTATGCCGACCGCCTTGTCGATATCATCACCGACGGGATCGTAACCATCAACAACGAGAGAGAGGCAGAGGAGAGATTCGAGGAGATCCTGAAGACCATACCCAAATACGGAAAGAACGAACCGACCCTCAAACGATACCTCCGGTATCATGCAGAAATACAGGGACTTATCAGGGCGCACGCGGGATGATGGACTCATCTCTTCATAGATCCATACTCAGGCCTTCACCACCCTGACCACCGGTATGTCACCCTTCGTCCTCCTCTGCATAACGGGGTTTCTGGCGATCTTCAGCTCGACCATATCCAAGAACCCTGTGCTGCCTCTTTTTGCAACACACCTTGGCGCAGATCCCTCAGGGGTCGGCATGGTGGCCGCGGTATCGGCCTTCTCCGGCATGATCGCAAGCATACCCGCAGGCATGCTCTCTGACCGGTGGGGCAGAAAGAAAATGCTGATGACAGCGTCGGCGGTATTTGCGACAGCACCGTTTCTCTATCTGTTCGTATCGAACCTATGGCAGCTGGCGGGTGTAAGGTTCCTTCATGGGTTTGCAACCGCTTTCTTCATCCCTGTTTCAATGGCACTTATCTCGGACCTCTTCCAGAGAGAACGGGGAGAACGCATGGGATGGTTTTCCACAGCAACCCTGCTTGGCAGGTTCACCGCTCCGGTTGCCGGAGGAACGCTTCTGGGTCTGCTGGCAGCGTCCCCTGACTTCAGTTACCGGGCTGTCTATATGGTCTGCAGTCTGGCCGGCGGAGCAACCTTCTTCGCGGTGCTCAGGATACCGGATATCTATAAGGAGACCGTTCATCACCAGAATTGGACTGAAACCTTAACAGCATTCACATGCGTTGTATCAAACCGTGCCATATTAGTCACTGCGTCCGTCGAAGCGGCTGTCCTCTTTGCTTATGGCATTTTCGAGACGTTTCTTCCGCTGTACGCCAGGCAACATGGCATCAGCGCGTATGAGATCGGCATCTTCCTGTCGGCGCAGATAATCGTCCTTGCGCTCGCCAGGCCGATTATGGGAAGGTTTTCCGACAGGCACGGCAGAAAAGCGCAGATCGTCTCAGGGGCTGTTACGAGCGCCGGTATTCTTGCCGCATTGGCTCTATTCAGCACCTTTGTCTCGTTTCTGATCATCAGCGTACTCTTCGGTCTCAGCCTCTCTTTGGTTACTTCGGCGACGACCGCCCACATTGCAGACCTATCGAAGAAAGAGACCCATGGCTCGGCAATGGGTCTTCTCGGATCTGTTATGGACATCGGCCATACGACCGGACCGCTCGCAGCAGGATTGATAGCCGCGCATTTTGGATTTGCCCAGGCATTCCTGGCAGCCTCGTCAGCCCTTTTCTTGGCCTCCTTACTGTTTCTGATGATAATCGGCCCTTCAAGAAATTGAAAAATGCAGGGTAAAAAAGGTGCTTGTTTCACTCGCCTCACCTCAAGTAATCTATGGTATGGGGCACAGGCAAAAGAGATGAAAAGACTCTACAAAGGCGTTCTCCAGTTCCAGGAATCGTACTTCAAGAAAGAAAGGAAGTTCTTCCGGCGCCTCTCGAACAAGCAGGAGCCTGACGTCCTCTTTATCACCTGCGCCGATGCCAGGGTCTATCCGACACTTGTGACTCAGAGCAAGCCGGGCGAGCTTTTTATCGTAAGAAATGTCGGGAATATCGTCCCTCCCTACGGCTCCATCCAGGACAAAAACAGCGTTGCCGCGGCGCTCGAATTCGCCGTGATGAAACTGAAGGTCACGGATATCATTGTCTGCGGCCATTCCAACTGCGGGGCCATGCAGGCGCTTGCAGGAGATGGTCAGGCCCTCTCGCATATGCCTCATCTCAGGGACTGGCTGCAGGTGGCGTCACCCGTCAGAGATGCTGTGGACAAGTATTATGCGGCGAGTTCGGGCAAGTCGCATCAACGGGTACTAGAAGAGGTGAATGTCCTTACACAACTGAAAAACATTCAGACCTATCCGTTTGTGACAGAGGCCTTAGAGAAAGAAGAGCTCTTTCTGCACGGGTGGTATTATGAAATCGTCTCGGGCAGGGTGTACATCTATGACCCGCACTCGAATATATTCAAGAACCTGGTCTTTCATGAGTAGGAAGATATCAGGACCCCGCACCCCACCCTTGACCTTGCCCTCTGCATTGCCTTAGCCTATTTCTATGCTTCTGCGCATCGGCCATCTATCGACCTTCTACCACACAGCCATGCTGCTGATGGCGGACAAAAGCCTCTGTGCGGGAATCGATGCAGAGATCGATTGGAAGCTCTTTGGAACCGGCCCTGCGATCGTCAATGCCTTCGAGAAAAAGGAGATCGACCTTGCATATATCGGACTACCTCCTGCGATCATCGGCATTGAGCGGGGAGTGCCCATTGTTTGCATAGCAGGCGGGCACATCGAAGGTACGGTCGTCTGTGGAAGACGACTCTACCGGGGATATCCGGAAATAGAGCGTTTGAGCGACATACTGAAGCAGTTCTCCGGCAGGACGATCGGTGTACCCGGCAAGGGCTCCATACACGATGTCATCCTTCAGCAAAGCATCAGGAATGCCGGCCTTGAACAGTCCGTAAGCGTCACGAACTTTGCCTGGGCAGATATGGTGCTTGAGGCGATCATCAGGGACGAAGTTGCAGCAGCCTTCGGCACCCCTGCCCTCGCGGTTTCCATTAAGCATTATGCGGGTGGGATCATTCTCTATCCGCCTTCACTCCTCTGGCCGAACAACCCGAGCTACGGCATCCTGGTGGACCGGACGTTCCTGCGGGAAAATACATCACTGATCGAACAGTTCCTGCGCAGCCATGAAGCAGCAACAGCACATATCAGGAACTTGCCGGACAAGGCTGCCGGGGCCATCGCGACCCATATCGGCTTCATCGATGCCTCGTTTGTGCGTGAGACATTTGACGTGTCTCCCAAATACTGCTCACAGCTGACCGATGCATATATCGCCTCGACCATGGATTTCGTGAAGATACTGCACTCCCTCGGCTACATCAGACGAATAATAGGTGTCGATGATATCTTCGACCGCTCTCTGATGAGCAGGGTGCATCCGGAACCGGAGCATTACAGCAGTGGTATTGTTGCAGCATAGCCCCATACTGCATATGCGCGCGTTTACAATCGCCTGACAATATTATTAAGATACAGAAAACGCTCTCACGGAGGCCACGATGTCTGAAAAGGATAACCCGCTGCCGATACCGCCCAAGACACCCTTTGGAAGAAGACGGCCCGGTGAGGATGAAGAGGAACCCCGGCAGCCGCTTATGGCCGACCGGTTGGCAATGGCCATGGCAGAAGGCAGGCTCGACGAGTTCATGAAGGAAAACCTGCCGGACAACGAACAGGCACGGCAGCTTGCACGGATGATGATGAGCATGACCGGCATGGGCAGTATGATGCCACCGATGGGCTCTCCTGCGTCAGCCCAGGGGAACACCGCTGAAGCCCCTGCGGATAATGAGCCTGGGCAGGGTCAGGACGCGAATCAGGAAGCCCGGGTTCCTGAAGATGTGATGAAGGCGGTCCATGCTGGCGATATGCATCAGCTCATGGAGCTTCTCAGGCGCGAGCATCAGAAGAGGACCGGCTCGGACCTCCCTCACCCGCCTCCGCCTGCTGAAGTGCCGGGATTCAATGCTTCGCCTGCCGGCATTGAAAAAGAGGCGCTTGATCAGATGCTTGAGATTGCATCAGCGAACAGCGTGACCCTTGATTGGCTCATTCTAAGGGCCATGAAGGTCTACATCGAGGAATACCGGAAAACTGGCAGGCTCTGACAGTCGGATTGAGCTGACGTGTTGCATTAAGAAAAAGAATTATGCAGTTAACTGTTCTTCCTATTATCAACACGGTGAATGCAGGGGTGAATGCTGCACAATATCTCACATTGATAGCACACGGAATTTATTAAATTATTTCACTCTCATCTGCCATAGATATTTTCTATGAGTACTCTCCCATATATTATATTTAGCTATTTGACGGTCAATAATCTAAAAGATAAAATTAACCATATGAGAACCTTTATCCCGGGAAGTAAAACAGTACTGGTTGCTGATGACGACATGAATCTGAGGGCTTTCATCAAGGCCGTTCTTGAGAGGGCCGGGTGCAGTGTGATCGAGGCGTGTGATGGTGAGGAGGCTGTCGATAAATTTCTTTTGAACTCCTCACAGGTTGATCTGCTCGTTCTCGATGTACGGATGCCTCGAAAGAACGGCAAGGACGCGTACCATGAAATTCTGAAGATCAACCCGGGCATCAAAGCTATTTTCATAAGCGGCTTTCAGGATGATCCCATACGCGAGCAGGCTGATTTCATTCCCAAGCCATTCACGTCCCAGGTGCTCTTGAGCCATATGAACGGGATGTTCAATTAAGTCGAAGAATATTTCGGTCTCAAACCACATAGTACCCTTGCCGGAACAAATACATTCCGGAGGTCGTGATGAAAAGACATAAAGAGATTCAGCAGCTGGCGCATGAGCTTTTCGAAAAAAGTGGAAGAGTCCATGGCAGGGAGCTCGATCACTGGCTTGAAGCAGAGCGTACTATCAGTGCTCGTGAAGCGGACATGCACGCGTCAGTTAATGGAGCCGTCTCATCAGGAAAACAAGCCGGTCCGCGGTCTGATATAAGACGCCGGGAGTCCAAGAAAACAGGCCGGCCCAAAAAGAGCTCGTAACAGCACAAAAAAAGAGGGCGGGGAATATCCCGCCCTTTTCGTCAAACTTCTACTCTACCTTCTTCATCTCCTTGCCGCACGTGCACTTGCCCGGGTTCTGGCTGATACCGTCGCACTTGCAGGCCTCACCGCATGCGCACACGTACTTGCCGGTGGTCTTGAATTCGCGCTCTTTCTCCCACTTTTCAGCTTTGAGCGTCGCCTTGTCACCGTCAACCTTCGTCACTTTTGCCTTCACCATCTCTTTGCCGCACGTGCAGTTACCTGCATTCTTTGACATGGTGTCGCATTTGCAGGCTTCACCGCAATTGCAGGCATAGATCTCATCTCCTGCCTTGAGCTCCATTTTTGCCTTAGCGCCTGCGAACGTAACTGCAACAAACGCTATCATAATCATAACCGCCGCAATAAGAATGATCTTTTTCATCTTTTTCACCTCCTTTTTTTGAGAATGTCAAACTGTAATTGGTAGGTATACCTAAAATCTATTGCATTTCGCGGTGACTGTCAAGCTGTTCCATAACAGCTGTTCCGTAACACAGATATTCACCGATCAAGAAGAATCGGCTGCGATTCCTAAGGCGCCCCGGGGTGAGAAACAAAGAGCACCCACATCACCTCTGTTGCAAAGATAACTTTACATCTCGCTGACCAGAGAGCTCTTCCTAAAAAAGCAGGCATGATCAGCAGAAAGAACATAAACAACATTTGAATGTTCAGGCTCTGAACCTGCCAAGGATCATTTCATAGTCTTCGGGCTCATCCATGTCGATCAGCACTCCCTCATCATCCGTGTCCAGATAAACGATCTTCTTTTCATGATTATTGATCACATCGCGCAGGGTACATTGTTTCTCGATCTCACGGATTATCGAAAGAGGGAAAAGCGAGGGATGTCCTCTGCGGCAGTTATAGCTCGGGATTATGATTGAATCGGGATGGTTTCCGTGAAGAGCGATCAGTCCCTTTATCGTCTGCGGCATGACCAGGGGATAATCAACAAGGCAGACAAGTACGCCGGTTGAAGCAGGATCAACAGCCTGCAGCCCAGCCCGCACCGATTCAGCCATCTCGCTTCCCTGCTGCTTGTTGAATACGGTCTTTATTGGAAACGCATGAATCGCTGTTGCCATATCCTCTGCATCAGGACCAAGGACGACAACAACACCCTTGATCCCCGCTCCGACAATCGTACGAATGCAGTGTTCAATTACGGTACGGTCACCGAGCGGAAGGAGCTGTTTTGGCCGTCCCATCCTCTTCGCCGAGCCGGCTGCAAGCAGAACTGCTGATACCTGATGCTGCATTCTCCCTCCTCTTCTGGATGACCTGTGCCATAATGCTGACCGCTATCTCCTCAGGCGTCACGGAATTGATCGGAAGGCCTACCGGAATATGGACACGATCAATATCCTCCTGCGAAAAACCTGCCTCCCCAAGGGCCTTGAAAAGAAGCGCCTTCTTCCGCCTGCTGCCGAGCAGACCGATATACCGTGCGTCTGTCCGGAGCGATGCCTTCACCGCGTCGAGGTCATGGTTATGCCCCCTCGTTGCAACAACGATATAGGTATGTCCGGGGATGATCACCCGTTCAAAGATGTCCGCAAATTCATGGACCGCGATCTCGTGCGCGTCAGGGATGTTCTCCCTGTTCGCATGTTCGGGCCTGTCGTCGCAGACCGTGACCCTGAAGCCGCTGAACCGCGCAGCCTTTGCCAGTGCCTTGCCGACATGGCCGGCACCGAGGATTATTAGGACAGGATCAGGGATAATGGGCTCGACATATACAAGGACCTTTCCTCCGCAGACAAGACCTCCCTGCTTTTCCGTAAGCTCGAACGGCATAGTCATGGGCCGCTCGTCCTTCATGACCATACGTGCTGCCTGCACCACCTCTGCTTCGATACACCCTCCGCCGAGCGTACCGACCACGGTCCCGTCGTCGCGCACCAGCATCTTCGAGCCTTCCTTCTGGGGTGATGAGCCTGAGCACTGCACGATCGTGGCCATCGCAGAAGCCCTGCCCTCCTTTTTCAACCTCAAAAGCTCTTCATACAGTTCCATGTCATGTCCTTTATTCTACCTGCCCATAAATGTAGTGCTCGCTCTCAGTACTGAGGCGGAGTATGGCATCCGAGCGGTTTCTTTTGCCGATAGTCCGACGGTCTGACCATAAGAAATAAAGAGGCAAAAGCCTCCTCTCTATGTTGTTGGATATATAGAGTATATCAGAGGCTAACAACCTATCATAGTATCTCGGAGGTAGATACGACCGAGAATGCGCGGGATTACCCTGTCACTGCCTTGCGCATGCCGGTTGCAGATTAAGCGGCCTTCCTATTGCTTCAGGAAATTAATTACCTGGTTCTTTATCGTAATATGGTCGAGGGGGATGTTTGGTACGTCCCTGTTGCCCGGAACTGCCAGTGCATGGATGAGCTTCAGCCCCTTGCCGCCCGAGCCCATGGCCTCTGTCAGCTGCTCCCATGTGGATGCCTTTACCGTGTTGCCTATGCCGAAACCGCGGGCGACGAGCTCGAGGTCAACACAGGAGCCGGTCAGGGTCTCCTGGCTTCCTGTTGACCCGTAGGAGCTGTTGTCGATGGCGAGAATCGTGAGGTTCTCAGGCGCGAAGTGGGCTGCAGTGGCGAGCACGCCCGGGTTCATGAGCAGGCTGCCGTCACCGTCGATCACGACAACATCCTTCGGTGAAGAAAGACTGATGCCAAGCCCTATGGGAGAAACCATGCCCATGCTGCCCAGCATATAGAAGTTCGATTCCTGGTGCAAGATCGCATAGAGTTCCTTTGACGGCCACCCGAGATTGCTCACCACAACCTTTCCGGAAAAATGCGATGCGACTGCTTCTATGATCTCATACCGGGTAAGGGCCGGAGGTGGCACCGCTTGCCGCCGTTCGGGGATCATGCAGGCAACCGGCCTCTGGTCGAGCTGACGGTCGCGCAGCGCTGTTGAGCCTTCCCAGATCGCCGGGTTCAGAAGAAACGCATGAACCTGGTTCCCTTCATACACCCTGGGCAGTTTCTGCGCAATAACGATAAGGTCGTCACGCGAGCTGATGATCGAACAGGGTATGCCGGCACCATTCAGGATAGCAGGCAACCGCTGCCCCATGGGGAACTGTGCCGCGATTTTCTCCTTATATATCCCCCGCTGGCTTACGAAAATCGCAAGCGGCAGCTGATAGAACTGCGTGAGTGAGAGAAGAGCGTTCAGCATGTTCCCGATGCCGGAGCTCTGGACGAACATCGCTGGCCGTCTGCCTGCAAGTGCTGCACCCGCGCATATGCCGACGCCCTCTTCCTCCCGCGTCAGCGGTACATGGAAGAAGCGTTCTTCGACCATCTCAAGCAGGGTTTTGATCTTCTCGCAGGGAAGGGAAGCAGTCACGTCAACAGCTGCATTCTTCAGAATGGTTATGAGCTCTTCTTCAGGACTGAACATAATTCCTCGATCTCCCTGTCCGTGATCTTCTTCGATATGAAAGCAGGCTCAACATTATATGTCTTCTTTTCCCTGCCAAGCATCACTTCACCGCCCCCCGTGATATTGAGCAGGATGCTGTCATCTTTTCTCACGGTCCCTTTTTCAAGTGCCTGTTTCAGCGCGCCTACCGCCACGCCTGCAGCAGGTACGATATCAACTCCCTCGAGGTTGCTGAACAACTCCATGGACTCAAAGACCTCCCTGTTCGTGACCCCGTACATGTTTCCGTCCGTTGCCGTCATGGCATCAAAAACACCGCCCTGAACTGTGTATGCCGGGTACCTGGTCGAAAGTACGCGTGTCGATATCTGGCCGATGAGCTCCGGCCGCAGGTCCTCCTCAAAAAGCTGCCTGCTCCCTTTGTCCCACGCCTTAACCATCGGCGCAAAAGGCAGGTTCTGGGCAAGGTGGAGCTGGGGCAGCGCTGTGCCGAACCTGCCGTCACGCAGAAACCTCTCTGACATCTCCCAGACTCCGATCCCGCCTGTGCCGCTGCCCACTGCCTGGAAATAGTGGTCAGGCAGTCTGCCCATGACAGATACTGCTTCAAGGATCGTCGCTCCAAGACCGTCGCGCTTGGCGACATTCTTCACTCCCCCTTCAAACGGGAAGCCGGATATCTGCGCGATCCTGCGTGCAACATCGATGGAATCCGAATAATCCCCGTCCCCCACCGCCAGCGTCGGGACCATGGCAGAGCTCTCAAGATACCACATCTCCATCAGGCACATCCGCGGGACCACGATGATGACAGGGAAACCGGCGACGACCGAAAGATGGGCAAAGGCCCGGGCAGTGTTCCCTGCCGAGGCAACGACCAGGCCATCTACGCCGTTTTCGATCGCATTCTGAAGCACGATGGCCGCCTCAAACTCCTTAAACGTACAGGTCTCAAGGAAGGCCTCTCTTTCAGGCCAGTATCCGTTGAACGCTATATAAAGATTTTCCGTACCAAGATGCCGGGCAAGCCAGTGTGACCGGTAGACGACCGTTCCGGGCTGTTCAAAGGCCGGCGTATGCACAGGCAGCCAGTTGAATCTCCATATGCCGTTCCCGCAGTCGTCCCTGAACTTGTCCCGGTAGCTCGTTATCAGCAGGGAGTTTGCGCAGTGTTCGCAGAAGGCGCAGTACGTGTCAGCCAGCTCCGTGCCGCATTTCCTGCAGATGATCGAAAAATGGCTCATAGCTTATCCTTCTCTATGCATATCTTACCGTTGCATAAGAAACATGCTTGCAGAGACATGGCATGTGTTCCGAAAGACCGTCCGCAGCGATCCCTTAAAGCATCGGAAGCCACCCATCATACCCTCTGATGATTCCACTCTCTCTGAACTCTTGATATCAGCGGACAATGCCCAGGGAAATTCTATCGCCTCGGACGGGTAGTGAGGGACATTGCCATGTCCCCTCTCTTAATATCGTCCGTAAATATTCAGGCTATCCTTTCCTGAGGAGACCCGCTACTAATTCCATGATATCAACAATCGTGATTTTTTTGTCATGGTCCTGCATCGCCTCATTCACCTTCGCATAGCAGGCAGGGCAGCTGAGGATGAGCTTGTCC
>Ga0316622_100000662_pt1 | contig 20720 bp, 19 predicted proteins | sample OWC_Aug_OW2_C1_D_FD_207646 | JGI IMG/M metagenome (GOLD analysis project Ga0316622, IMG submission 207646) | Wetland soil microbial communities from Old Woman Creek delta, Ohio, United States - OWC_Aug_OW2_C1_D5_C | ecosystem: Environmental > Terrestrial > Soil > Wetlands | place: USA: Ohio... | reverse complement strand
ACGCCCCGTCCGTTCGGCGATTTGCTCCGCGGTCTCCGGACTCAACTTCAGGTCACAGAAAAGGTCGGCCTCCTCCGGCGTAAAGATCTTCTTGAGGAGCTTGAGTTCGAGACCGTCGGGTGTGGCAGGATATCCGCAAGGCAGGGTGTCGAGAACCTTCGCCAGCTTGCGATAGCTCACCTCGCTCATGGGTGCCTCCGTGGCGGGCGAGCTATTTGTAGGCGCTGTAATCGACACCGCGCGCGCGCGCGCGCGCATCGTTCCAGTCCTCCTGGGTCGGGGGCGGAAGGACGATCTCCTCTTGCGGCTTGTGAACCAGCTTGACCGCGTCTTGCGGGCAGGTGGTCACGCACAGGCCGCAGCCGATGCAGCGCGTCTTGATCACCCGGTGCGTGGTGTCGGTCTGCTCGATGGCGGCGACCTGGCAGCGCTCGTCCTTGCAAACCGCGCAGTTGTCGCACAGCTCGGCGTCGATCTCGGCGTAGAAGTGGGAGTTGACAATGCCCGTCAACCCGAAGTCGCGGATCGGCCGCAGGATGCCGCAGCAGCAGCCGCAGCAGTTGCAGATGAAGTTGTGTCCGCTCGCCACGTTGCCGGTGAGATGCACGAGGCCGGCGTCTTCCGCCTTGCGCAACAGGTCGTACGCTTCTTGCTTGGAAATGGCTCGTCCCCAGTCGAGAAGGGTCTCGGCGTTGGCCACCGGGCTGACCATGAGGCAGACGTCGGTGGGTTTCGTGCAGGGGGAGGCCATGATGCCCCGTTCCTTCTTGCAGATGCATTCGTTGACACGAAACGCCTTGCCGTTTTCGATGATCGAGGACACCGCCACGTACGGCAGCGCTTCCTGCCGCGTGGTGATCTGCTGGCCGATAGGCACGGTCTGCATCAGGTGCATGTCGGAGCTGAGCAACTGCGGCCCAAAGTACTTGCCGTATTCCTCGCAGAGTTCACAGAACTCGCGGTCCATCCGATTGATTTGGAACTCGAAGATGCCGACCGCCCAGGGCGCCATGGCGAACAGCTTGGTGCCGTCCATGTCGACGCCCACGATCTCCCCACGCTTGGCCATCGAGGTCAGTTGGTCCTCGAGCCCTTCCAGCGGCCGCCCGCTCCGCTCCGCGATCTGCTGCGCGGTTTCCGGATGCAGCTTGAGATCGCAGAAGAGCTCCGCCTCCTCCGGTGTGAAAATCTTTTTCAGGAGCTTGATTTCCAGGCCGTCCGGTGTGGCTGGAAATCCATTGGGCAGGGTATCGAGAACCGTCGCCAGCTTGCGATAGATCGCTTCGCTCATGGGCACCTCCGGACGTTGATGTTGGGGGCGGGACAATGCCGCCACGCAGGAACTCGGTTACGCACCGCTGCTCGCCCTAGTCAAGCAGAAACCTGCGAAAGGCAGGCGACTTGCCCTTATGCAGCACGGAAGCTGACCAATGTCAGCAAACCGCCCCTCGTTTGTCATAGCCGCGTCGCCCGATACGCGTGTTCATGCGGGGACGTTTCTCGTCCAGGTGACGCGCCACCCGGCGCGGTGTAGAAGGAGGCCGCGATGCAACCGATGACCGTCTATGGCAGGCTGGCAGAGCAGCTCGGCGCGGGGGAGTCGAAAGTCGTTTCCCGCATCTTCGAGACGCTCCTTGATGACGCCGAGGCCACACTCGTTCTCGCCGCCTCGCCGCCGGCCACGATCGAGGAGCTGTCGCAGAAGACGGGCATCGACACGGGCCGGCTGGAGACCATGATCGATGGCCTCTTCCGCAAAGGCCTGCTCTTCAAGTCCAGGAAGGCCGACGCCACCCGCTATTACCGCGTGCGCAACGTCTTGCAGCTTCACGATGCGACCGCCGTGATGGAGAATCCGCCGGCGGCCATGCTCGAGCTCTGGCTGGAGTACACGCGCACCGAGTGGGAGGCCCAGAGCAAACTGCTCGGAGCGGCGCTGCCGCAAGCGGTCATGCGGGTCGTGCCCATCAACGTGAGCGTCGAGCCCAACGCGCAGGTCCTCGCTTCCGACGACGTCGGCAAGCTCATCGACGGGGCCCGGACCATCGCCGTGACCCGATGCTCCTGTCGCGTCATCGATGGCGCCTGCGGCAAGCCGCTGGAGGTGTGCATCCAGCTGGATCGCGCGGCCGATTACGCGATCGAGCGCGGCACCGGTCGCAAGCTGAGTCACGCAGAAGCGCGGCGCATGCTGGAAATGTGCGAATTGGAAGGCCTGGTCCACGTGGCCGAGAACAAGCAGGGCGTCGGCCACGTGATCTGCAACTGCTGCCGCGACTGCTGCATCAACTGGCCCAACGTGGAAACGGGCGTGGGCAAGTTCGTGTCGCCCAGCCGCTTCCGCGCGGTGATTCATGCCGACGAGTGCAACGGCTGCGAGCTGTGCGTCGAGCGCTGCTTCTTCGGCGCGATGAGCATGGTCGATGACAACAGTCTGGTCGCGGTCGACGAGGAGAAGTGCATGGGCTGCGGGGTCTGCCGGCCGGTGTGTGTGGTGGACGCCATCAGCATGCAGGTCATCCGAGCGCAGGAGTTCGTCCCCGCCTAGCCCGTGCGCCCCGATCGACGCGCCGCATCCCCGACCGCATCGTTGTCCCCATGCACGAGCTGCCGATCACGGAACGGATTCTGGAGATCGTGCTGAAGCACGCGAGCGGGCACCAGATCCGCAAGATCGTGCGCATTCATCTCGCGATCGGGGCCCTGTCGGATCTCGAGGGCGAGTGGATCCAGCGCTACTTCGACTACCTCAGCCGCGGGACGCTGGCCGAAAATGCGGAACTGGCGATCCGGCCGGCGCCGATCGTCTTGCGATGCGCCTCGTGTTCGCGTTCATTTGAAATCACACGGGACGAACTCGGACACGCGCGCTGCTCTGCGTGCACGGAGTCGCGGGTGGAATTGGTCTCCGGCCGCGAGTATTTGATCGAGAACATGGAGGTCATGTGAGCGACGCCGTCAAATTGATCGAGGTGAAGGAAGAGATCCAGGCCGACAACGCACGCGTGGCGGACGGATTGCGGGCCCAGCTGGCGGAGAAGCGAACCTTCCTCGTCAACCTGATGTCTGCGCCCGGTGCGGGCAAGACCCGGACGATCTTGAGAACCATCGAGGCACTGCGCGACCGCTGGCGATTCGGCGTGCTCGAAGCGGACATCGACTCGACCGTCGACGCGGAGCGGGTTGCCGCCGTGGGCATCGCCGCCGTGCAGTTGCGGACCGGGGGCTTCTGCCATCTCGACGCCTCGATGGTGGCCAAGGGGCTTGCGGCGCTGGACCTCGATTCGCTGGATGCCGTCATCATCGAGAACGTCGGGAACCTGGTGTGTCCCGCCGAGTTCGACACCGGCGCCGTCAAGAACGTGATGATCCTCAGTGTGCCGGAGGGTGACGACAAACCGCTGAAGTACCCGCTGATGTTCACCGTCAGCGACGTGCTCCTCGTCAACAAGATCGACTACCTGCCGTTCTCGGATTTCGATCTGGAGGCCATGCGGGAGCGTGTCCTGCGGCTCAACCCTCGCATGCAGATCTTCGAAATCTCCGCCAAGACGGGCCAGGGGGTCGATCAGTGGGCGGCCTGGCTTGACGGCGAGGCGCGGCGCTTCCTGGGCAACTGATGCACGGTGGCGCGGTCGGGCGCCATGCAATGCCTGCGGCGTCGGTCGGGTGCTGCATCGTCGAGGCACGAGCGAATCGATGTGGATGGCACGCCGCAGATGATGATGGCGGCGTAGCCTGATCCGCATGGCGGGCGCGCAGGAGGTCCTCGGCGTGCGCAAGATCGGTGCGATCATCCGTCCTGGCTGCTACCGCCTGCGCACCGGCCGCGCCTCCGACGCTCGCTTCGAGGCCTGGGGAGACGCGGTGCCGGCATGCATCGACCTCGCGCGTCGACACGCCTTGTAGTTTGTACACGATTGCTTCAGTGCGCCCGCCACCGGATCGGAAGAACGCAGACCGATTGCGACTCGCGTGCCGCGGCTGGGCGGCTGGGGATGGAACAGACGCGTGCAGTGGGGTAGAGACGGCGCACAGCACCTGAGGCGTCGGACCAGCGCGGTTTGCAGAGGACGTCCAGCATGCCTGAGGATCTGAGCGCGGCGTTGGAGCAGGCGTGTTTCGAGGCGGCGGAGCAGCACCTCACCTGGTCGGGTCTGGCCTGCAAGGAGAGCTACGGGCCCGCGGACCTGGCCGACTCGGTTTACGATACACACTTGGGGGACCCGGGCGAGTATCCGTACACCCGCGGCGTCCACCGCAACATGTATCGAGGGCGCTTGTGGACACGCCGTGAGGTCTGCGGCTTCGGGTCGGGACGCGACACGAATGCCCGCATGCGGTTTCAGGTGGCAAACGGGGTTTCCGGGCTCAGCGTGATCGACGACAACAACGGCTCGCTGGGCATCGATGCCGATCACCCAATGGGGCTGGTATACGCCGGCGTACAGGGGGTGAGCGTCAGCTCACTGGCGGATTTCGAGGATCTCTTCGACGGCATTCCGATGGAGAACGTCAGTGTCTCGTTCGACATCTCGGGGCTCGACTCCCTTGCCTGGATGGTCCTCTACATTGCGCTGGCCGAGAGGCGCCGCATCGATCCGGGCGTGTTGCGCGGTACGGTACAGAACGACACGTTGCATTTTCAGTTCTGCGGCTACGGTGATTCCTGCCCGGTGGATCTCGGCCTGAAGGCCTCGGTGGACATCATCGAGTATTGCACCCGTCACATGCCGCGCTGGTACACGGGGAACGTGAACTTCTATGATCTGCGCGAGCAAGGGCTCGACGCGGCGTAGGAGCTGGCGTTCGGGTTTGCCATCGCGATCGAGTACACGCAGCGCGCCGTCGCGCGTGGGTTGCGGGTTGACGACTTCGCGCCGCGCCGGGCCTTCTATTGTTCGTGCCACATCGACTTCTTCGAGGAGATTGCGAAGTTGCGCGCGGCCCGGCGCATGTGGGCGCGGATGATGCGCGAAGAGTTCGGTGCCCAGGACCCACGGTCGTGGCAGTTCCGCTTCGGGGTACACACGGCCGGGGTGTCGTTGACCGCGGCGCAGCCGCTGAACAATGCCGTCCGGGTCGCGTACGAAGCCCTGGCAGCCGTGCTCGCCGGGGCGCAGTCCATCCATTGCTGCTCGTACGACGAGCCGATCGGCCTCCCGACCGAGACGTCGCAAGGTCTCGCGATTCGCACGCAGCAGGTGCTCGCCTACGAGACTGGCGTGACGCGTGTGGCGGATCCGTTGGGCGGGTCATACTATGTCGAGTCGTTGACGAGGCAGCTTGAGTCGGCCGCTTCGCACCTCCTGGAGGAAATCCGCACCCAGGGGGGCATGGAGCAGGCGATCCGGTCCGGCTGGGTATTGCGGCAGATCGAAGCCGCGGCTTTGCGGCGTCAGGACGAACTCGAGACCAGGAGCAAGCTTGTCGTGGATGTGAACGCGTTTCGGCAGTCCCGTGAAACGCACACGCCCGGCGGTGTGCACGCCGTACCCACCGGACAGGGTGAACGGCTGGCGCAGGCGGTGCGCGAGCTGCGCGCCCGTCGCGACCGCGGCGCGGTTGTCCGCGCGCTGCGCAGCTTGCGCGAGCGTGCGCAGCTCGGGGAACAGGAGAACCTGCTGCCGCCGATGATCGCGGCGGCACATGCGTACGCGACCATCGGCGAGATCCTGGGTACGGTTCGTCAGGTGTACGGGTATGCGTACGATCCGCTCGGGGTTTTAGAAGTCCAGAGCGAAGCCGCGGCATAGGGCCGACACGCGGAGGATCGCGGTGCCAGCGCACGATGAACGGCCGTTGCGCGTTCTGCTGTCGAAGATCGGTCTCGACGGGCACGACCGCGGCATAAAGGTTGTCGCGGCCATGCTGCGGGATGCCGGCATGGAAGTCATCTACTTCGGCATCCATCGCACCTGCGAGGCCATCGTCAATGCCGCCATTCAGGAGGATGTCGACGTGATCGGCCTTTTCAGCCTGGGGGGCACGCATGCCACGCACGCGCGCGAGGTGGTGGATCTGCTCAGGTCCCGCGGCGCCGATCATGTCCCCGTCGTGCTCGGCGGCACCGTTCCGGTAGAGGACATCCCGCTGTTGGAGGACGCCGGCATCCGCGCGGTGTTTCTTGCGGGCACTCCGCGCGACGAGATCGTTGCGGCCGTGACCCGGCTCGGGACGCAAGCGCGGGCGGCCGTGGGGTGAAAGACGAGCAAACGCCTCGAGCCGCAACGAGACGCGCCCCGGTTACAGGGCAGACGGAGCCGACGTGAGCTTCGACGACGTTTTGTACGACAAGACCGACGGCATAGCGACCATCACGATCAATCGCCCGAAGCAGTTGAACGCCTTTCGCGGGCAAACGGTAGACGAACTCGTCGGGGCCTTTGAGGACGCCTGGGCCGACCGCGCGCTCGGGGTGGTGATTCTCACCGGCGCCGGCGAACGCGCCTTCTGCGTTGGCGGTGATCTGACCACGCGCAGCCAGAAAGGCGATGTGGGCCCTCCGGTGCGCTCCGACATCTGGTTGGAGATCGAGGACCTGCACAGCCTCATCCGCGACATCCCGAAGCCGGTCATCGCCGCCGTCAACGGCTACGCCATCGGCGGCGGGCACGTGCTCTGCGACCAGCGTCTCATCGCGATGCTCCTCTCAGGCTCTCCCGGTTGAGGAACGCGATGAGGTCGGTCATTTCCTGGCCCTGGAAGTGGGGCCACCGAATCCCCCGCTCCGCCATCTGGCTGAGCATGGCCGGTCCATACCGCCACATCACATGCGCCATGAGAATGGGTGAGGCGTTGCCCTCTATGGGGCCCAGGTTCGGCCCGACGTGGCCCCCCCAATCGCGGATCGCATGGCACATGACGCATTGCTTGGTGAGGAAGACCTGGCGCCCGGCGTCCGGATCCCCCTCGCTGAGGAAATATCGCCGGGTCAGCAGATAGGTGATGATATCCGCCATATCCTGCGCCGACAGGTCGATGCCATCGAGGTTCCGCTTGCGCATCTCCTGCTGCATGCGGGGGGCGTGATTCCACATCCGGGTGGCAATGCCAGACAAGCTATCCGCGAGTTCGATTTTCAGCAGGTCAGGGCCGACACCGTTCGTCTGCCCCATGAAGTGGCATCTGTCGCAGCCACGTGTCTGGAACAGCTTCTCGCCGCGCGCTGCGGACCCCGGCGCGATGTACTCCTTCGCTTCGCCGGCGGTCCGAGACCGAATGTAGGCGACGATGTTGTTCAAATCCTCACCCTTGAACTGCGGCCACGCGATGCCCATCGCCGTCATGCGTTCCTTCATTTCGAGGGCGTGCCTCCACATTTTTTGCGCCCACACGACCGGGTTGACGAAGCGGGCCCATTCCGCGAGATCAGGGCCGACGGTTCCACCCTGCGCGTCGGTGGCATGGCAGGTATCGCACTTGTGCTTCGCGAGAAGGCTCTTACCCTCCACGGGGTCGCCCGGCTCATCGGCGTAGCGAATGAAGAGCAGGAAGGCGAAGAGATGGCTCATCTCCTCAGGCGAGATGGGCGTCAAGTGGATCCCGCCTTCTTCCATCTTCTCCCACATGCGCGGGACGTGGTTCCACATCATCGCGGCGAGTTGGCCGGCCGTCAGGTGGCCGACCGTCCGGGTCCGCCCCAGGTCCGGTCCCACGTCACCGCCCTCTCCCCACACCGCATGGCAGCGCATGCAGTTCTTTTCGCGAAACAGCTCCCACCCGGTTTCCGCACTGCCGGTGAGGATGTTCTCGTTCGCCTCGCGGGCAACCCGTGCCAGCTCCGAGTCCTGAGATGCGACCGGCGGCGCCACTTGCTGGGCCACCACTTGACGCGGCAGTATGGCCGACGCGAGCAGCGCGGCCACCAGCGACGCGGATCTCATGCCAGACCTCTCCCTGTCGCCGGCGCGGGGATGCCGGATCCGTGCACCGGCGCCTCGTGGGGCGGCGGGTCGGGGAGATACGCCTGGGCCCTTTCCGTCAACTCTCGGGTGGCATTCATCCGACCTTCCTGGATTTCCCAGATGGAAACGATCGGAAAGAAGCGGGTGAACAACACATAGAGGAGGATGAAGAAGCAGAAGCACCCGAGCAGGACGGACCACTCGACCCAGGTGGGGTGGTAGAAGCCCCGATCCAGCGGCAGGCGTGGGTTGGAGACCGTCGGAACGACGATGACGAAACGTTCCAGCCACATGCCGATGGTGATGAAGATCGACGCGACGACCGTACCCGCCACCGTACGGGTCTGGCGCCGCGACAGGATCACGAAGGGGATGACGAAGCAGCAACAGAACATCGCCCAGAACTGGGGTGCGTACCTGCCGCTGAACTTCGACCACCAGACCGCCATGTGAACCGGCTCGGCGCCGTACCAGGTGGTGAGGTACTCCGCGAAGGTGAAATAGAACCACAGCAGCGTCATCACGAGCAGCAGGATGCCGAGATAGTTGAAGTGGATCTGCTTGAGGTAGCCCTCGAGATGATACGCCCACCGGATGATCGCCATCGCAATGATGAGCGCAGCGATACCGCTGAAGATGGCTCCGACGACGAAGTACGGGCCGAAAATGGCCGCGTGCCACATGGGCTGCAGCGTCATGGCGAAGACGAACGACACCACCGTGTGTACCGAGACCGCGATCGGAATCACGATCACCATGAGCACGCCGATGCCCTTCTCGAGGATGCGGTACTGCCTCGGGGTGCCTTGCCACCCGAGGGCTAGGATGCGGTACAGCCACCGTCGCCGGTTCGCTTGGTCGCGGAGAATCGCGATGTCGGGAATCAGCGGCAGGTACAAATAGATGGTGCTGCAGGTCAGATAGACGCTGATGGAGCACACGTCCCACAACAACGGCGACTGCAGGCGGCCGTGCGTGAGGACGAAGACCGCGCGATCGGGGCGGCCGAGATCGAAGATGACGTTGCTCACGCCGAAGACGATCACCATCACGGTGATCACCTCCGCCGAGCGGGTGATCGCACGCCGCCACTCGGCGTTGGCGAGTCGCAGAATCGCGGAGATCAGGGTACCGGCGTGGCTGATGCCGATGAAGAACACGAAGTTGATGATGTAGATGCCCCAGTAGACCGGCCGATTCATCCCCGTGACGCCCAGGCCTGTGCGCACTTGATGGATGTAGGCCGTCGCACCGAGGGCGATGCCCGCGAGGAGCACCCCCACGACGAACCAGAAGCGGGGGTTGGATTGGACAATCGGTTTGACCAGCACCCAGTCTGGGCCGAGTGGATCGTTGGGCCTGGGCATGGGCTTGTCGTGCGAGTTCACTGGCCGCGCCCCTCCCGCAAGTAGTACACCTTCGGTTCCGTCCCCAGGTCCTCCATCAGGCGAAATGCCCGCTTGGAGCGGGCCTGCTTGGCGACCTCGCTTTGCGGATCTTCGAGATCGCCGAACACCATGGCCTTGGTCGGGCACGCCTCGACGCAGGCGGGGACGAACTCGCCTGGCAAGAGATTCCGGTTGTCGGCCCTCGCCGTGTCACGCGCGTGCATCAGCCGGTGGTTGCAGAACGTGCACTTCTCCACGATGCCCTTGTAGCGGACCGAGACGTCGGGATTCGTGCCTTGCGGGTAGGTAGGGGGAACGTCGGGTTCAAACCAGTTGAACTGACGGACCGTGTAGGGGCAGGCGTTGGTGCAGTAACGGCAACCAATACACCGAGAATACACCTGGCCGACGATGCCTTCCTCCTCGCTGAAGAACGTGGCCCCGACGGGGCAGACCTTGATGCACGGCGGGTGCTCGCAGTGCTGACACATCATCGGAAGCAGCGACATGGCCGTATGCGGGTACTCACCCTCGTACATGGGCATCATGTCGATCCATCGAATGGAGCGATTCTGTCCCGCCAGCCTCGGATTCGATGGCGGCACGTTGTTCTCCTGATGACACGCCGTGATGCATCCCTGACACGCGGTGCACCGGTTGAGATCAATCACCATTCCCCAGCGTGCCATTTCCCTCTCCCCAGGCTATGCGACCCGTTCGATGTGAACGAAGGTCAACTCGCGTCGCACGCGACGCGGGTCGTCGGCGGATTCCGTTTTCACCAGACGCAGGGGATTGGATCCGATCCCCTCGGCATAACGCCCGCCGTGCACTCGTCCGCCGCCCGACTGAACGGCAATGACATCCGGGCGGATCCCGGGGGACACGCGCACCTGAGCGGTCACCTCGCCACGATCGTTCTTGATCTTGATCGTATCTCCCAGCGCGAGGCCCAGGTGCGCCGCGGTCTTCGGGTTGATCTCCGCGCTGGTCACCCAGCTGGTCTGCCACAGCGGCGACCCCAGGTCCTGCAGATACGGCAGCGAGACGCCACCGCGCGTCGTGAGTGTCAGCTCCGGGTAGACGTACAGAGCGAGACGATCGTTGGGGCCTTCGACGTGCGCGACACTCTCCGGTTGGGTCGTGAACTGCACGGCCTGCAGGTTGATCCGGTGGTCTCCGCCCGGGACGATGCGTCGCCACTCGCCATGGTAGTATGCCGGATCCCACCAGCCGCCACGTTTGTCGATCTCTGCCCCCAGCTCTTCGACCGTATTGTACGACACCGCACGCCACCCACTGCGCTCGAGCAACTGCGTCCACGTGGAGCGATGCTGCGCCGATAGCGTGTCGCCAACGCCGGCCCGAAAGAGCAACTCGACGCGGTCCTTGATGACCTCCTCGTAGCTGCCCCAGGGGAACTGCTGCGCGATCCGCTCCCCGGCGCTCTTGGCCACGGCGAGCACCAGGTCTGCAGTGCTGCGGCAATCGGCTCGTGGCTTGGCCGCGGGCGGACTGCTCGACACGACAGGGTAGCCGTTACCGTCGACCGTGATCGAGTCACAGCGACGCTCGAGCCACAGACTGTCCGGCAGCACGGCGGTCGCCACTGCGGCCGTATCGTTCATGATGGGCGACGTGCTCACCACAAACGGGATCTTACGCAACGCGTCCGCGAGCTTGGCGCCTTCCGGACTGGTGAACACGGGATCGGCCTCGTGCACGAAGCACAGGTCGATAGGCGGCGACTTCCCTTGCAGCACCCAGTCGGCCAGTTCTTCGACGGTCGGTGAGTGCCGAGTTCCGGTGGCAACATCCGGCTTTGAGCCCGCCGGGGCGTCGAGATCGTCGAAGGGTGCGCGCCGCGCCCAGAGGACCCCTCCGGGGACGTCGATGGCCCCAGCGACGACGTTGAGCGTGTGCACCGCCTGGGCGTCGAACGTCTGGAAGGATGTGTCCCCCTGCATCGGCCCGATCGCCAGTGGACGCTCCGCCGAGCCGAATCGACGCGCCACGCGGATGATTTGGTCCCACTCCGCGCCCGTCAGTTCCGCCACTCGTTGCGGCGAGAACTCACGCAGGATCCAGGACCGCACACCGCTCTGCGGGACCCCCGCTTCGTCGGTCCAGTCCTCGAATCCGCTGACGTGGTCGCGCAGGAACTCAACCCTGGCGTAGCCTTCCTTGATGAGCATGTGGGCGACTCCAAGGGCAAAGACGCCGGCGGTGGACGGACGGATCGGCAGCCATTCGTCGGCTTTGGCGCCGGTGACACCCAGGCGTGGACCGGCGTGCACGAAGTAGCCCCCGGCCGAGCGCATGTCTGCGAAGCTCCGGTGCAGGGTCATGGTGTTTGCGGACGCTTCCAGCAGCCCGCTGTCCAGCGACAACAACACGGTCGATTTCGAGAGGTCCTGCACGAGCTGACCGTGCGTTCCGTGCGTTCCGGCGAGGACCTCTTCCATGGCGACGTCAGCCGGGGCCTTCATGTCCACTACCCAGCTCGAGCCGGCCGCCCGGGCGAGTCGTCCCAGCAGTTGCGAGGTCAGGTTCCGATTGTCGCCGCGGATCACCGCTACGCGGCCAGGGCTGAAGGCGACGGCCTGCAACCGGCTGGCAACGTTGTCGATCGCATCCTTCCACGACGTCGGTGCCCAGCCACCGACGACGCCTGGGTCTCTCTTGACCGGACCGGCGAGGCGATCCGGGTCGTAGTAGAGCTGAAGGCTGGCGGCGCCGCGCGCGCACAGCCCACCGCGGTTGATCGGGTGGAAGGGATTGCCCGCAACGGTCACGGGATTGCCGTTCACCAGGCGGACGCGCAACCCGCAGCCTGACGGGCACAGCTGGCAGACGCTGTTGGCCCACGTCTCTTCCCGGGCCTGGATCAGCGGCGCCTCGCGCGTCGATTTCGCGCAGGACCACAGGGGCGCCAAGCCGATAAGCGTTGCGCCGCGTCCGACGCCGAGCAGAAACTGCCTGCGGTTCAGCATGGTCGGCTCACCTGTGGCAGTGGATGCAATCCTGGGTCGCGCCGTGCGCTTGGTGGCATGTGAGGCACCAAGTCATGGTCAGTTCCACGAGCGGGTACGCCGCTGGAGACGTGAGACTCGCCACGTTGCCGTGGCACTGTGCGCATTCGATCCGTGCCACGGCCACGTGGCGGCGGTGCGAGAAATAGACGTGAGTGGGGATCCGGTAGATGCGTCGCCAGGGGATCTCCTCTCCCTTGTCGGCGTACCACCTGACCTTCTCCTCCTCCGGGCTGCTGGTAAGAGCCACCTGGTGGCACAGCATACACGTCGCCGTTGTCGGCACGCTGGCTGCAGCGGCCTTCTGGACTGTTTCGTGGCATGCATCGCAGGCAATGCTGTTGTCGATGTGCGCTTTGTGGTTGTAGGCGATGGGCTGCACAACCGGGGGGCGCTCTTCACAGGCGCAGCAGAGCAGCGCCGCCAGACCTCCCCCGATCAGTAGCGGCAGCAGGCGGTTCACTTGGTGCCGAATCCCTTCACGTATTCCACGAGGCTGTGAATCTGGTCGTCGTTGAGCTTGCTACCAAACGCCGGCATGCGGACGGATTTGCCGGTCGCCTTGCCCCCCTCCTTAATGGCCTTGGCAAGATCCGCGTCCGCCTGTCCTTTGAGCAAGGTCGACAACTCGGCTGGCGCCGGTTTCAACATCTTGGCGGCCGGACCGTCGCCCTTGCCCGCTGGTCCATGGCACGAGTTGCAGTACTTTCCGTACAGGTCCTTTGCGTCTTCGGCCTTGGCGGCCGGTGCAGCCGAGTTGACCATCCACAAAGCCGTCGCCACAACCGCCGCACCCTTGATCAACGTACGTGCTCTCGTCATCGTCCCTCTCCCCGTTGCCTATCTCCACGTCTTCAGCCGAGCCGGTTCATCTGTCGGTCGGCGCGCCCTGACACCAGGTCGGTGGCGGAGGCGGCTCGCGTGATCGTCCGCGGGACGATGGGAACACCCGCGCGCCGTTGCCTACCGCGGGGACTCCGGCGAGGTAGTCAGCGAGTCGGTCACCGCCCGCTGCAGCTCCCTCGCCCAGAGAGCTTCCACCTGCGACAGACGCCGTCCGACGACTTCCGCGACATGCCGCATGACCACGTAGCCGATGCGGGGATCGGCCTCGAACACACGGACGACGTCCTGGCGCGCGAAGGCGGCCAGCTCGGACGTCTCGACGACCCGCGCCGAGAGCGTGAAGCGGTAGGGCTTGACCAAGGCGGACCATCCCAGCGCGCTCCCGGAGGCTTTTGACTCGACGGGAATATCGCGCACGGCACCCCCGAACGAGAGCGGAAACGTCAGCTCCACCCTGCCGCTTACCACCACGTAGAAGCGGTCGGCATGGTCGCCGAGCAGGAACAGACACTCCCCCTGCTGACACTGCCGCGGACGGGCCACCGCAAGCAGGCGCGCCGCCTCCTCGTCGTGAAGTTCCGTGAAGACGTCCGCGCCGCGCAATCGTCCCGTTTCCACCGCCCGAACCCCTCGCCGATCTGTCCCCGCGTCGAGGCTAGTGCGCCATGATCCTTAAGCCCGATTCGCGATACAGGCTCTCCATCGACGGCTGCAGCACGAACTCGTCGGCGGCTGTCTGCTCGGCCTCGAGGTATTGCTGCACGTGCCACAGGAGTGCCTCGTCGGGCGGCGCAAGCCGCGGGCTCGCAGGCCGGCTGACGACGAGGAACCCAGGGATGTGCGCGGCGTGCTCTCGGAACTCCCGAGCCTCGCGTGCCCTCCCCTCGATCTCCTGTGTAGCTTTCTGCGCGCCAAAGAAAATGGCAAGCATCATCCCTGCAAACAGGAACGCGAACAACCCACCGATCAGCATCGCCAGCATGTGCCTCTCCTCCCGCAGCTGACGATGAGCGAATCCGGTGCCAACCGAGAGCGCCTTGGCTATCTGGTCCTGTGCAAGCGTCTTTTTGGTGTGCGGGCGCCATAAGCGCCCAGCCGACCTGACGGATCGGGTCAGGCTACCTGACAAAAAGTCAGGGTGTGGCCTCATCGTCGAGCTCGTCTCCCGAGCCGGGCGGCCGCGCGTACTTGCTCAGCAGGCGATACAAGTTCCGCTCGCTGATCTTGAGGATGCGAGCGGCCTGAGCCCGGTTGCCGTCCACGCGTTCCATCACCGACAGCACGTAGCGCCGCTGCATCTCGCGCAGCGAGGGCTCCTCACCCTCGGCGAGGGGGCTTTCCGCGCCGCCCAGCGTGACGCTGGCCGGCAGGTCTTCCGCCTCGATCGCATCCCGCTCCGCGAGCACGATGGATTGCTGCACAGCATGGGTGAGTTCCCTGACGTTGCCAGGCCACCGGTAGCGGAGGAGGGCCTCCATCGCCGCCGGACCGAAGCGCTTCGACTGGGAAAAGCGCAGGTTGAACTGTCGCGCGAAGTGATCGATCAGCACGCGGATGTCCTCCCGCCGCTCCCGTAACGGCGGCACCTCAATGACGAGTGGAGCCAGGCGAAAGAACAGGTCCTCGCGGAAGTGCCCGCGAGCGATCGCGCCGCGGAGGTCACGGTTGGTGGCCGAGATCACGCGGACGTCCACCGCGATCTCCTTGGTGCCGCCGAGGCGCCGGAAGCGACCCGTCTCGAGGACGCGCAAGAGCTTCGCCTGCACTTCCAGGCTCATCTCGCCAACCTCATCGAGGAAGATCGAGCCGGTGTTCCCCACCTCGAACAGGCCGTGCTTCTGGCGGGCGGCTCCGGTGAAAGCGCCTTTCTCATGTCCGAACAACTCAGACTGGAGCAAATGCTCGTGGAGCCCAGCGCAATCCACGATGACGAACGGGCGCTCCCGCCGGCGGCTCTGCGCGTGCAGCAACCTGGCCACCATCTCCTTGCCCACACCTGTTTCGCCGAGGATCAAGGTCGTCGAATCGGTTGGGGCAATGCGGGCGATGGCCTGGCGCACCTTCTCCAAGGCCGGGCTCCGACCGATGAACTCCTGCCCGACGTCGCCGGCCGTGTAGCTGTCCTCCAGGACCTGCTGGCGCTCGACCAGACGCACGTGTTCGTAAGCCTTCTGGATGGCCATGTCCATGCGGTCGAGCGGACAGGGCTTCTCGAGGTAGTCGTACGCGCCCAGCCGCACGGCCTGGATCGCCGTGTCGATCGTGCCATGACCAGTGAGCATCAAGACGCCGGCGGGTAGGTCGGCGCCGCGCAGCTTCTTGAGAACCTCGATGCCGTCCATGTCGGGCAGCCTGAGGTCAAGCACAATGACGTCCGCCTCGGCGGCCGCCGCCAGCGCCGCTGCGCCGGAGGCGACCGCGGTGACCGCGTGACCGCGACGCGCCAGTTCGCCGGACATGATGCGGCGGAACTCGTCGTCGTCGTCCACGAGCACGACGCGTATGGCCTTGCGGTCCCCGCTCATGTCGACTCGACGCGCGCGCGGGCGAACAGCACCTCGAAGCAGGAGCCCCGGCCCACCTCGCTTTCGGTGAGGCGCACCTCCCCGCCGAACCGCCGCATGATGCCCCGCGACAGGAACAGTCCGACGCCGGTTCCGCTCGGCCGGCTCGTACGAAATGGCTCGAAGAGATGCCGTCGCACGTCCATCGCAATGCCGCGACCCGTGTCGCGGACGCGGAGTCTCACATCGGAGCCGACGAGATAGCTCACCGTCACCGTCCCGCCGTTGCTGTCGCACGACTGGATGGCGTTGACGAGCAGGTTCAACACGACGTGCTGCACGGCCTCCGTGTTCGCCGTCACGAGCGGAACACGCTCCCCGTTCTCGATGTGGATGGTGACCGCCGCCTCGCGCGCGGTCGGCTTCACGAGTGACACGATGGATGAGACGACCCCCGCGAGATCCACGGGCTCGGTCGACGGCGGGATCCCCCGCGAAAAACGCCGGAACTGCTCGGTGATCTTCCGGCACCGCAAGACCTGGCCGCGAATGGTCTCGGCGATCTCGCGGATCTCCTGCAACTCCGCCGGCTCACGGCCGTCGCCATCGACCCGGTCCACGATCGCCTCGGCGCACGTGAGCATTGTGGCGAGCGGGGTGTTCACCTCGTGCGACAGGCCGGATGCCAGAGCACCGAGCGACTGGAGCCGTTCGAGTTCCGCCAATCGGCCCTCCTCCCGCACCCGTTCGGTGATGTCACGCCAGATCTCCACGACCTGAGCCACCTTCCCGTTTTCGTCGAACACTGGCGAGGCGTGCACCTCCTCGACCCGTCCGAGCTCGCCGTCCTCCGAGGGAATCTGGAACGTCGCGCGCTGGAGTTCCCCGCTGGCGAGACACTGCGTGCTCGGGCAATTGGCCCGGCACACGGCGCACAGAGGCGAACGGTCGAGCACCTCTTGGCAGCGGCGGCCGTGCAGGGCCTCGGGGTGCGATCCGAACCTCCGGCAGTAGGCGTTGTTCGCGGCCAACACCCGGAAGTCCCGATCGAGCACGACTAGCCCGTCATCCACGCTGTTCATCACGTTCGTGAGCTGCGATTCCCGCGCCTTCACCTCGGTGACCAGCCCGGACACCGCGTCCGCCATATTATTGAAGTCCGTCGCCAACATCGCGATCGTGTCGTCGCCCCCCACCTCTGCGCGCTGCGTCAGGTCGCCCGCCGCGAGCGAGCGTGCCGCCTCCCCAAGCTTGGCCAGGCGGACCAGGACGAGGCGGCGCACGATGAGCCCGACGCTCGCGAGCAACAGCAACCCCAGCACCGCCGTCCCGCCGACCATCCATTTCCGATCCCGGCCGACCTGTGCCCGGAGACCCGCCAGCGACACATCCATGATCAGGATGCCGTTCAGGCGTTTCTCCGGTGCGTGACACGAATAGCACTCCGCTCGATTCTCGATCGGCTGCACGCTGCGCAGCACGTCTCCGCCGGGTAAGTCCAACACGGCCCAACGGTTGCGGTCGATCGGGGCCTTCTGGTGACACACGACGCATGCGGACGAGTGGCGCGAGAAGTGCCTCCCCACGACTTCCTCGCGGTTCGATTGCCGAACGACCCCCTCGTGATCCAGGATCATCACGCCCTGCACCTCGGGCTCCGATCCCACCTCGCGAAGAATGGTGGCGATCAGCTTCCCCCCGGGGTGCTTTTCCAGCATCTGGTGACGCAGCGCCGCCTCGAGAATGCGGTTCTGCAACTCCGCCGCTTGGCGTCGGCCCTCTACCAAGCGGCCGAAATGATGCTCCGAAAGTGTGTAGAGCCCCACTGCCAGCAGGCTCGTCACCAACGCCGCAATGGCGAGTGAGAGGCGAAGGACAAGGCGATTTCCGCCCAGGCGATCTGCCTTCATGGCCCCGAGTGACTCCGTGAATCTGTCTGATACTAGACTGGCGAGTACCCCCGGGTCTACAGCTGCCACGGTGCAAGCGACGAACGCGGGATCCGCAACACGCGCGGACACCGCAGCGCGTGCCGTGCCGGTCATTTGCGGTCAGCCGAGGGGGCAATCGAGTACGGCGCGCCGCAGCTGAGCGAGCGGCGCGACCTCCGCAGATCCCCGCCCGACCGAACCGGGTCAAAACAGCGCCACCATGAAACGAGGCACCGACGCAATTGCGGTGTACTGCGGGCTGTATTGGCCGGGGACGGCCTGGGGACAGAGCTTCGGTCGCCTACGCCGCCCCGACCCGGAGAATCTCCACCGCTACGCCGCGCGGGACGTGGACGGGACCACTGGCGAAGACGCGGTAGCGCAGCTGCCCGTAGTCGCCCACCAGGTGCACCGGCTTGTACGGCGACGCCACCACCTCCAGGTTGCTGCGCCAGTCCGGGAACTGCAGCGGCTCCCACGCGTGGTACAGAATCGCCTCGCCCGGCGCGACGGCCGAGGACACGCGAACCCGGACCCGAAACTCCCCGTGGTCGTTGCGCACGCTCACCAGGTCGTGCTCCCGGATGCCCCGTGTGCGGGCGTCTTCCACCGCCATCCACATGGACGGCTCGCCACGCTGCAGGCGCAGCAACAGCGGATCGGTGCGCCAGATCGCGTGAATGCTCCAGCGCGTATGGCCGCCGGTCAGCAGCAATGGATATCGCCCGTCGCTGTCCGGGAGCGGCTTCCAGCGCGGGAGCACTTCGTCCGCTTCGAAGAACCACGGGTGGTCGAGATAGAACTGCTGCCGCCCGGTCAGGGTCGGCCACGCGTGCTTCTCCTCGACGTGGATGCGTGACGGCGTCAGACTGCCTTGTGGCTCGACCTCGCTGCCGATCCCGTTCGTGGTGCCCCAGCGACCGATGGACCGGGCCTGCAGCGCGCCGGCCGTTTGCGCCTCGCGCCACCCGTGGCCGGCGGTGGGCGAGGAGCCGCGCAGGATCACGTCGAGGACCGCCTCGTCGTCGTGCGGACCGAACCGACCGTCCTGCGTGAAGCGGTCGTAGATGGTGGCAAAAGCGTTCTGCAAGCCGCGCCCGCGAGCCCGGTCCTGGATCCGCTGGGCGAGGAGGGCCATGATCTCCCACTCCGGCTTCGCCTCGTCCGGCGGCGCCACGGCTCGATCCCCGATCACGACGTATGGCGACAGCGCGACGGCGTACTTGATCCCGCGCTTCTCGTAGTAGCCCGCAGCCGGCAGCAGCAGATCGGCCTTCATCCCGGTGGTCGAGATGCGGGTGTCGATGGCGGCGATGCAGGTGAGCTTCGGCCACAGGACGCGCTCGACCACCTGCGGCAACGGCCATCGGCGCAGCGGGTTGACGCCGGAGGTGATGAAAACGCGCGGCGGCCGGTCGGCCGCCGGCCGCACCGGGAGCCAGCCGCGATCGACCGCCTCGCGGAAGTAGGCCTGCGGCGGTCGCGGCAAGGTCGCATCAGGCATCGGCCCGCTCGCGGTCGCCTCGCTCAGCCCGCCATGCACGTGCAGGAAGAGATGCGACGGCGTCCACGTCAGGCGCGTGCGGGAGGCGTCTGCGATCGCCTGCTCGATGGCGCGCGGCGGCAGCGGGTAGACGCGCAGGAGTTGGCGCTGCCACCACGACGGCCGCGCCCCCAGCAGCTCGTCGGCGCCCTCGAACGGGATCCACGCCGAGAAGCGGACCCCCGATCCGGTCTTGCCGTGCTGGCCGCGCAGCGCCGAGAGCAGGATCAGGGCCCGCTGCAGCAGATCGGCATGGTACGACTTGCACGAACCCCAGGTGGCGTAGATCAGGACGCGCGGCGAGGTGGCGATCAGCAGTGCCAGGCGTTCCTGGGTGTCGGGGCCGACGCCGGTGATGCGGGCGACGGCGTCGGGCGTGTAAGCACCCACGCGCTCGCGCACCCGTTCCATCACCGGCCGAACCGTGACCGGGCCGCCGCGCGTCTGTACCGTGAACTGCCCCTCGAGTGCCGGCAGCAGGCCCCCGAGGGCAAGCGAATCGCTCCACTTCCCGGGCGTGCCCGGCGCCTCGGCGAGTCGGTTGGCGGCGCGGTCCCACACGTAGAAAACATCCGCGCGCCCGTGCTCCTCCATGTCGGCGCGGCGCAGGAATCGTCCGGTGTCGTCGCGTACGAGAAAGGGCAGATCCGTCTGTTCGCGCACGTAGGCCTCGTCGACGGCGTTGCGAGCGAGGAGGGCGCGCACGAGTCCGAGCGCCAGGGCGGCGTCGCTGCCCGGGCGCGGATTCACCCACAACGAGGCGTGAATCGCGCTCGGAGACAAATCCGGGCTGACGGTCACCACGGTGGTTCCGCGGTAGCGCGCCTCGGTGGCGAAGTGGGCGTCGGGAATTCGGGTGACCACCGGGTTGCAGTGCCACAGGAAGAGCGTGTCGGCGCGGCACCAGTCGTCGGCGCTGCCGTCGACGAACGACGTGCCCCAGGTCTGGACCGCTCCCATGGCCAGATCGCCCGTGCCGGCGAAGCCGTCGAGCATGGTCGCGCCCAGCATGCCGAAGAGGCGCATTTCGCCGACGGTGCTCGGACCCCAATCGACGTTGGAGGTGCCGTTGTCGTAGACGACGGTTTCGATGCCTCCCGCGGCCGCGGCGTCCAGGATCGCGTCGGCGACGCGCGTCAGGGCGGCCTCCCAGGAGACGCGCCGCCAGCGTCCGGCTCCGCGCGCGCCGACCCGCTCGAGCGGGTAGCGCAAGCGCCCGGGTCCGAGTGCGAGCGCACTGTAGCAATTGCCCTTCTGGCAGCCGCGCGGCGCGTAGTCCGGCAGGCCGGGGGCGCTGCGGGCGTACACATCGGCCTGTTCCTCGCGCCAGACGATGCCGTCCTTCACGTAGAGATCGAAGGCGCAGGCGCTGAAGCAGTTGGCGCGCAGGTGCGTGCCGCGCACGACGCGGTCCCACCGCCACGCCTGGCGGTACACGTCTTCCCAGCTGCGATACGGGGGCACGGCGGGCGCGGGCGGCGCGGCGTCGGCCGCGCCCGCGGCGCACGGCCCCGTTCCGTGCGGCACGAGGCGCGCCAGCGAAAGCGCGAGGGTGCCGGCACAACCGCC
>Ga0316622_100000661_pt1 | contig 20729 bp, 13 predicted proteins | sample OWC_Aug_OW2_C1_D_FD_207646 | JGI IMG/M metagenome (GOLD analysis project Ga0316622, IMG submission 207646) | Wetland soil microbial communities from Old Woman Creek delta, Ohio, United States - OWC_Aug_OW2_C1_D5_C | ecosystem: Environmental > Terrestrial > Soil > Wetlands | place: USA: Ohio... | reverse complement strand
CCCAGAGCTTGAAAGGATGGCAAGCGGCTCACTGATGCATCAACGCTCACGTTCCCAGATCGCCTGCAGCGTTCCGTCGCGATCGGACCACGAGTACGAGACGCGCCCACGGAAGGCTTTTTGCAGCTCGCGGGCTATCCGGTGGGCGAGCTTCTGTGAGGTCGTCAGCACCTCCAGCGTATCGCCACTGCGCTCCATCGAAACGATGCGGCGTTCGGGCTGGGTGAAACGCGCCCGCTCCGCGACGTTCTGCGTCCGAGCCCGGATGAGGGCATCATTGACGGTGGCATACGCGCCCCGAATCAGCACCCGCCCGAAGTACTCCCCGGTGCCGACCTGCCGGCAGCCTGGGCAGACGGTCCAGACGGCGCGGTCAAGCAGGGCCCCAGTGACCGGACGGCCCTGCCGCCAGGTCTTGCGGGAATACACGGCACCGCAGCGTTCGCAGGCGCGCGGTTCGCGGAGACCTCGGCTCTTCGTGGCGACGGGCGGGCTCTGGTCGCTCCGTGTGCCCCTGCGGCTGAGGCTGCGGATAAGGCCTTTCTTCGTCGGCATTGGCGGCTCCTTCAAGAACTCCCCTCACAAGCAACCCCACTGCCATGGCCACGTCGGACATCCACGGTCAGAACCGGGCCTGCAGTTCCCGGCAGTGGGAGCCGTGCGTTCGTAACCTTCCAGGGGCTGAGAACCCTAGATGCAAGCGTGCCGCAATTGACGGCATGCGATCGTCTGGCAACATTATTGAAAGAAAGCGCGGCCGTTGTGTAATTTCTAGTGGACTCCTGTTGACGATGTGGTATTGCATTCGCGACGTCCAACCCGGCTCGCGCGGATAGGAGTCGAAAATGACAGCGCGGCGTTACCACTTTGATGACTGGGGCAAGTGCCTCGGGTACGTAGACGACGACCAGTACTTCGACAAGAGTGGGCGGTGTCTGGGGGATGTGAGGAACGGGCGTGACTTCTACGATATCCAGGGCGTCTATCGAGGTCACTTCGACATCCAAGGCCAGTTCTGGGACGAGCATGGCACCTACGGAGGCTACCTCCGCGGGCCAATCGCGCGGGTAGCCGCCAAGCCTGCCTGCCCGGGACCGCCAGCCTCGACGTTGGGTTCGAAGACCACCGGACAGGCAAAAGCCAGTCTCAAGCGCGTCAACTGAAGCGGCTCCGAGACCGTCAAGACTCCGGTGAATTGCCTGCAGTCGACGATTTCTCCTTCGCACTTTCGCCAAAGCGGCGTAGGCGCTCGGCGAGTTCGCGAAGTCGTTCCGCCGCGAGATAGTGTACCGTTCCTTCCTCCTTCACCGTCCCTGCCTTTGCTCCGGTAAAAACCTCGATTGCTTCGTTCAAGGTGTGAACCGGGTAAATGTGGAAGCGTCCCGCTTCCACCGCCTCCAGGACCTCACGCGCCAGGACGAGATGGTCAATGTTCTGGGCCGGGATCACGACTCCCTGTTGGCCGGTCAGCCCCACCTCGCGGCAGATATGGAAAAAACCCTCCACTTTCTCGTTCACCCCGCCGATCGGCTGAACCTCACCAAACTGGTTGATGCTGCCGGTCACCGCCAGGTCCTGCCGCAGCGGAACGCCGCTGAGGGCGGAGATGAGGGCCACCAGCTCGGCTACGGAGGCGCTGTCGCCTTCGATTCCCGAGTATGACTGCTCAAAGGACAGGCTGGCGGCCAGGCTCAGGGGGAACTCCTGGGCGTAAGTGTGCCGCAGGTAGCCGGAGATGATCAGCACGGCCTTGTCGTAGGTCTTGCCGCTCATCTTCGCTTCGCGGTCCACGGCGATAACGCCCTGCGTGCCCATGGACACCACGGCCGTGATCCGCGAGGGGCGGCCAAACTCGTAGCCGCCCAGGTTGAGGACCGCCAAGCCGTTGACCTGGCCAACGCGCTTGCCGTCGACGTCTACCAGGATCACTCGGTCCCGGATCAGCTCCCGGATCTTCGCCTCCACCAGGTTCAACCGGAAGGTGCGTTGCTCGACCGCCTCATGGACGTCTTCGCCGACGACCTCGGCATGGCCATGTTTCTTCGCCCAGAATGCCGCCTCTCGCATGGTGTCGGCAATCTCGGTCCACTGGCTCGGCAGCTTGCGACGGTCCCCGACGCTGCGTGCGGCGTGTTCCAGCAGCCGCACCACGGCATCGGCGCGGAATGGCAGCAGGTGGTCGGCCTTGGCAATCCGTGCCACCTGCGCGATGAAGTTCTGCCTCGCTGACTCACCATCGGTCTCGAAGCCGAAATCGGCGCGAATCTTGAAGATTTCGCGGAATTCCTCATCCAGGAAGTACAGGAGCTGAAAAATATCGGCGGGACCGGTCAGCACCACCCGGGTATCGATTGCCATGCGTTCCGGCTTGAGGACGGAGGTGACGAAGAGGGCAAACGGATCGTAAGCCTCGATCTCCAGTTGCCCCGTCTTCAGCGTGTCCTTCAGCGCCCGCCACACCAGCGGTTCGGCGAGCGCGTCGAGCAGGTTGACGATAATACAGCCCCCGTGAGCCCGAAGCAGCGAGCCTGCCGTCACACGGGTGAAGTTGGTGACGAGTTTGCCGTGTCGGTCGACCATCCGCTCGACGGCGCCGAAGAGGTTCTTGTACGTCGGCCAGGGCTCGACGATGACGGGCGGGCCTTTGCTGCTGCCGTTGTCGACCAGAACGTTGACGTCGTAGATCAGGACCGATTCTTCTTCGCTCGCACCGGCAAACATGAACGGTATCGGTGGCTGCGGGGCCTGCTCTTGGAAGATGCTCAGGTGATCAAGGATGTGCGCCTGGGCGTCCTCAAGGTACTGCCGGACTTCGTCCTGCGGGTAGCGCTCCTTGATCTCTTCAATCAGTGGCGTGACCACGTCGCTGGCGACCCGCCGCTCCGCATCTTTGACCGCCCGTCCGAGGCGCCGCATCAGCGTCTGCTGCTGTCGGAGGACCGCTTTCACTTCACGGCCGACCTCGCGCTGCCGCCGGCGCCAGTCGGCCTGCTGCTGCTCGCTCAGGGCGTCAATCTCCTCCGGTGTCATCGGCCGGCCTTCCTTGAGCGGAATGAAGAGGATCTGCCCGTTGGGGGCCGGTTGCAGGGCGAAACCGGCCTGTGCGGCGTGCTCCGCCAGTTTCCGATTGATTTCCTCTCCCTGACCCCCGAACTCCTCCGAGAGGCGCTCCTTTTCCTCTTCGAACGTCTCGTCGCGGAAGGTCTTGGGCAATGCCTGGCGCAGGTCGTCGACGAGTTCGTGCATGTCGTTGCGGAGCCGTGCCCCCCAGCCCGTGGGGAGGTAGAGCGCGCGCGGCCGGTCCGGATTACGAAAGTTGTGTACCAACGCGCGGTCGCCCGGTGTCGGCTGGTCGGCCGTGAAGCGCGGCAGAAGCTCGGCGAGTTCCGCATCACGATGCGTGCCGGTGAGGCCGCAGACATAGATATTGTACCCGGCATGGCGGACGCGCAGGCCCATTTCCAGGGACGCCAGGGCACGCTCTTGGCCGAACCAGTCGCCGTCCACATGGATCTCGTCGGTCGTGGTGAACCCGAGACGTTCGTCGGAGAGGTCGAAGCGCAGAGCGTCCAGACCGAGTTCTTTCGGGGCGGCAGCGGGCTGCAGGTCGGTGGGTGTGGTCATACTTCAGCGGACTGGGTTGCGGAGCCGGATACGAATGCGGAGAACCTCGTTGTCGAAGTGGGCCTCAATACCGGCGATGTCGGCATCTTCGGGGAGATCGAAGGTTCGCGTCAGCTCCTCTTGCTCGCCGGTGGTCACCGCGGTGTCACGTCCCCCCCTCATCTCGGTCCGGCGGCGGCGCAAGGTCACGGTGAGCCGGTGTCCTTCGATGGCCACGAACACGTCACCGCGTTGGCGCCCGCCGAGGGGCATCTCCACCTCCAGGTGGGTCGCGTCCGGGTGTCTGATCTTTCCGGGAGCGGGCACCGGCCGCGCCCAGGGATCACGCACCATTTCATCGAAGAGGCGATTTATCTCATCTATCAACCGGGGTATGTGGGCCATCGGCCTGCTTCTAGCGCAGTCGTCGTTCGCTGGCCAACGCCGAACGCGGTGCAATCGCAAAGGCGTTCCGGAAAACCATACGCACGGTTGCCACGTCGGTTTGGCGGAATAGGGCGACGCACGCCGATGGAACGATTCCCAGCGGAACCCCGATGTTCTGGCGCCCGGTCCTGCCCGCCTCATTTCTCCTGAATCGTACGGAGGTAGTCGGTGATGAGCAGAAGCTTCCCGCGGACCTCCACCTGGTCCGCCGGGGCCGCCGTAGACTCGTACTGAAACCGTTCGCCCCACACGGGCATGTCGGTGTTCCCGTGGGGACCGATGGGCTCGGTGCCGTCGATGATCCGCATGACCTGCAGGAACGGAAACTCTCCGGCCGCCTTCTTGGCCATCTGCGTGAGATCGGTTGGCTTGCTGGTCAGAAAGCCTTTCAGCGCTCCGTCACCCTTGCCCTCGGGCCCGTGACAAGCACCACAGTACCTCTGGTACACGTTCTTGCCAGGATCGCCTGCAGCGGCAGCGGCGTGCGTCCGCGGGAGCAACAGCGCGGCCACCATGATCAGCACGAGCTTCACAACCTGGAGCTTCGGATTCGGCATGTTCCCTCCTTGTTTTGCCCGGCGCCGACACCGGCGCCCGTCGCGGTAGCAATGTATGTGCCGCAAGAGTCCAGTGACCGTCGGCATTGGTCGCTCGGGTGGCTTCTCATTCTTGGGAAGCAGGCCAGCGTTCCGTTCCCGCGACCTGCGCCGTTCGCAGACGATGTCAGGCCGCAGACGTGCGTTTCAATCGCTCCGGCGTTGCGACGGTCGGGCCTGGACAGGCCGCTGCGTACGGCCGCTCACAAGCTTGAGCCCCTCGAACCATATGATGCTGAGGGATGCCGCGGCAACGCAGATCGCCAGGTCGTGCAGGTGCAGGGGGGCAAAATGAAACAGCTGGCGCAGAAACGGAACGCGTAAGACCAGGCCAAGGAACGTCAGCGCGCCGCAGACCACCCACCACAGCGCCGCGTTCGGCGTGCGGAGGGTAGCGAGGATCACGCGCGACCACGACCGGTTGGTGAGAATGAGCCCAAGGTTGGCGACGATGAGCGCGGTGAACGTCAGGGCGCGGACCTCGGCATGCTCGCGGCCAAGAAACAGAGCAATCAGGAAGACGCCCAGCACGATGACCAGAACGCTGATGCCCTGTAGTAGAGCCAGGGCCACGATGCGCCCGCCGAGCAGGCGCTCGCGCGGATCGCGGGGCGGACGTTCCATGACGTCGGCCTCCGCAGGCTCCGCCTCGAAGGCGATCGAGCAGGCCGGATCGATGATGAGCTCGAGAAAGGCGATGTGGACGGGAAAGAGCACCAGCGGCCACTGGAAGAGGATCGGCAGCAGCGACATCCCGGCGATCGGGACGTGAATCGCGAGCACGTACGCCATGGCTTTCCTGATGTTGTCGAAGACGCGTCGGCCGAGCCTGATGGCCTGTACGATGCACGAAAAATCGTCGTCGAGAAGCACCAGGGCGCTAGCTTCTCTGGCGACGTCGGTGCCGCGGCCACCCATAGCGATGCCGATGTGCGCTGCTTTGAGAGCAGGAGCGTCGTTGACCCCATCTCCGGTCATCGCCACGATCTCTCCATTGGCCTTCAGGGCATCGACGAGACGGAGCTTCTGCTCCGGGAGCACGCGAGCGAAGATGTTGACGCCCGTGATCCGGCGCTGCAACTCGGGGTCTGTCATGGCATCCAGGTCGGGTCCGGTGATTGAGGCGTCGGCAGGGGACAACCCGATCTGCCGGGCAATGCTCTGGGCCGTGCTGGGATAGTCGCCCGTGATCATCACCACGCGAATGCCGGCGCGATAACACTCCTCGATCGCCCCGGGGACGCTCGGCCGCACCGGATCGGCAAAGCCGACGAGCCCGAGAAACTCGAAGGTAAAGTCGTGCTGTTCCCCGGGCAGCGGGGGCTTTTGAAAATTAGCCCTGGCCACGCCAAGGATCCGCAGCCCACCACTGGCCAGCAGGCGCACTTGGCCGGCAAGAGCCTCGATCTCGGCTGAGCCGAGGTGGCAGAGATCGGCGATGGCTTCAGGGGCGCCCTTCGCTGCGATCACGAAGTCGTTCCCGCCCGGTGATTGCCAGACGTGTGAAATCGCCAACAGCTGCTCGGACAACGGATAGGCGCGGACGAGGGTCCAGTCGAAGTGAAGGTGCTCCGTGCCGTTCAGCTGGTGCTCGCCCAGCCGCCCCAGCGCCTTCTCCATCGGATCGAAGGGGTCTGTCTGGCTGGCGAGAATGGCGAACTCGACCAGCTCGTGAAATACCTCCGGCAATGGCTCGCTCGCGCGCGCCGCGGTGTCGAAACACTGCCCGCCCGCAAAAAGCGCGGCGACCGACATTCGGTTCTGGGTGAGGGTGCCGGTCTTGTCGACACACAAGACAGTGGCCGAACCGAGACTCTCGATGGCAGGCATGCGCCGGGTGAGGACGTTTGCCTTCGAGATGCGCCAGGCGCCAAGGGCGAGGAAGACGGTGAGGACGACCGGAAATTCCTCCGGCAACACGGCCATGGCCAGCGCCAACCCCGACAGCACGCCGTTCAGCCAACCGCCGCGCGTGAGCACGAACGTCAAAACCACCACCGCGCACAAGGCCCCGCCCGTGACCGCCAGGATGCGGACGATCCGGCGCGTCTCCCGGTGCAGCGAGGTTTCCTCCGTCTCCACGGTCTGCAGCGCACGACCAATCCGGCCGAGCTCCGTCTGAGTGCCGGTCGCGTGGACCCGCGCAACGCCGCGGCCCTGCACCACCAGCGACCCGGCGTACGCGAACGGCAGGTCGTCACCACCAGGGCGGCAGGGCGGCAGAACACCGTCCCATGTGCCTTTCCGCACCGGCGCCGACTCCCCGGTCACCAGCGATTCGTCGGTCGAGAGGTTGATCGAAGACAGGACCGTGGCATCGGCAGCCACGCGATCGCCCTCCGCCAGCACGAGAATGTCGCCACGCACCACCTCGCGGCCAGCGATCCGCACTGGCTCGCCGTCGCGAATGACGAGTGCGCGCGGGCTGGAGACTTCGCGGAGAGCCTCCAGGGCGCGTTCGGTCTTCTGCTCCTGGCGCAGCGTGATGCCGACGACCAGAACGACGAAGCCGAGCAGGACGAGCGCTTCCTGGGGATCGCCCAAGAGAAGATAGGTCGCCCCACAGGCGCCCAGCAGCACGAGCATCGGTTCCCGCAGGACATCCAGAGCGATGGCAAAAGCGGAGCGGCGCCGCGTCGAGGGCAGTTCGTTGTAGCCCTCGCGTTCAAGCCGCTCCGCCGCCTCGGCCTGAGAAAGACCGGCGGGGTGGTTCAATTCGAGTTCGGGCATTCGCATCGATTGCTCACTGTCAGCGGATCGCGCGCATGCAAACTGACGCAAAACAGGTGCCGATGCCAGTCAGACTCACGCGGACTTCCGCGCTGATCCCCTGCCGTGCGGGGTTGATCATCGGACGGCCACCAGACAAGCTAGACGCGAAGGTCTGACGGACAGCGCGCGGCGTCGAGATGAACGGGGGCAGGGCAGACAGGTCGGGAACGGGGACACTCGAGAGTCCCGCACATGCCGTGCACGGCTTCGCCGATTCGGAGCGGTTCGGAAGACGGCTCGCTCGCGCGCTGAGACTTCCGTGGTTCCCGGTTCACCTCCATCGATTTCCGGACGGCGAGGGTCTGCCGCGCGTGCACACACCACCGGGTTCGCATGCCATACTCGTACGATCGCTGTACGACCCGGATGCCAAACTCGTGCAGACTGTACTCGCCGCCGATGCCTTGCGCCGCGCGGGAGCCCGGCGCGTGACTTTGGTCGCGCCGTATCTACCCTACATGCGCCAGGACGCGGTCTTCCAGCCGGGCGAGCCGATCTCGCAGCGGGTCGTTGGCCAGTGTCTGAGGCGAGCCGTCGGTCGGGTTCTGACCGTCGAGGCCCACCTGCACCGCATCCCGCGCTTGAACACGGTCATGGGCCGCGGCTCGCGATCGTTGTCGGCCGCCTCGGTCATTGCGGAACGGCTACGACGCGGGCGTGGCGAGTGCGTGATCGTCGGGCCGGACCAGGAGTCGGAGCCCTGGGTGCGCGCGATCGCGGGCATCGCCGGCGCCGAGTGGCTGGTGGGACGGAAGGAACGACGATCTGACCGCACCGTCCATGTTGAGTTTCCGCGCGTGCCCAGCCGCTCGCGAGCGGTGCTGGTCGACGACGTTGCCAGCAGCGGCGCGACGTTGGCGGCGGCGGCACGGACGCTTCACCGGCTCGGGGCGCGCGTCATCGACGCGGTCGTCGTGCACGCGATCTTCGCGCCGGGCGCCTTGGCGCGCATCCGCCGCGCTGGCGTTCGGGCGATCGTGTCCTGCGACACCATCCCGCACCCGACGAACGGCATCTCCACCGTGCCCACCGTTGCCCAGGATCTCGCGAAGGAGTTGTGATGACCAGGCCTCAGCGTCCGGGCGTACCCTTGCTGCGGTTTCTCGGCGCGACCGGAACGGTCACCGGCAGCCGCTTTCTCGTCGACACGCCGCAGGCGCGCGTGCTCGTGGACTGTGGGCTGTTCCAGGGACTGAAGCCCCTGCGCTTGCGGAACTGGGACGCGTTTCCGGTCGAAGCGGCCAGCATCGATGCCGTGGTCCTGACGCACGCTCACGTGGATCACTCGGGGTATCTGCCGCTCCTCAGCCGGAGCGGCTTTGACGGGCCGGTCTTCTGCACCGCGGGAACGGACGCCCTGTCACGGATCGTGCTGCCCGATTGCGCCCATGTCCAGGAGGAGGATGCGGCGTATGCAAACCGCAAGGGATTCTCGAAGCACTTTCCCGCGTTGCCGCTCTATACCGAAGACGATGCACGCCGGGCGGTGAAGCAGTTCCGCGTCATGCCGTTCGATGCGCCGACGGAGGTTGCCAAGGGCGTGCGCGCGACCTTCCGGCCGGCCGGTCATATCCTCGGGTCGGCAACGATCACCCTCGAACTCGATCACGGACGGACGATCGGCTTCAGCGGCGATCTGGGACGCCCCAACCACCCGGTCTTGCGGCCCCCGGTTCCGATGGCGGATGCGGATATCGTCGTGACGGAGTCCACCTACGGCAACCGCGAGCACGAAGACGAGGAATCGCTGCGGAATTTCGAGCAGGCAATCGTCCAGACCGCCGGGCAAGGTGGGATGACCGTGATTCCCTCGTTCGCGGTCGATCGAACCGAAGTCATCCTCTGCCATCTCCGCGGCCTGATGCAGGCCGGGCGGGTGCCGCAGTTGCCCGTCTACGTCGACAGCCCGCTCGCGCTCGCGGCCCTCGACGTTTACCGCGAGGCCATCACCCGGAAGGATCCAGAGCTGCAGCCGGGATTGGGCGCTGCCGGAGACCCGTTCGATCCCGGGGATCTCATCGAAGCCCACACCGTGGAGCAGTCGAAGGCCATCGATGCGCAGCGTGTGCCCTCCGTGGTCATCTCGGCCTCGGGCATGGCGACCGGTGGCCGGGTGTTGCACCACCTGGCCAACTTCCTCCCCGACCAGCGCAACACCGTCATCCTGGTTGGATTCCAGGCGGAAGGGACCCGCGGGCGACTCCTGTGCGAGGGAGCCCGGACGATCAAGATGCTCGGCCGCTACGTGCCGGTCCGCGCCAACGTGGTCAGTGTCCCGGCCTTTTCCGTGCACGCGGACCGAAGCGAGATTCTCGCGTGGCTCCGCCGCGCCCCGCGCCCGCCCGACACCGTCTTCGTCGTCCACGGCGAGCCGGAGGCCGCCAACGCATTGCGGGAAGGCATCGAGCGCGACCTCGGCTGGTCCGCCACCGTGGCGCGAAATTTCGAGCGGGTGCGGTTGGACTGAAGCCGAAAAGTCCAGTTGAATCTGGGCATGCCTGCTGTACGGGTTGCTCCCTCTCCTTCGGGTCTCTCGATGAGCTCGCTTGGCCTCCGGGGCCTGAATCTTCCCCCTTTGAAAAAGCCTCCTCAGCAGAATCTGTGGGTAGAGATCGCCACCGTTTCGCCCCCGCCGTCATTCCCGCGGAAGAGACTGTCGATAAACGGTGGCGACATGACGAACGACGAGCGCAAGACGGGTGCCGTCGCGGCGTCGCTGTAGCCGCGGGGCTTGTCCCCGCTCACGTTCGTCGCGGACAGCGGCCACGAGGGCCGCGGCTACGCCGACACGGAGAGAATCGACAGTCTCGGAAGGCCACAGCGGCTTGCCCCGACAGGGGGATGTGGATGCCCGCCCCACGCTTTCGCGGGGGGCAGGCCGTGCGCCGGCATGACGGAAGTGAGTCCCGAAAGCCTCGGCACCTTCTCGAGGCGGAATTGGCTGCCCTGCAAGGCTTTTCTCGCGCATGAACCGTCACAGCACCCACAGATTCTGACGAAGAGCCTTTTTCAAAGGGAGGAACTCATCGCCGCGATGAAAATCGACAGTCCTCCAAGGGGGGAGATTCAAGCCCTGTGCGGCAAGCGAGTTTATCGACACATTTCCACCCAGGAGAGGGAACCGGACGGTGCCGGCCGCACGTCACGGCAGGATCGCCAGGGTCGACGGCGCGCACAGCAGTTGCGGCTTCTTGAGCTCGAAGCGGCTGGTCTGGAACTGGGTGGTCACCTCGACCTGCGGCTTCGGCGACAGCTTGGCCGCCTTGACCTGGTAGCAGGTGAGGTGCCCGGCTGAATCGGGCGGTGTCCCGCCGCCGGCGTCGACGGGCAGGCAGACGAATCGCACCTTCTTGACCTTCACCTGCTCCGTGGTGAGCTGGTCCGTCGTGTCCGCGAGGGTTTTCGCGAACTCGGGGTTCTTCAGATCCTTTCCCTGGTAGCACTTGTAGCTCGGCTCGATCAGGCAGCGCGAAGAACAGCCGTCGCGATCGATCCGGTTACCGTCGTCACATTGCTCGCCCGCATTCAGGACGCCGTTGCCGCAGTAGCAGGGCCACGGATAACCCATCTCGACCGCGTCGAGCGCCTTCTGCACCTCACTGCAGTCCGCGGCGGTGATCCCGGCCGTGCCGATCAGATCGGTGCACGCTTGCCGCACGGCGTCGTAGTTGTCCTGGAAGTTGGAGGCAACCCCCAGATACTGGGTGAGGGCGCGATACTCGATCTTCCCGGCCTTGGTGAGACCGATGCCGGTGATGGTGAAGCCGTTGTACGTCCCGCCATCGACCATCAACGCGTAGGCGTGATTGCCAATGCCGCTGTTGTAGTGCACGCCGCCCGAGTCGAAAGAAACGTCACACACGAGCTGCGGATCGCTCAGCTTCCCGGGGCCGCCTGTCAGCAATGGCCACTGCGGCGCCCGGGGCGGATCCATCATGTAGCGAAAGCCGGACGGCAAGTAATAAGGATTTTCGGGCAAATCTTCACCGATCCACCAGCGCACAGCGGGTGTATCGAGACCAGCCCCGTTGCCCAGGTCGATGGTCTCTCCGAAGATGTCCGCATACGATTCGTTCAGCGCTCCGGGTTCCACGAAGTAGATGAGCCCTGCGGAGAATGCCACGACACCGTGGGTCCATTCGTGAGCCAGGACGTCGTCAATGACCCATCCGTCCCCGAAGCGCGTCTGCGTCCCATTCCAGTACGCATTGAAGCACGGGCACCCGCAGGACACCGGGCATGAGTGCACGGTCGCGATCATCTTGCCGCCCGCGTTGTCCAAGCTGTCGCGGCCGTGCTCGGTGAAAAAGTAGTTGTAGGTATCGCCGCTGTAGGCGTAGGCCTTGTCCACCTCCGCATCGCCGGTGGCTGGGTCGCCCTCGCTGCGGGCGAGCGTTCCCGGCAGGGTATCGGTGGACATGGCATCGTAAATCTGCCGGGTGAGGGCTTCCGGCATCTGATTGAAGTGCAGCAGGACGGCACCGCTCTGCGCATCGATCCAGATGAACTCGCGGCGTTCGGAATTGGTCGCCTCGACGAACCACACCAGGTACGTCGGACTCGCGCGTCCCTCCAGGAGGCCCCTGTTGAACAGTTCCAGGCGCGGCGCGCTGAAGGTCGCGCCGGTCAGATCGATGTCCTTCCCGAGGGTGGCCTGGACCCGCTCCACCACGGTCGCCGCGGCGACACTGGGGACCGGGTTCACGTTCTGGGGCGGTAGGGTCTTGGCGTTTGCCGCCACCAGCTCGCCGCCGCGCAGATGCACGAACAGCTCGCCACCGGTGACCGGCACGCCCTGCTGCCGCTGCCGCATGCGGACGTGCTCCATGCCGACGGCATCCGGCCCCTCGACGTGCACGATCTCCGCTTCCGAGACGTCACGCAAGCCGAACAGTCCCCCGTGGGCCGCGACAAACGCCTTCGCCCGCTCGGCCGCGGTCGTTCCCGGCGGCGTGGCCAATTGAATCGCTCGCCCGTGCTGTGTTGTCACGAACGCCGCGGTTCCCGTCGTCGCCGAGCGTCTGACCGTGACCGGCCCGCCGGCGGCGCGCTCCAGTCCTCGAATGGCCGCCGCCGCGCTGTCCGGCGCGTCTTGAGCCAGAGCCACCTGTTCCGCGCCGAAGCTCGCGGCGGCGGACGCGAGGGCCGCTACGAAGAAGACGCTCCTGCGGTGCATGCCCCACCACCTTGTTGCTTGAAGTTGGGATTCAGTGCAGCTTCACTGTGCCCCCCGCAAGCCGAACAATGACCAATGTCATGAAAAGCTATGACCACCAGAGGCAGCGGGCAGTCGTATCATCTCGCATCCCTCGCGCCGATGAGATCCTCCCTTCGAAAAGGGGTAAAATTCAAGCCCTGTGCGGCAAGCAAGTTTATCGACCCTCTCCCGTCCGGGAGAGGGTCAGAGGCGGGCAGCCCTTCACAAAAAGCGGCTGTTTTTTCTCATTGCGGCCGCACGTAGATTGGTGACGACCAGGCGCGCTCCTCGTTTGGGCTGAGGCAGTCGTCATCGAACGGCGTGCGGTAGTCCCCGTAACACGGATTCAGCTCGACGCACTCACCGGCGGCGTTGTACTTGCAGCGGACACCGCCTGCGTTGACGGCGAGCGTCGGCTCCTGAATGGCGCGAGCGTAGTAGACGGCTTCGCGTCCTCCCGTGAGGAAATCCGGATCCTCGAACTCCACGGTGCAGCCGGCCGCTTCGGCGCCGCACTGGAAGCGCTGCCACGGATCCTCGATCAGTTGGCCGAGCGGTTCCCCCGGGCGCTGCTGCGGGCGGATCCGGACGACCTCGATCCGGGTGATGCGATGCCGTTCATCGCTGGGGTTGTAGCACTCGCCGCGGCAGAGGAGTTGGAGGCGTTCGGGCGAGAGCGCCTTCGTCGAGTACTCGGGGCAACCGGGTTTCTGTTTGAAGCTTCCGGCCGCCTGGACGCGGAAGCGGGGATTGGCACGGAGCGCAGTGTCGGAACCCATCGGCAGTGAGCCTTCGGGACTGTTGAGCAGATCGAACCAGAGCAGGATGCGTTCGCCGCTGGTGCCGTACACCTCGCGCCGCTTCAGTGACGACCAGATGGCATCGCGATCACGGCCGGCAGCGTGCACGGCCACCAAGCCGCCGGTCATGAAGAACGACGCCTGCCGCTCGATGTCGACGATCTGAAACGCCTGCAGCCCGGTCTGATTCGGATCAAATGGCACCGACTCGGCGGCGGCCGATGCGGACGTCCCCAACACGCGCTCGCGCCAGACGGCGCTGCGGGCCCCGGTGGCCTCCGTCATCATGCGGCGGCCGTACTCCTTGTAGCCGGTGCCGGGCCGCGCCTTGTGGTTGTCGCTCGAAGCGATGAAGCCGAATCGGAAGCGTCGTGGCTCGGCGGGGTTGTCGAAGTTGGAGATCGCCATGATGTACTGGACGGAGCTGCCCGGCCGGTAGCTGAAGGCGGGATTGAAGCAGTTGCGGCACTGGCCGCAGTCTTTCCAGTCGGTGAGTTGTGCTCCCGGGACCGTCATCCGACCGGCCACGCCAGCGTTGAGGTAGTTGACGCGGGCGGCCGCGACGCGGCGCTCACACTCCGCAGTGGGGGCGTTGCCGCAGCGTGCGCGAATAATCTCACCGGCACGCCAGCAGCACGGCTCGTAATCCCGTGTGGGTCCGGGACACACGGGGTTTCCGTCGGCGTCCCGGTCAATGGCTTTCCACGCCCGATACTCCTCCGAATTGCCGTGGCCCGAGTAGACTTCAATCAAGGTCTGTCGCTCGGGGTCGTGCTGCTTGCCCACGAGTTGTTTGTCCCAGGTCGAACCCGGCGGAGTATACAGGCCCCACGTGGTGCCGTGCGGGATGACGATACTGTCGAAGCCCCACTGCGACAGTTTCTCGTACAGCACCTCCGGAGTGGACGCGACCTCGGAACAGTCCGGCGGCAACTGGTGCACGTCGACCCCATCGGGGCAGATCGAGGTTCCGCGCAACTCCTCCTGGAAGCGGCCGAAGTCGTAGTACCGCTGCCGATTCGTCCAGTCGAGCAGTGGGAAGCGGAGCCGCTGCCACAAGGGTGCTGGCTGCCGCAGGGCGCCAACCAGGCGCGCGCTGAGGGCGCTGATGGGTCGCGTCGGGACGCGACCCTCCGCCGTCTCACGAAAAATCACGTTCTTGTGCCCGTAGTGATCCTCCGGCGTCTGGCCGACCTGCGTCCACTCCCAGCCGAGAAACGCCACCACATCGGGGTTCTGCAGGTCGCCGCTCACCGCATTGCACTGGCGAATCGACTCTTTGGTTTCCTGCCAGTGCTGCGGCGAGATGGCCTCGGCGTGGTCATTGATGCTCCAGAAGTCGAGGTTTGAGCAGAAGCGGGCGAAGTCGCAGGCATCGGCGGGCGGATGGGCTCCCTCGCCCTGCACCATGGGCAGGCTCATGAGGAAGGCGTCAGCCGAAAAGGTGGTGTGGGCGTGCAGATCGCCGAACAGAATCTGCTTGGCCGGTTCGCGGGTCGCTGCTTCCGGACGCAGTCGCTTCACTGTCTCGGCTTGGCGCGCCGCCCGTTCGGCAACCACCGCTGCCGGCACCGGCGCCTTGCTCACCTGGCCCGGTTCCTCGTGTCGACCGCGGCAACCCACGCCGAGCACTGCAACCAGCGCCATCAACGCGAACACATATCTCCGTTCCATCACCCTCCGCTCCTTTCCTCGCCCCCCCGCTGCGGCAAGCCGGCGCAGGCTCCGAGGGTTGTCATTCTCGTACATCGTATTTCCTATCACAAGCGTCGTGCATAGAGCCAACCGCTCCGCCCGATCACAGGTACCAAATTGTCGCGCGGCGCGAAGATTCTGCGGCCTGATCGCGAGAAACCACGGATAGCACGGATCTCACGGCTGGCATGAAGGCCTAGTCTCACGTCCACCGCCCGTGAACACCCCTCGCCGTGGCATCCGCCCGATGGTATGCGGAACACAGATGGGCTCGCCCGCGATCACTGCCGCCGGCGAGCGCCAGGCACGTGTGGATCTCCTGGCGTTCGCCGGCCTCGGCTTCTCCAGCCTCTGCTGGGCCGCGGCCTTCATCGCTGGCAAGGTCGTCCTGGCGGAGATGACGCCGCTCGCCGCCGCGGCGTGGCGTTACGTGGTGGCGACGGCGATCTTGCTCCCCTTCGCCATCCGGCAACGGCCCGCCCGCGGCATTGCGGATGCCCGCGGCGCCCTCGCGATCATGATGCTGTGTGGTGGAGTTTTGTACCCGTGGTTGTTCCTCGCTGCACTCGCGCGCACAAGCGCGACGAACACCTCGTTGCTGATCGCGCTCAACCCCGTGTTCACGGTGCTGCTCGTGCCCGTGATCGGCGAGGGGCTGAACCGCCAGCGTCTCACTGGGGTCACCCTGGCGCTAGCCGGAGCGATGGTCGTGATCACGCGGGGCGACCTCGGCCACCTGCGCGGGCTTTCCCTCAACACCGGCGACTTGCTCGCCGTCGCGGCGGCACTGACCTGGGCGGCGTTCAACCTGGCATCGCGACCGGTGGTGAACCGTCTGACCCCGGCTTTTGCGAACTGCGTGATTTATGGAGTTGGGGGGGCCGCCCTGTACGCGCTGGCTGCGTCGGAATCGCCCTGGCGACAGCTCCGCGGCGCAAGCCCGGCCGCGCTCGGCGGCGTCGTGATGATGGCGGTGTTGTCCTCCGTGCTCGCCGGCCAGTTGTTCTTGACCGGCGTGCGAACCCTCGGCGTGAGCCGTGCGGTGGTCTTCGTATATCTTGTGCCGGTGCTGACCGCACTGCTGTCCGCGGCGTTCCTCGGTGAGGCGTTGATCACGGCGCAGGCGATCGGCGGACTGGCAGTGCTCAGCGGGGTATATTGGAGCACGCGAAACCGGTTGGCGGCGTGAGCAGCGGGAGGGCCGAAGCACCGCGGCCCCACGCGGGCAACATCCCGCGCTCACTCGCAGCCGATGAAGCGATCGATGCGAAATGGATCAGGTGATCGTGACGGAGCGAGAGAAGCCATGTACGATACGTCACATGAAGTGGTTGACCGGCTGCACGAGCCGATGCCGCGCTGACAAGTCATACGAGGGACGGGTGGGTGCCAGATGAAAAGTGAATCGAGCAGCAGAGCAGCGACCGCGCTGCCCGAGGCGGTGGTACGTTACGACGTCACACTCTTGAGCGACCAGGATCTGTACCTGTTCAACGAGGGGACCCACTTTCGGCTACACGAGAAGCTCGGCGCGCACCTGGTCGACGCCGGCGGTGAAACCGGAACGTATTTCGCCGTGTGGGCGCCGGATGCGACCGGCGTCTTCGTGATGGGCGACTTCAACGGCTGGAATCCATCGCGCCACGCCCTCCGGTCCCGTGGGTCGTCCGGCGTGTGGGAGGGATTCATTCCCGCACTGGGAGCGGGGACGAACTACAAGTACCACATTGTGTCGCGGTACGGCGGGCACCGACTGACCAAAGCCGATCCGTTCGCTTTCTACAACGAAGTGCCACCGCGCACTGCCTCGACGGTATGGTCGCTGGAACACGAGTGGCAGGACCACGGTTGGATGGAGACGCGACGGAATCAGCACTCCCATGCGAGCCCAGTCGCCATTTACGAGATCCACCCCGGTTCGTGGCGGCGCGTTCCAGAGGAAGGAAACCGCTCGTTGCGCTATCGGGAGCTCGCGCCTGCTCTCACGGAGTACGTGCTCTCCATGGGCTTCACCCACGTCGAGTTCATGCCGTTGACCGAGCATCCCTTCTACGGCTCATGGGGTTATCAGACGACTGGCTACTTCGCGCCGAGCAGCCGGTATGGGACCCCGCAGGACCTCATGTACCTGATCGACCATCTGCACCAGCACGGCATCGGCGTGATCCTCGACTGGGTGCCGTCGCACTTCCCCACCGATGCCCACGCGCTCGGTTTCTTCGACGGAACCCATCTCTACGAGCATGGCGATCCGCGACAGGGAATCCATCCGGACTGGAACAGCTACATCTTCAACTACGGTCGAAACGAGGTGCGGGCGTTCCTGATCAGCAGCGCGCTGTTCTGGCTCGACAAGTACCACGTCGACGGCCTACGCGTGGATGCCGTCGCCTCCATGCTCTACCTCGACTACTCGCGCAAGGAGGGGGACTGGGTTCCGAACGCGTACGGCGGGCGGGAGAACCTCGACGCGATCTACTTCCTGCGGCGGTTCAACGAGGAGGTGTACAAAGCGTACCCGGGGGTGGAGACGTCCGCGGAAGAATCGACGGCCTGGCCGATGGTGTCGCGGCCGAGCTATCTTGGAGGGCTCGGCTTCGGGATGAAATGGGACATGGGCTGGATGCACGACACTCTCCAGTACTTCTCCCACGACCCGGTGCATCGAAAGTTCCACCACAACGAACTCACGTTCCGCCAGATCTACGCCTTTGCCGAGAACTTCGTCCTGCCGCTGTCGCATGACGAGGTCGTGCACGGGAAGGGATCCCTGCTCGGAAAAATGCCCGGCGATGACTGGCAGCGATTCGCCAACCTGCGCCTCCTGTTCGGTTACATGTACGCGCAATCGGGAAAGAAGCTGCTCTTCATGGGTGCCGAGATCGGCCAATGGTATGAGTGGTGTCACGACACCAGCATCGATTGGGGCGTGCTCGAGCATGCGCCGCACCAGGGAGTGCAGCGCTGGGTGCGCGATCTCAATACCTGCTACCGCGGGGAGCGGGCGTTGCACGAGCTGGACTTTGATTCCGCCGGCTTCGCCTGGATCGACTGCAACGATGCCGACCAGAGCGTCCTCACGTTTCTGCGGCGGGGCCGCTCGCGCAACGAGGTGTTGGTCGTCGCCTGCAACTTTACCCCGGTGCCGCGCCTCAAGTATCGGATCGGCGTCCAGTGGCTGGGGCACTGGCAAGAGATACTGAACAGCGACGCAACGATCTACGGCGGCAGCGGGCAGGGCAACCTCGGCGGCCTGATGGCGGAACCCGTTCCGTACCACGGCTACGACCAATCGATCAGCGTCACCGTCCCGCCGCTCGCAATGGTCATGTTCAGGGGGAGGGCGCCGAGTTCCTAGTCGCGGGAGGTCGGAGCGGGAGAGGCCGGTGAGAAGACCGCCCGACCGGGGGACCAGGAAATCGTTTACGTCCAGGCGCGATCGCATGCTATGGCTTGGGTGAGGGCGACCGTGAGACGAACGGTGTTGGAACGGGCACTTTCACGCAGATGACCGCTCTCCCGAGCGAGTTCCGAGCCTACGCGACGCGCCGTCTCCTCATCTGGCGGGTGCGGGTGATCATGTTGATCTGCGCCGCCGGCAGCATGGTGTTCGGCTGCGTGGACTTGCTGACCGTGCATCACGCGAGCCGGCAGTTCTGGGTGCAAGTCCTGGGGAGCGCCCTTGCGATGGTGAGCTATTGGGCGCTGGGTCAACGCTGGGTTGTGCGCCGGGCGTGGCCGATCTCGGTCGTTACCGTGTCGGTTGCGTACGTGTTGACGGCAATGCTGAGCCCGATCGGCGACCCTTGGACGCCCGCGGTGCTCTTCGTCGGCGCAGCGATGACCACGGCCACGATCCTGCCCTGGGGCGTCGGCGCCCAGCTTGCGACCGTCGGTGTCGGAGCCGCGTCGCTGGCGTGCGCCGTGTTCGTTGCGGACGGGACCCTGCACGGGTTGCTCACGAACCCCGGAGCGGCGACGGCCATCGGGCTCATGTGGTCGATCGTGATCGTTCGCGAGGTGAACCGCTATCGTGTCGGTCAGCGACGCGAGCTGCTCATGCGGCGGCGACAGGAGCACGCCATCAGACGCTTGAACGCGCGCTTGGAGCAGCGCGTCGCCGAGCGGACGGCGGAGTTGCACCGGGCGAATGAGACGCTGGCGCGGGAGTCGGCGGAGCGCCTCGAAAGCCAGCGGCGGCTGGCGGACACGGTCGACCATTCGAACGCCATCATCTCGCTCAAGGATCCGGGCGGGCGATACGTGCTGGTCAACCGCGAGTTCGAAGCCGTCTTCGGACTGCCACGGGCGCGCGTCCTGGGGCGCTCGGATCGAGAGCTCTTCACGCCCGAGATGGCGCAGCGGCTGAGCGCCCGCGATGAGACAGTGCTGGAGACCGGTGCCGCCGTCCCGTTTGAGGAGGAGCTCAGTATCGGAGACGCCGTACGGTCCTACGTGTTCGTCAAGTTCCCGCTTCACGGCGCCGACAATGCTCCGTACGGAGTGGGGACTGTGGCGACGGACATCAGCCGCGTCAAGCAGTTGCAGGAGGAGTTGCGGTCTCACCAGGGCGAGCTGGCACACGTGCTGCGCTTGCACACGATCACGGAGATGGCAGCCGGGCTCGCCCATGAAATCAATCAGCCGCTGTGCGCCATCACGAACTATGCGCAGGGGGGCGTCCAGCGCCTGCGGGCCGGCAGCGCCATCCCGCACGAGATCCTTGGGGTATTCGAGCGAATCGCCGAGGAGGGCCTGCGCGCCGGGCAGATCATCCGCGGGATACGCAATCTGGTGCAGGGCGCGAGCTCGCCGACACAGCCGATCGATGTTAATGCGCTGGCGGCCGAGGCCGTGCGGCTGATCGAGTGGCGGGCACGCCAACAGGGCGTGACGGTGCGTCTGGAGCGCGCGGATGGTCTCCCCCTCGTGTGGGCGGATGCGGCGCAGGTGGAGCAGGTGATCCTGAACCTGATGCTGAACGGCGTCGAGGCCATCGACGGAGCCGCGAGCGAGCGGCGCGAGGTCGTCGTGGCGACGGGCGTCAGCGACGATGGGGTCGAGGTGGCCGTGAGCGACAGTGGTGTCGGCCTGTCGCCTTCTGCCGCGGAGAAACTGTTCACGCCGTTCTTCACGACGAAATCGGCAGGGCTCGGGCTCGGTCTGGCGATCAGTCGCTCGATCGTCGAGTTGCACGGCGGGCGCCTGTGGGCGATGCGGAACCCCACGGCGGGCATGACCTTCTGCTTCTGGCTACCCGTCCGGCCCCCGGATCGCGTCCCTCTGCCTGGCATAGGTGGCGAGGTCGGCGCAGCTCGGAGGCTTCCCCCGTGACCGGAACGGGGTGGGATGACGCGCCAGCGGGTGGCGGCGTGGCGATGCGAACCGTGGCGCGCCGAAGGGTGTCTGCGCGCACGGTGTCGGCATGCGTGCTGGCCGTGATCCTGTCGGCGTGCGGCGACGGGCGGAGTGGATCGGACAATCCACCATCCGAGTTCCCCGCAACCGGCTTCTATCGTGTGGCGCAGACCAGCGAGCGCTGGTGGCTCGCGCACCCGGCAGGGCACCGCTTCTACGCGATCGCCATCAACCATGTCGACAGCAGGGGCTACACCGACC
>Ga0316622_100000659_pt1 | contig 20742 bp, 15 predicted proteins | sample OWC_Aug_OW2_C1_D_FD_207646 | JGI IMG/M metagenome (GOLD analysis project Ga0316622, IMG submission 207646) | Wetland soil microbial communities from Old Woman Creek delta, Ohio, United States - OWC_Aug_OW2_C1_D5_C | ecosystem: Environmental > Terrestrial > Soil > Wetlands | place: USA: Ohio... | reverse complement strand
GTCACAATCAGAGGGGGAGAATCTCACCGGCGCACCGGGGGAGAATTTCACCGGCGCTCGCAAGGCGGAAGCCGAAGCTCGGGCGGCGGTTGAGCTTCGATGCAATCGCCGACCGACTCAACGCCCTCGGGACGCCGACGCGGACCGGGGCAAGGTGGCGCTCGGCAACGATTCGGGGGATTCTGGGGAGGGCGGGGTGCGGTGGTTGATGGGGTGGTCGCGGTTGGCGCTCGTCGGTGAACGGGGCAGCGCACTGCCTTTCGTGTTCACTCGTCCAGACCTGCACGCACCTCCAACTCAACCCCTTCACGTATCTGCGCCACGTCATCGACCGCGTCTCAGCGCACCCAACGCGGTACGTCATCGAGATGACGCCACGTGAGTGGAAGCGGGGGCGGCAGGACTCAGGCGCACTAGTCGCCGCCTGAATGGGTCGTTTCTCTCGCGAAACCCTTGTGGCACATCGTATTCCGCGGAAATGGTTTAATTGTAGGGCTTTCTGGAATTTGCTGCGACCTCGCGGTGCCGTGTGTATGTGATGCGCGGCTTCAGGGCTGGGTGGTCAGGAACGCGCTTCGTCATTCCTCTTCCGCCGTTGCGGGAGTTTCCTTCGTGCCTTTGGCGAAGAGCCCGTCGCCGGTGAGGATCACGCCGTTGGTCGTCACGTATTCATCCCACAGCGCAAGCAGCGCCTGACGCTTGTCAGGATAGTTCTTCGAAAGGTCGTGCAACTCGGCGGGATCATCATGCAGGTTGAACAGCTGCCAGTCGCCGCTTCCGCCCGCTGGTTTGAGGAGATAGAGGATCTTCCAGTCGCCCTGACGGACGGCTCGGTTCCCGAACAACTCCCAGCCAATCCAGTCGCTGCCACCGCGGATTGCTTCCGATTTTCCGGTGAGCAGCGGCACCAGCGATTTGCCCTGCAACGGCGCGAGCTTGCTGCCGCGCCTTCTGGAGGGATGCTCCGCGCCGGCCAGTTCATAGAGGGTGGGGGCAATGTCCATAACATGGAGAAATGAGGCGTTGATATCGCCGGCGTGCGTGACGCCGGGGCCTGCGATGATGAGCGGTGCGCGGATGCCGCCCTCGGATACATAGCCCTTGAACATTCGGAACGGCGCCGAGCCGACCTGCGCCCAGGCCGGGCCGTAATCAACCACGGAGCCTTTCCGCCCCCAGTGTTCGGGGCGCCGGTCGAAGTGCTCGAGAAACCATTTCTTGGCCGCGGGTGAGAACGCGGATTCAACCAACGATGTGAGTTCAATAGATTCTGCGCCATTGTCCGAGAAGAAAATCACCAGCGTGTTGTCCAGTTTGCCTGCTTCCTTGAGATGATCGAGGACGCGGCCAATGTGATAGTCCATGTTGGCGAGCATCGCGGCATAGATTTCCATTCTGCGTGCCGACAGCTTCTGCTGTTCGGGCGTGAGCGAATCCCACGCCGGAATGTTCGGGAGGCGTGGAAACGGCTGCGCACTTGTGCCGACGATGCCCATGTCCTTCATACGAGCGAGGCGCGATGCGCGCAGAGCGTCATAGCCCTGGTCATATTGCCCCTGGTATTTGTTGAGCCAGTCGTCCGGCACGGCGAACGGGCTGTGAACAGCCTGGAAAGAGAGATAGGCGAAAAACGGCGTGCCGTCGTCCTTGTGTTCGTCAACGGACTTCATGATGAAGTTCGCATACGCCTCCGACGAGAAGTGATTGTCCGGAAGCTTCTCGAGAACCTTGCCGTTGAGTGTGAAGGTGAGGTGCGGGTGCGCGGGGTTCGGATACATCATGTCGCTCCAATTGCTGCCGCCGCCCTGCATGAGCGAGAAGTCGCGCTCGAAGCCGCGGGCGGCCGGCCAGTTTCCCGGTTCCTCGCCCATGTGCCACTTGCCGGCCATGTAGGTGTGATAGCCAGCGTCGCGCAGCACGGTGGCCAGGCTTACCACGCGGTTGTTCAGATGCCCCTCGTAGCCCGGTTTGCCTTTCTGCTTTGGACCGAGAAACTCGGCCATGTTGCCGAGGCCGGCGATGTGGTTGTCGGTTCCGCTCAGCAGCATCGAGCGCGTCGGCGAGCAGGTCGGGCCGACGGAAAAACTCGTCGCCCGCAACCCCCGTTGGGCGAGCGCATCGAGATTCGGCGTCTTGATGTCACCGCCGAAGCAGCCGATGTCCGAGTACCCCATGTCGTCGGCGATGATGAGCAGGATGTTGGGCCTTCCTCGCACTGAGCTTGTCGGGGGGGTGTCCGCCGCGTGGGCGTTCGTGAGCCCCAGCGCGCCCACGAGCGCGGCGGCGAGGCGGATTTGTAGACGCGTGGTTTTCATCGTCATGGTCCTCTTATGCACACCCGCAATAGCCGCTGCCCTGTTCATCATCATCCCCCCTCCTCATTTCGGTTTCGAAGATCCTCCCACCGTGAGAGACCATCGGTCGGGTGGCACCGCCTTTACCATCACTGGGCAATTGACTCCATCGGCAGTTGCCGCGGGCCGGAAGGTTCGAAAAGAATTCAAGGAAATCCACGCCCGCTTGCCAATCCGTTGCGCTTTCGTGCCAGCTTGGCATCTCTGGGCGGGTGGCTTTGGCCACCCGTTTACGAAGAATCTCCGCAACAACGTCGGCGAGGCCGAATCGAATGTTGAGCGCGTGCAACTACTAGGCCCGAGGATCAAGACGGCGCATTCGAGGCCCCGGACAGCGCTGAACACCACGCCTCGCCCACGCGAGAATGGTGTATGAGCTGAGTTCACCGTCCGAACGTAGGTCGCCCAGGTCCCGGTCGTGCACGCACGCCTACCCACTGCGCTGCCATCGTAGCGGTGGGTCCCGCCTTGGCGCCGGCGGGCGAGGCGGGAACGGACGCAACGACGGAGCCGCCGGGGTGACCTGCAGCACGTGAACCTTTGAGGCAGCGGCGTTCCTGTTGTATGCAACGCCAATGTCGAACGGACGTATCGCGAGTTGCGCAACGACCCCGCTGACGCGCCCTTGGACACGGCAGGTACCTTCGACGCCATGAATCAAGGGGAGAAGGCAAAAGGGATCGCGGTCGAATTCTAATCCACTCCAGATCCAGTGCGGGAGCGCCATCATGAAACTGATCCGCTTTACAATCGCCGACTCGCCGAACCCTTGTTTCGGCGTCGTCGTCCGAGACCAAGCTGTCCCGTTCGCTGCACTGCAAAGCAGAACGGGGAAGTCCTCTCCGCCCTTGGCCGACAGCCGATCCTACCTTACCAATCTTCCCGACAGCGAGCAGGCGGCGAGGGAGGTATGCGCCTGGGGCGAACAGCACCTCGGAGAACTCGGTGATGGTGAACGCTTCCCTCTCAACGCTGTCCGCCTGCTGGAGCCGGTGGAGGTCGCCGCACTGTTCGACTTCGGCCTCACGCCGCGGCATCTCAAGAACTCTGCCAAAACCATCATGAAGTATGAGAAAGATAACCCGCAGACCGCGCCGCTGTTGCAGGCGTTTGCGAAAGCCGTCCTGGCCCCGAAACCCAAGTCCGCCGCCGGCCAGCCCGAGCCGCTGTCCTATTACAAGTGCAACATGAACGCCATCGTCGGCAACGGGGAAACCGTCCCCTGGCCGGCTTACACGTCGCGCCTGGATATCGAGCCTGAACTGGCCGTCGTGTATGGAAACCAAGAGCAGCCGGTGGCGGGCTTCTGCATCTTCAACGACATCTCGGCCCGCGACGTGCAGGCCACGGAGTTCGTCGGTGGATTCTGCCTGACGAAGGACATGGCGAAGGGCAACCAACTCGGGCCCTACCTGGTCACGCCCGATGACGTTGGCGATCCGTACAACCTCAAGGTGACGGTGTTCGTGGATGGGCAGGTGAAGTACCAGGGATCAACGTCCGAGATCAGCCACACGGCGGAAGACGTGTTCGCTTGGTTGGGGTTCATCGCTCCCCTCAAGCCCGGCTCCGTGATGGGCTTCGGCACCATCCCCGACTGTACAGGCTGTGACCACGACGACTTCATCGATCCCGGTGCCGAGATTCAGATCAGTTTCGAGCGACTCGGGACGCTCCGCTGCCGGTTCGCCGAACCGACAGGCAAGCTGCTACCGAGCCGCTGGCCGGTGCGCGAGCCGTTGCAGAAGTACCACGGGTAGTCCCCGACCCTTTTCATAGGTAATCTGACTCAATGGAGATGAAACAAGTCAGCGACAACTGCGTTGTGGTCCTGAACGAGAAGAACCGCGTGTGTGACGCGAACTCCGGCCTCATCAACAGGGCCGGGGGGGCGCCGCCTACCGCTTGGGACAGGACGCGACGACGCGGGCGGTGCTGTTTTACTCGAGTTGCGATCCGCTGGGTACGAACTGGGTGGGTGGCCAGATCTTCGCCATCCAGCCGGACGGCTCAGGCCTGCGCCAAATCACCGAGATGCGCGGCATCGTACGGGAAGAAGGTACGTCCATCGGAGAGTTTCCCGGTCCGGCCATATTCTCCTCGCCGTGACCTGCCATATCGAACCCCTGATTGGGAACGCGCCACTCGTTCCCAGTGGTGTCGCTCCGGAAACACACCCGTGTGACCTCCGGGTGCCTGATCCGCCGCCTCGCCCACCCGAAAATGGTGTAGGCCGCCCGTTCTTCCCCGAACGTACTTCGACCTGGATCCGCCCCCGATCTCACCAGGAGCCACCACTTGCGCTGGTTACGTGGTGGATCTCGCGTTGGAGTCGGGCGACGAGGAGGGCAGGGGACGCAACGACCGATCCGCGCCGTACAGGCGCTCGACGTTTGACCAGGCGTTTGTCCCCGCCGTATATCCGGTCCGGTTGCGGTCTCTGTGGTCCGTCCGGGGACCTCTCAAGGGGCGCCCCGTGAAGATCGGGCCCTTGTGCGGGCTACGGACGAAGAATCTATCCGCCGAGCCGGCGTCGTGGCAGAGTTCGCACAGTTGGGAGGGAGCACCATGTCGGACGCAGTGGAAGCGGTCGGCCTGATCGGCCTAGGACGCATGGGTATGGGCATCGCCCGCAACATCTTGCAAGCGGGGTTTCGCGTCACCGTGTACAACCGCACGGCCGCAAAGGCTGATGCAATCGTGCACGCGGGCGCGGCGCTGGCCCGTTCGCCGAAGGACGCTGCCTCGGCGTGCGATGTCGTCATGACCTGCCTGATGGACGATCAGTCGGTCCTCGATGCGGTGACCGGCCCCGATGGCATCCTGGCCGGCCTGGCGCGCGACGCCATCCATGTCGGCACGACCACCATCTCGCCGGCGTGCGCCGAGCACCTGGCCACGCTGCACGCGGCGCACGGCAGCCAGTACGTCGCCGCACCCGTACTTGGCCGGCCGGACGTCGCGGCAGCCGGCCAGTTGCGCACCTTCGTGGCAGGCGATCCGGCCGCCATTGCGCGCTGCGAGCGGCTGTTCGCCGCCTACTCGACGGGCGCGCTCAATCTCGGTCCGTCGCACCGGGTTGCCAATAGCTTGAAGCTGGTCGTCAACTACATGCTCGCCGTCGCCGTCGAACTAATGGGCCAAGTCTACGTCTTCGGTGAGAAGAGCGGTATCGACGCCAACATCCTCGGGCTGGTGATGGCGACGTTCTTCGGCAACCCGGCACTGCAGGAGTACTCGGACCGTGTGCGCGCACGGACGTTTGACGAAATCGGCTTCGCGCTGCCGGCGAGCCTCAAGGACCTGCAACTCATCCTGCAAGCTGCCACGGAGGCGCGCGCGCCGCTGCCGTTCGCGAGCGTCGTTCGTGACAAGCTGCTTGCCGCCAGTGCCAACGGCCTCGACGGCAAAGACTGGAGCGCGATCTACGAGATCACCCGCGTGAACGCAGGCCTGCGGTAGGGCGGCGTGTGCGAGTGCGGCGGGGCCCGAAACCGTTTCGGTTTTTACGGGCCGTTCCGGGACGTTTCGGGACGTTCCGGGCAGTGTGATCGGCGCGACAAGCCAGTGGTTCTCCAGCGAATCCGCTGGAATTTCTGAAACTTGCGCGTCGGCGTGACGCGAGGCTGGGCGGGGGTTCGCATCCCGTCGGGGACGCTCCTGATGGACGCGAAGCCACCTTGAATCCCTCTCCCGTCAAGCGGGCCTGGGTGAGGGCTCTGCCTGGGTCTTTCGGCGCCAACCCGAGACCCCACCACCAAGGTCTCGGGTTTTGGTGGCGTGCACCCACCGCCCTGTCGCGTGCAATCCGCCGCGAACGGGCGTATACGGCCTGCAGCGGGGGCTTGAAGTGAAGCTCACTCGAATCGGCGGCAGACTGGCACTCGTCGGGCTGCTGTGTTTCCTTGCCGCGTGCGGCGACGGGGGCGGCGAAGCGTCGTCGTCGAATGTCGGTACGCTCGCCTACGTGGTCAGTTCGTGCCGCGAGGTGGCGGGCGAAGCGACGCTACAGCAGGAGCTTCGCATCTTCCACGGCAAGGGCGAGACCGTCACCGCCCTGTCAGTCGGGCCGCTGGGGCCGTTTACGTCCTATGGCCTGTGCGCGAGGTTGGGCAAAGAGCGCGCTCCCATCAAAGGTCTTCTTGGCGCGTTTCAGCGCCTCGGGGTGACCCCGGACGGCTCGGGCGTCGTCTTCGAACTGACCGATGAGTTCGCGTCTGTTGGGCAGGGCGTGCTCCCGGCAGCACAGCGCGGCATCTACTACGTACGGCCGGACGGCAGCGACCTGCGACGGCTCGGTCCGGCAAGCCGGGTGCCCGGGGTCCTCTTCGTGCCTCCAGACAGCAGCTACCCCACGGGTGGATTCTTCTTCGACCCCGGTGGACGGCAGTTCACCTATCCCGACCTCGGACCCGACGATACGGGTGAGGAAGCGCCACAGGTGTTCGTGCAGCGCCTTGCGACCGGCGAGCGGCGACAGCTCACGAGGTTACCCCGCATCGCCCAGGCGGGCGAGCCGCCCGATATAGTCGTTCTACCGGGCTTCATCGATCAGCACACGATATTGTTTTACCGGTTCCTCGGGCCGCCGGACCGATTGACCGCACTGTCCGTCGACACCCTCGACTTGCACTTGAGCGACGTGCCCACGGTGGCGCTACCCGGCGGCACGCTGATTCCTATCTTGCACATCATCGGAGGCGAATGGCAGGCGAGCGGCGCGACCATTGAGGGTGAGGCGGTCAACCCAGTCCCCCCGAACTGGTCGTCAGTCGCTGAGGTGTTCGTCACGGACGGAACCAACGTTCTCCAACTGACCGACTTCCGTCGGGTGGACACGACGCTTCAGCCTTATTTCAGCCCGCGTGATCAGCGCGTGTACTTCACCGCGTCCGCCGATCCGCTTGGTAGGAATCCATCGCACGACTGTCAGATTTTCTCAGTGGAGCCACTGACGCGGGACCTGCGGCAGGTGACCTCCTTCCACGAGGGCGGTGACCGCACCGCCGCGTGCAGGGGCGGTAAGCAAGGCGACGGATGCTCGTTTGGTTTGGTCGGCCAGAACGGGGTGGCGGGTACTATCTACTTTATGTCGCAGTGCGACCCGCTTGGGCTGAATCCGAACGGCCGCCAACTCTTCGCCATCCAGCCGGATGGGACGGGGTTGCAACAAGTGACCAACGCACGCGGTTTCGTGCGCGGCGCGGGCCGGACGATGGAGGTCGAAACGGTTGAGGACCAATCGAGGTACGCCCCGCCGCGGTAGGCGGCTCAGTGCGGATGCGCACGCATTGCGGCACGAGGCGGATGCGAGTCAGCGGACCCGAGTGACACAGTATCCGGCCTGCGTCGTCCGGCGCGCCGCCGCGACCGCGCCCCCGGCGAGGAGCGCCAACTGGTGGTCCGCTCCGGCGGCGAGGAACCGCCCGTAGCTGCGCTCGATCATCGCCACCGACGTGCCGCAATACTCGGCCAACCACTTCAGGTTCACCCCGCGACTCGGCGCGAGGATGATGAACGTGTGGCGGGTGGCGTAGAACTTTCGCGGGCGGCTGCCGGTTGCCCGGAGGGCGGCGCGCCAGTGATCCTTCGGCCACTCATCCTGCCGAATCGGGCCGCCGTTCTTCGCGTTGACGAAAACGAATCCGTCGGCGTCGGTGTGCCGGTGCTTCGAGGTTTGGGCGAGGGGGTCGCCAGGGTCGTGGGGTGTGGCCCTTGCCGCGGGTGCGGTGTTGGCTGTATGACAAGTTCTGGATGATGTCGGACAGGGAGATGCGTCCATGGCGGCCACCCGGGCGATAACGGTCCGAATTTCGGAGATGCGCTTACGCAAGCTCATGCGGGCGCGGAAGGCCGCCACGCAGTCGGAGCTCATCAATACGCTGTTGGCCGAGGAGGAGGAACGCCTGCGGTCGCACGCCGTGCTGCGCGATACCGCGCGGACCGTGCGTGCCAGCGACATCGATGCTCGCCTTCTTTGACACGAGCGTTCATATCGACATCCTGCGCGGGACGCGTTCGCTCTCGGACGTTCTTGACGCCGCCGGGAACCCGCCGGTGCGCTTGTCGCCGGTGGTGGCGAGCGAGCTCCTCCGCGGCGTGTCGAGCCACGGTGCCCGTAGCGTGTTGCGACTGGTGCGCGGATTGGTGCCCGTGGAGCCGCCGTCGTGGCGGGCCTGCTGGCTCGAAACCGGTCGTCTGCTCCCGCGCGTATTTCCGGATCACGAGGCCATTGGGCTGGCGCGGCTGCAGAACGACCTGTTGCTGGCCCTGACGGCTCGCCACACGGGGAGTCTGTTCGTGACCGGGGATACCCACTTCGCCGCACTGCAACGCCATGTGCGCTTCGCCGTCAAGGTGCTGGCTCCAGCCTAACTCCACCAGGGGCTGCCGGCGGAGCAGTCCTGAATCGATGAAAAGAACCCCGCACAAACCACTGCTATTCGACTAGTCAGACTGTCCCCGCTGGCCCTCTCGAGCGGCAGGCTTCGAGCGGGTCGGTGAATACCACGACGAAGGCGTGTCGGGCCCCAAGGACCTCGACGGCCGCGAGGGGCTGAGCGACCTGAGGGCGCGGATTCGGGCGAACGGCGTCCGCGGCGTTCTCGTCGAGCGGGCGGATCGACTGGCCCGCGACCTAATGGTCCCCGAAGTGTTGCTCGCCGAGTTCCGCAAGCTCGGCGTCACCGTCATCGCCGCCGACTCGGGGACGGACCTTACCGCCGGGGACGACGATCCGACCCGCGTCCTCATTCGGCAGCTGCTCGGGGCGGTCGCGCAGTTCGAGAAGTCGGCGCTCGTGACGAAGTTGAGGGCCGCTCGAGTCCGCAAACGGCGGGAGACGGGCCGATGTGAAGGTCGCAAGCCGTTCGGGACGCGCCCCGGAGAGGGCGAGATTGTGAGTCTGATGAAAGGACTACGCCGCAAGCCGAAGCTCGGACGGCGGCTGTCGTTCGATGCAATCGCCGCTCGGCTCAACGCGACCGGGGTACCGACGCGGACGGGGGTGCGGTGGCGCAGGGCGACCGTTCACGGAACCGTGAAGCGGGCGGGGCGCGGTGGGTGACGGAGTGGTCGGCGGTGGCGCGGTGCGGAACGACGCATTCGTCCACGCGTCGCTGCCTATGGACCAACCTCCGTCCGCCGCACATTCCGCACGCCAACCGCGAACAGGAGTAACGTCGTAACCGCCATCCCCAACGGGCCGAGTGCCGGTGCTGCAGGGCCACGGGGCGGCGGGCTGCACGCGTTGATCAGGACCGACACATTCGCCGAGGCGACGTTGGTCACCGCTACGTCGGGCAGCCCGTCACCGTCGAAGTCACCCACCGCCACGGAGATGGGATCACCGCCAACCACGAAATTGGTTGCCGCGCCGAAGCTGCCCGTACCGGTTCCCAGCAGGATCGACACCGGACCATAGGAGTTGGTCACTGCCAGGTCGAGGTTGCCGTCGCCGTTGAAGTCACCCACTCCCACCGCGGTGGGAACGAACCCCGTGTGGAAACCGGTGGCCGCACCGAAGCTACCCGTACCCGTTCCGAGCAGAATCGCCACGTCGTCGGAGATTTGGTTCGACACTGCCAGGTCGAGTTTGCGATCGCCGTTGAAGTCGCCGACCGACACCGTGTTGGGACCGTTAACGGGCCCCGCCTCGAAATTGGTGGCTGCACCGAAACTGCCCGTGCCCGTTCCGAGCAAGATCGACACCGTACCAGAGTGGTTCGCCGTCACCACGTCGAGTTTGCCGTCGCGGTTGAAGTCCCCCACCGCGACGGCTGCGGGAACAGGCCCCACAGGAAAATTGGTGAACGGACCGAAGCTGCCTGATCCGGTGCCCAACAAGACCGACACGGTGTCGTCGAACCCGTTCACCGCCAGGTCGAGGTTGCTGTCGCCGTTGAAGTCAGCTACCGCCACGGATCCGGGACTCGGCCCCACGCCGAATTCGGTAGGATCACTGAAGCTGCCGGTGCCCGTGCCGAGCAGGATCGACACGCTGCCGGAGCCCTGGTTCGCCACCACCAGATCCTGATTGCCGTCGCCGTTGAGGTCACCTACCGCCAACGAAGTGGGATAGGACCCCGCACGAAAACTGGTGGCCACACCGAAGCTGCCCGTGCCCGTGCCGAGCAGGACCGACACGAATTCCGCCGGGAAGCCGTAGATCGCTACTGCGAGATCCAGATTGCCGTCGCCGGTGAAATCGCCAACCGCTATGAAATGAGGTTCACGTCCGGCGTCGAAGCTGGTAGCCGGGCTGAAACTCGGCGCGGGGCAGCCGGTAGCGCTTACCAGCTGGGGACTGACAACAGCCACGCCCATCACGCTCACGGCAGCGACCCATCCGGAAACGGCCGGGTACCTCGGTGTGCAAATTCGCGCCATTGTTGTTCTTCGAATCCGCTTCGCGGCCGCCGGCATCCGAGATACCCCCATTACACCGGCTAGCTATCACAAACCAGATACCCGGCACAAAGCACGAAGTTGACGGAACGGCCTACTACGGGACGGGCCGCCCATCCCCGGAAACCCGCTGTTGGACCGGCCTGCGGGGCGGACAAGCCACCGCCGGGACGCGGCGCTTGTTGAAAACCCCCGCCCCACCCCGAACCCATGATACCAGTCGTACGCAATGAGGCGGTGGGAGGCGCTCGGTGCGTTGCGGGAACGTAGGGTGCCCAGGCCCCACCCCCGCTCCCAGCTCCGACCACCCACCGGCCAGCTTGAGTGGTGGGTTGCGGGTTCAAGGTGGGGCGCGACCCGGCTCGGGTGGCTCCGGGCGGGGCAAGCGAGCTGGTCGGACGACCAGTGGCCTGTTGACCGAACTCGCCCCATCGACTCCGGTGACCTCGAAGGTCCGCCGAGGCACCGGGGCAGATCTTCCGATACGTGAACGCTACGGGCGTAACAGCGCGAAGTTGCGTGTCGGCTGCGCGAGCAGCGCAGCAGGCGTTACCGGGACGAGTATTGCCGCGTACCTGTTTGCAGAGGCTTCCATACTCACCACTCTGCACGCGTAGGGCTCCGGCACGAGCAGGGAGTAGCGTCCGCCTGGATCGGTCGTCGCCGAGAAGGTGCGCGGTACGTCGAGGTGGACAACCACCTGTGCCCGGGCAATCCCCTGGTCCGGACCAGCGGTTGCGTCGTAAACTTGGCCGCTCACGGTCACGGCGCAACTCGGTGTCACGGTGGGCGTCTGCACCGGCGGCGCGGGCGTGGGGGTCGGTGTCGAGACCGCACCGCCGCCGCAACCATCCAGCGCGGCGTTCACCGCCGCAAGGATTTCGGTGATCGTGATCTGGTTGTCGCCGGTGGCGTCGCCGCTGCCGCACGCCGCGATCGAGGTCGCGTCGAGGGCGATGGTCACCATCATGATGATCTCATTGGCGCTGACGCTGCCCGCCCCGTCGCAGTCGCCGGCGCAGGTGCTCACCTGGTCGATGGCAAACACGCCGCGCGAAACTGGCCCCGACGCGACGGCGTAGATCGTGCGGGAATCGAGAGGATCGATGACGAGCGTACGGATGGGATAACTGTTTCCCAAGCCCGTGTTGAGTGCACCCCAGGTTGCGCCCGCGTCGGTGCTCCCAAACACACCGCCCGTGTACGAGAGGTCCTTCGACCACCCGAGATACACCGTTGTCGGCGTGATAGGGTCGATGGCGAGAGCCCCGACGGATTTGTCGGGATGGCCGTGCGGCTCCCACGTACCTCCGCTGTCCGTGCTCTTGAACACGCCAGCGGCGGTCCCGGCGTAGAGCGTGCTCGGGGTCGTCGGATCAATCGCGAGCGCGTAGACGTCGGCGACCCCGGACGAGTCGGAAAATGGCAGCCCGGTGCTGGCGTGTATCCAACTCGCACCGCCGTCGGTGCTCTTGTACACACCGCCGTTGTCGGGTCCCACAGCTTCGCTGCTAACGTGGTCCGCCGCTGCGAAGAGCGTCGTCGGGATTGAAGGATCTACGGCCAAGACTGGCGTGGTTGACCAGTAGTTCAGTACCGCGGGCCCCGTGGCGACCCAGGTGTCGCCGGCGTCCGTACTCTTGTAGACACGGGCGGCGCACTCGCCGTGCCGGCACCAGGCCGGCAAAGCATACAGGGTACCGTGCGTGGTGGGATCGAGCACCAGAGATGTGATGACGGAGCCCCTCCAGCCATTCATGGGAGGCTCTCGGACCGCGTTGGCAGCGCCCCAAGTGCGACCGCCATCGGTACTCTTGTACACGCCGCCCTGCCGCTTGTCCTCTTGCCAAACACTTCCCACGTAAAGCGTCGTCAGGGTGATGGGATCGATTGCAAACGCGGATATGCCACTGAAGCTGCCGCCCGCGTTGACCATGCTCCAGGTTCCGCCACGGTCGGTGCTCTTGAACAGACCGCTATCGGTCCCGAGGTAGAGTGTGCTCGGGGTCCCAGGATCGACGACAAGTGTGGCAACCCACCAATCTCCCGGTGGTCCGATCCTCGTCCAGACGTTGATCCCGGCCCGTGCTGGGAGTGCTGCTGCCAGAGCGACCCCACAAGAGACTGCGAAAAGCACCCACGCCTCTGCCGCTCGCCGCGCTGTTGATGGCAATTCTCTCGCATCGCTTGCGCACGCCATGGCGGCTCCTCTCGGAGGGTAGCGCACTGGTTCACCCCGCCCCCCGGTTCGCCAATGGAACACCGCCCCGAAACGGCGCAAGGACGTTTGTCATCGTCCCGCATGACGTCCGACTCGCCGCGTGCCGCGTCCGTCGGATGCCCGTCTTCCTCTCCGAACCGCCGATACCAGTTGGACGCGACGAGGCTGGTGTAGGAGCTGAGTTCGTCTCGGGAACGTACCCAGCCCAGCCCTCGCCCCCGCTCCCAGCCCCTACCACCCACCGGCCAGCGCAGGTGGTGGGTTGCGGGTCCGAGCCGGGGCGCGAACCGGGTCGAGGGCGGCGGCCGGAACCCTGTCGCGGGCGGGGAGGGAGTGAGTGGAGGCGACCCGCGACGATCGCAGCGTGTCCGTTTTGGGGACCTATGTCGCCGAGTCCTCCGCAGGCGTATAGGTTCGGGATGGCCAAGCGGGGGGCCGCCGCGATCGTCATCGTCACGCTCCTCACCGCGTGCGGCGGCGACGGCAACGACGGGCCGCCCCCAGATCGACCGGCGCAGATCAGCACCTTCGCTTATGTGATGAACGAGTGCGAAGCGGCGCCGGGGCAGGACATCGCCCCCCTCCGCTCTGTGCTCTGGATGCGACGGGGCGACCGCGAGCCGGCGCAGGTCACAGAGGTCCCCGCTCCCACCATCTCACGCGACCTCTGCCTCAAGTACGGGCGGTCCCGGACCGGTGTCGGCGCAACGCTTACCGGTGCCTTCCAGCGGCTCGGTGTGACGCCCGACGGGTCGACCGTCGTCTTCGAGATCACCGACCGACTTCCCTCTGGTCACGCGGTTGTACGGCAGCTTCGTGCCGCACGAGCGGGAAGGTTTCTGGGTCGTGCGGGCCGACGGTAGCGGGCTACACCGCATTGCCGACGCCGGCCGCGAAGCGAGCTTTGCCGTGGACTTGAACTGCATCCTGTTTGGCGGCAGCGATTGTGCGCGCCAAGCAACGGGCTTCGACTTCAGTGCGGGCGGCCGCCGACTGGTGTTCACGGACAGGGGCCCCGATACCAGCGGTACGCCGGCCTCGCAGGTCTTCGTACTCGACCTGACCACCGGAGCCCGCACCCAGTTGACCTCCTTGCCGCCGCTGCCGCGCTGCGTCACCCGGCGCAGCCGTTCAGGGCGTAGTCCACTGCTCAACGTAGGTCGCCCAGGCCCCGGTTTTGAACGCACGCCAACCCACCGCGCTACCATCGTAGCGGTGGGTCCCGCGTTGAGGCCGGGCAGCGAGGAGGGCAGGGCACGCAACGACCGATTCGGACACCACGCCCGGACCGGGTCGGGCGACGTCCGTCGCGTGGTGATGCGCGGTGCAGCGCGACCCGAAACCGTGTCGGTTTTTTGCGGGTCGTTTCGGGTCGTTTCGGGACGTTCCGGGCGGTGTGACTCCGACGCCGGCCCCAGTGTTCTCCAGCGAATCGACTGGATTTTCTGAACGTTGCGTGTCGGCGTGGTGCGCAACTGGGCGGGGGTTCGAATCCCGTCGGGGACGCCTCTGAGTGACGCAGACGCCACCTCAAATCCCTCTCCCGTCCGACGGGAGAGGGCCGGGGTGAGGGTCCCTGCCTGGGTTTTTCGGCGCCAACCCGAGACCCCACCCCCACGGTCTCGGGTTTTGGTGGGGCGATCTCGCGGGTGGTGGGGTGATTCCGACGCACGTTGAACCACGCGAAGCTCACGGGCCATGCCATCCGCCCCCGAGCACCCCGGTTGCCGTCACCTCGGGCCGGGTGCTCATTACATCGGTCCGCGTGTACTTTCGCATCAATGCGCGTATGGTCAGGATCAAAGGGGATTGAAGTGAAAAGAGTTTCCATCGGCGGCGGGCTGGCGCTCGCCGGTCTGCTGCTGGCCTTGGCCGCGTGCGGCGGCGACGAGGGCGGATCATCCCCGCCGCCCGACGGGCCGGCACCGATCAGCACGCTCGCCTACGTCGTCACTCGCTGTCACGAGGAAAAGGGTGGAACCAACTCCTCGTTCAGTCAGGCATTGTGGATACGCCGGGGCGACCGGGAGCCGCTGAAGATTGTGGAGTACGCCCTCGGGCAACCGCCGATCGGCGGCTTCTGTCGACTCTGGGGGGAAAGCCGAGCCAGTCTTGCCGCCCCGTTACTGGGGGCGTTTCAGCGCATAAGATTCAGTGCCGATGGGTCGCAGGTCCTCTTCGAGGTGACCGACGACTTCTCGGTCAACACGCACGTCGTGCCAGAGGATCAGCAGGGCATCTTTGTGGTGGGCATCGACGGCACCGGGCTGCACAAGGTCGCTCGGCATAGCAACGACCCGTGCATCCGGGTGTACTGGCCATGCGTTTTCGCGCGCGACGCAGAGGAGTGCGCTTCTTGTGCTCCCTTGATCAACCAGTGCGGCTTTGGCGCGAGCCCGGACGGACGCCGCATCGCCTACACTGATCTCGGACCGAGTCCGACCGGTGAACAGGCATCGCAGGTCTTCACCTTGGACCTCGTCACCGGTGAGCGCCAGCAGGTGACGCACCTGCCACTCCTCCCCGTGTTGCCAGACTGTGTTGGGGCGGACACGGACTGCGTGTTCCCCAGCAAGCACCCGATTACGACGCCGAGGTTCTTGGGTAATCCGACGATTGCGTATGGGCGGGGCAGAGGCTGCTCGACGTTCGGCGGCGGTACGTTCACGGTCCCAGCGGACGGTACCGAGGAGCCCCAAGCGGTTCCGGTCGTCGCGCTCCCGGGCGGCGGGGTGGTGCCGGTCTTTCAGATCACCGGCCAGCCCTATGCCGCCGAGGCCACGTTGCCGGGGATTCCGGAGAACGGATCCTCGAACCTTGCCGGCAACATGATCAGCGAGGTGTTTGTCATCGAACCGCCCGACACGGCGCAACTTCCCGGAGGTCGAGTGTTGCAGCTCACCAAGTTCGGGCGTTCCGATACGCAGCAACCGGCAATGAGCGCCGACGGGCAGCGCGTGGTGTTTGTCGCCAGCACCAGCAAGCTCGGCACCAACCCGTCCGACCAGTGTCAGATGTTTTCCATCGACCGCTTGGGTAGCGACCTGCGGCAACTCACCTTCCTCAGCGCCAGCGGTGACACGCGCCGCAACTGTCAGGACTATGCCTCGCCCGGGTGTACATTGGCTCGTGGTGGGATTGACATGATCACCGGCTCGTTGCTGTTCGCCTCTACGTGCGACCCTCTGGGACTGAATCCAAGTGGCGGGGATCAGACGTTCGCCATCCGCCCGGACGGCAGCGGTCTGGTTCAGCTGACGCAGATGCAGGGCCTCGTCCGACACGCGGATGGCAGCACGGATGTGGAGATGGCCCAAACGATTGCCCCGAGCAGACTGCGGTGAGCGCAAACCGGCGCGGGGCTGACGACGCACGTGTGCATTGGCGCCGACCGGATCGACACGCCGATTGCAGCAGATCCATCTCCTAGAACCAGCCGACGATCCGATTCCACCTGACGATCGTTGACGACGCCCTATCCCGCCTGCGTTGTGCGACGCAGCGCCGCGCCCTCGCCCCCGGCGCGGAGCGCCAACTGGTGGTCGGCCCCGGCCGCCAGGAACCGCCCGTAGCTCCGCTCGATCATCGCCACCGACGTGCCGCAATACTCGGCCAACCACTTCAGGTTCACCCCGCGACTCAACGTGACGCTGATCAACGTGTGGCGGGTCGAACAACCCGCGGGGCACAGTCCTGAAGAGATGAAAAGAACCCCGCACAAACCACTGCTTTTCAAATATTCAGGGCTGCCCCCGCTGGCCGTGGCTGCGCCGCAGCGGCAGCATGCGCCAGCGACAGTGCTCGCAGATCATCCGTGGAACAATGCTTGTGGCTTCGCGATTGCGATCACTTCGGTTTTTGCCCCACCGAATACCAGTTCAGGCTTATCAGTTCTTCTTCTTCCGCTTTGATGTACGACTCGCAATTGGCGTGCATGCGGCGAATCATCAGGAAGATGTTTCGGGGAAGCAGGCGCACCGTCGATAGAAACGAGAAGATCGCTTCGTATTTGTCGTACAGCGCCACTTCCTTTCGAATCATCTCCACCGCGCTTCGCCCTTTGGATGCAATCAACTCAAAGCCATTGTTCTTGTAGGTGTCTTCCCAGAACTTGTAGTGCCAGAACCCCCCGAATGCGGTCAACTCGCGGGTGTGCTGAATCAACAGCCTGTGCTGGTTGTTTTCTCGGTCGTAGCTATCAAGTGCGGCAACGTCGTCTATGACGAATCTCCCGCCAGGCCTTAAGACGCGGAATACTTCCTTGAAGGTGAATTCCATGTCGGTTACGTACGTCAGGGGTTGGATCGCGTACACCCCGTCAAACGTGTTGTCGGCAAACGCGAGGGGCACGTTGAAATCGCCGACTGTGAATGCGTCTTTCTGCAACGCCGGATTCTTCCACGCCTTCTCGATCTGCGATTTATCGATGTTGATACCGTACACGGTGGATCCTGTTAATGCCCCGATGTGCTCCGCGATGGCCCCACAGCCGCATCCCAAATCCAACAGTGTATCCCCTGTGCCCACATTGAGATCTTTTGCCACTTGCTGTTCGAGCAGAATCTGGTTTTCTTTGACCGTTTTGTTCGGGTCCATGGTGGGAGGCATATACATCTTTTCGACGGATCCGAGTGTGCACAACAAGTGGATGACTTTATAGTATTGCTCGAGTTCCTTGCTACTACCCTGTTTGTAGCCTTGCATGGAAATGCCCTTGTCGTAATCGGCTCTCGTGCTTTCCGGTGAGTCGATGAACAATGCGCCGTAGGTGTTCATGAACGCCTTGAATTCGGCGTCGCTTAGATTCAACAAGCCGCCGAGAGCGAGGGCTTTGGAGCGGATGTTCGCCATCGTTTGGTTCATGCTGTCTTCCTTTCTTCTTGCGGTAGAGTAGGACGATGGCGCGGGCCGGGCGTCGTATGATGCCGACGTTTCCATCGTCCCCCTAAAATTCCGTACGGCGGGTTTTCCCCGTTACGCCTTCAAGGCCAGCCTGTCAGACAGCGCCTTCCTGCATCGGTGCGCGGTGAAGCGTGCTCCCCGCATGCCCGCCTGCAGTTGACGCTGCCCTTCGCCGGATTCCGCAACGGCACACGTGCCGGGCTCAGAGTCCAGACTCGTCCGTGCCGCCTCCGGCCGCTGGGCGCGAGGCCCCGCCTCTCTACCGCAGGGGTCCTTGGCTCCGGTGCGGGTTGTGTTGCCCCGCTCCCTCATCGCGTACTACGACCCCATCCACCAGCCCGGACAAGCTGGAGTTGTTGACGGTGCGTCCCTTTATCGCCCCCCCCTCCCGTTCCCGCCTCGCCTCTATTGCCTCTCTTGCCACGACGATGCCGATAGGCCGGGCCGCTGGGCCCTGTCAACCGGGACGGGACGTTGTTCGCTTCGAGTGATCGGTGGACTGGGTGTGAGCCACGGCGTCGAGCCGAGAATGCTGTAGGCCGTGCGTTCGTCCCCGAACGTAGATCGCGCAGGATCCGCCCCCGCTTCCGGCTCCTACCACCCAGCGGCCAGCGTGAGTGGTGGGTCCCGCCTTCGTGTATGCGTGGGGCCAGGTCTGGAATCTCGCCCCGGTGGCCCGAAAGTACGATTCTCCAGACCTGCCATCAATTCCCCGATCCACGGCTGGTCGGCCGAACAGCTCGGCGGCGCCCGGTCGAGCGTCGGTGGGATCATCTTCACTCACATCCATTCGGACCACACGGGCGGCATTCTCGACCTGTGCGCCGGGCGCGCCACGCCACTGCCGGTGTTCATGACCGAGGCGGCAGCGACGCGCTCGAACTACACGACCAGACCGGGCCTCGACTACATCGCACACAGTGGGTGCGCGCGCATCGAACGGGTGACCGGCGGTCCGGCGTTTACCGTGCCGGGTTTCCCCGGTGTGCGCGTGATCGCCGCCGGTGGGCACACGCCCTGTCGCCAGATCGTGGTCGCCGACGTGCCGGACGCCGACGGCAGCCGACGCTACGTGTTCACCGGTGACATCGCCAACCACAGCGACGGGATCGAGGCGAACATTCCGAAGCCGTTCCTGTACAGCCTGCTCGTCGTGCCCGCGGACGGTCCGCGCGTGTACGAGTTGCCCGGCTAGCTGCACGACCTGCACGAACGCGGCGCGACCTTGCTGCTGTCGCACGACCAGCTGCAGCTGGAGGCGAGCGGCGTGCCGGCCTGGCGCTAGCGCACCACGGGTGCGCTCCGCGGGACGGCACCGCGGCGTTCCGACGGGGATCGTCGGCGGCGGGAGCGCGGCCGTTCGGCGGCCGCGGACTGTCCCGCCGGGGCAGGCCGGCGACCGTGCCGCTCTTCTCCGTCGGGGCGCGGAGCATAAGAATTTCGCGCTTGCGATGCGGCGACGCGGTCTAGTAGCAGAGGAGCGTCAGGGAGGGAGACCGACCCATGCGTATGCGTTGCCGATTGCAGGAGATCATGCGAGCGAACGGCATCACCGTGGCGGAGCTTGCCCGTGCGGCGCGTGTCGGACGCGAGCCGATCTCGACCGTACACCCGCCCCGGGGCCGGCGCGTTCGTGCCGACGGTATCACCCGCCTCTGCTCCGCGCTCCACGTCAGCGTGGACGACCTGTTCATCCAGGTGCCCGAGGTGCCTGGGGGTGGTTCCGGCCCGCGCCCGCGGTGACCGGCGACTGCCCCTGAGGGAGTCCCTTCCGATATTGGGCCGTCCTATCGCCCGGCCCGGTGGCTTTCCGCGGCCGGCTACCTCGGCCGCCCAGACGCGCCGGCCTCGGCGCCATGGGTGCCTCGGATTCCGCTGACCAGGCATTGGTCGGTCCTATCGATGGGGATGTGGATCCACGCGATCCACTGATCGCGACGCGAACGAGGGAAATGTTCTGGTCGCGACTAATCAAAGGAGGACTAACCATGCGAATGAATTGCCGATTATATGAGAAGATGCAGGATCCGTTCATGACCGTGGATGAGCTGCATCGTCGCGCCCGGGTGGGCCGCGACGTGATCTCGAATCTACGCTGGAACAAACGAACCCGATTCGATCCCGACGGCATCGCCCGCATCTGTGGGGTTGTCAATGTTACCCTGGACCAATTGTTCGTCCTTGTGCCGGAGGACAGCCTGGCCCCGATCAGACTTTCTCGGGGCGTGGCCATCCACTTGGGTTCGCGGCCGTTCCAGCGCGCCCGGGTGGCAACCGGTCGTCCGCAGGAATCGTTGCTGAGCCTGCAGGGCATCGCCGCACGTGACCATCGCGCGGCCCAGTGGATCTCCGAGCACTTGTTGAAACTCGACCCGCGCATCGTCATCCGCATGCAGGAGCACATGACGGGGTTTGGCTACGGGTTCGACCCGTCGATGGCCGATGTGACGCGCCACATCTTCGAACGGGGCAACCACGTGCTGATCGGGTCGCCGATTGCCAATCCGTACACCGAGTACGTGGTCTGCCACATGTACGATGTGCCGCCGTACGTGCCGCGCAAGCGCGAGGCGTTCCCGTACGGGTTCGTGTGGGACTCGGAGCGCAGTGTCCCATCGTCGTTCGGCTGGCAGGGCGAGGGACCGCGGTTCGGGATCTATTCGACGAAGAAGCGCGACCTCGTGGCTTTCCGGACGGTCGTGCCCGAGGGCGACGGCGAGGACTGCGCGATCATCGTGACGTACCGCGTGTTCCAGCCGCCGGCGGCACGCACCAACGGTGCCGACGACGAGCGCATCATCATCTGCATCCTCGGGGACGGTGGGCCGGGAACCGAGGCGGCGGCGCGCGTGGCTACCG
>Ga0316622_100000658_pt1 | contig 20748 bp, 22 predicted proteins | sample OWC_Aug_OW2_C1_D_FD_207646 | JGI IMG/M metagenome (GOLD analysis project Ga0316622, IMG submission 207646) | Wetland soil microbial communities from Old Woman Creek delta, Ohio, United States - OWC_Aug_OW2_C1_D5_C | ecosystem: Environmental > Terrestrial > Soil > Wetlands | place: USA: Ohio... | reverse complement strand
GGGTCAAAAGACAAGGTCGGCGCCGGTCCGGGAGGCGTGCTGACCTCATATTATAACGGCATGGGTGAGCTGATACAGGCGCTGAAGGAAATGATGGGTGACCGGCTGCGTCTTGGTTACCGGGGCGAGTCGCTCGACCGGAAGGGCAAAGGATATATCCAGCACTTTTCCGACGGATCATCATGCGAGGCAGATGCCGTGGTCCTGGCATCGCCTGCCTATGCAACTGCAGAGATCCTGAGGAACTTTGACAAAAAGCTCTCGGCACTTGTTTCCGAAATTCCCTATCCCTCCCTCTCGGTCGCCTGTTTTGGCTTTCGCAAGGAAAAGATCAGGGCCGACCTCGCGGCATTCGGCTATCTCATACCTTCCCGCGAGAAGCGAAAGATTCTCGGGACCCTGTACGATTCGAGCATCTTCCCGAACAGGGCCCCCGAAGGATACGTACTCCTGCGGAGCATGGTCGGCGGGGCGCGCGCCTCTGGCCTTGCAATGGAGCAGGAACCGCGGCTGATAGAGATAATCAGGAAGGAACTCGCCGACATCATCGGCATCACTGCCGAACCTGATTTTGTGAGGATATACCGGCATGAGATGGCAATCCCCCAGTATACGGTCGGGCATGTTGAACGGCTGGGGAATATTGATGCGGCCCTGGGAAAACACCGGGGCCTGTTCCTGACCGGCAACGCCTACCGCGGCATAGCGGTGAATGACTGCATCGAGAATTCGGCAAAGCTCGCAGAAAAGATTATTGAGGAATCCTTCTGAATGAGATACAATTATGACCATGTGGATCTGCACTCACCCCTCAGGTCATCCATGAAAAGGAGCGAACATTCCATGAAAAAAGGTATTTACGGTCTTCTGGTGTTTTGTATCTGCATGTATGCAGCCGCAGCTTCAGCAGAGGTGAAGTCAAGAACGTTCAGCAAAGAGGAGATAAAGAAAATGGCAGAGACACGGGCTATCATAGAGACGAAGTTCGGCAATATCGAATTGAAGTTCTTCCCGGAGGTTGCTCCAAATCACGTGAGCAACTTCATCGAACTTGCGAAAAAGGGATTTTATGACGGCACGACATTCCACCGTGTCATCCCCGGATTCATGATCCAGGGGGGGGACCCGAACACCAGGGACGCGGACAAGTCGCGGCATGGCATGGGCGGCCCGGGCCACCAGGTGAAGGCAGAGTTCAATGAAAAGCCGCACAAACGCGGCATCCTTTCCATGGCCCGGGCAGCGAGCCCTGACAGTGCCGGGTCGCAGTTCTTCATCTGCGTGAAGGATTCGCCGTTCCTTGACAAGCAGTACACGGTCTTCGGCGAGGTCGTTTCAGGAATGGATGTTGCTGACAAGATCGTGAACCAGCCCCGTGACCCGCGGGACAACCCGAACGAGAGGATAGAGATGAAGGTCAAAATCATAGAGAAATAGGAGGAGGAAAAGGTGAAGGAACACGAGATCATTGAAAAACTGAAACAGGAAAACGGAGATTTCAGGAAACTGAGTGATGAGCACCACCACCTCGACGTGCAGATCATCGAGATAGACAAGAAGGTCTATCTGACGCCGGAAGAAGATCTGGAGCGAAAAAAAATGGCAAAACAGAAGCTCTACCTCAAAGACAAGATGGCAGAGTTCGTGCGGGAATACAAAAAGGCCCATCCGGACAACTGATTTAACCGCAGAGATTTCACCTCAGGGGAAAGGCTGAGCACCGGCCTTTCCCCGTGTTATTCAATACATTACATTGATGAAAAGGCAGGTACCTGATCATGAAAAGCGATATCATCAAAAAAGGCATTGAGCGCGTACCCCACCGGGCGCTCCTGTATGCCACCGGCATTCCGAAATCCGAGATGGGAAAACCGTTCATCGGCGTCGCCACCAGCTTCACCGACCTTATACCGGGACATACCGGCATGAGGGACCTTGAACGCTTCATTGAAAAGGGTGTACATGCCGGGGGAGGGTATCCCTTCTTCTTCGGCATCCCCGGGATCTGCGACGGCATTGCCATGGGACACAGCGGCATGCATTATTCCCTTGCTTCGCGCGAACTTATTGCGGACATGGTGGAGACCGTTGCGTCAGCGCACCAGCTCGACGGCCTTGTGCTCCTTACGAACTGCGACAAGATCACCCCGGGCATGCTTATGGCCGCGGGGAGGCTGAACATTCCTTCCATTGTCGTAACTGCAGGACCGATGTCCTCCGGCCACTATAAAGGCAGGAGGCTGAACCTGACGAGCGACACCTTTGAAGCAGTCGGGAAGTTCAAGAAGGGGCTCATCAAGAGAGAGGAACTGGACGATCTTGAGATGTGCGCATGTCCGGGAGCAGGTTCGTGCCAGGGGATGTACACGGCGAACACCATGGCATGCATCACGGAGTCCCTCGGCATGAGTCTCACGGGGTGCGCTACGGCGCTGGCCGTTTCCGCGAAAAAACGGCGGATAGCGTTCGAAAGCGGCAGGAGGATCGTTGACCTCGTGCAGCAGAACATCACGCCCAGAACGATCATGACCATGAAGGCATTCGAGAATGCTATCATCGTCGACCTCGCGCTCGGCGGGTCGACCAACACCGTGCTTCATATCCCGGCTATCGCCCATGATGCCGGCATCAGGCTTCCCCTTGAAGCATTTGACAAGCTTTCGAAAAAGACCCCGCATATCACGGATATGCTGCCGGGCGGAAAGAACTATCTCGAAGATCTTGACTACGCGGGAGGGATACCGGCGGTGCTGAAACAACTCGGGAAGATGCTGAATAATACGGCAACGGTGAACGGCAGGACCACATATCAGATCGCCCATGAAGCGGAGATATTCGATACGGATGTTATCCGTTCGCTTGACCGGGCGCACCATAAGGAGGGCGGCATCGCGATTCTGAAGGGCAATCTCGCCCCTGGCGGAGCCGTGGTGAAGCAGTCAGCAGTCAGTGCGAACATGATGAAATGCGAAGGCACGGCGATCGTATTCGATTCTGAGGAGGCTGCGATGAAAGCGATCCTCGGCGGCAGGGTGAAGGCCGGCCATATAGTCATTGTGAGATATGAAGGTCCGAAAGGCGGTCCCGGCATGCGGGAGATGCTCTCACCGACCGCTGCGATAGCCGGTATGGGACTCAGTGAATCTGTTGCGCTGATCACGGACGGAAGGTTCTCCGGCGGCACCCGCGGCCCCTGCATCGGCCATGTATCCCCTGAGGCAATGGAAGGAGGCCCCATTGCCCTGGTGAAGAATGGAGACAGGATCAGCATTGATATTGCAAAACGGAAGATGGACGTTGCCATCAGCGACCAGGAAATGGCAAAGAGGCTGAAGACCTGGAAAATGCCTTTGCCGAAGATCACGAAGGGATATCTGTCGCGCTACGCAAAGCTGGTGAGTTCTGCTGGCGACGGCGCGATTCTGCGGTAAGATGCCTCTGCCTTGGTGAAAAAGGGTTTCCTGTGATACAATATGCGAAATTTCATAATTGGTCAGCAGACAGCACCTGACCGGGGAGTGATGCAACTATGAAAATATCAGGTTCGGAGATCCTTCTGGAATCCCTGAAGAAAGAGGGCGTTAAGCACATGTTCGGCTATCCGGGCGGTGTTGTGCTGCACATCTTCGATCTTCTCCATGATGAAAAGGACATACAGCTCATATTGACAAGGCATGAACAGGGGGCTGTCCATGCTGCCGACGGATATGCCCGTGCCACCGGCAGGGCCGGTGTAGCCCTGGTTACCTCAGGGCCGGGGGCCACCAACACGGTCACGGGAATTGCGACGGCGGCCATGGACTCGATCCCCCTGGTTGTCATTACAGGACAGGTGCCTACCATGCTGATCGGTAACGATGCATTTCAGGAGGCTGATATCGTCGGCATTACCCGGCCCTGCACCAAGTACAATTTCCTGGTAAAGGACGTTAGCGATCTCGCGCGTACGATAAAGGAAGCATTCCATATCGCGAACACCGGAAGGCCGGGGCCCGTGCTGATAGACCTTCCGAAGGATGTGACGACGAGCAAGGCTGAATTCCATTGGCCGGATTCCGTCACGATCAGGAGCTATAACCCGACGTACGAGGGAAACAAATATATGATCACCCAGGCTGCCCATATGATCGCAAAGGCGAAGAAGCCCCTGATCATAGCCGGTGGCGGCGTTATCTCTTCGGGCGCAGCCAAAGAGCTTACCGAATTTGCCGAGATCACACAGGTACCGGTGACCATGACGATGATGGGCCTTGGGGGATTCCCCGGGACCCACAAGCTTTCGCTCGGCATGCTCGGGATGCACGGCACCTATTATGCGAACAAGGCTGTCCAGGATTCCGACCTGCTCATCGCCATCGGCATGAGGTTTGACGACCGCGTGACAGGCAAGATCGACGCCTTTGCACCCCATGCCAAGATCATTCATATTGATATTGACCCGACATCCATACGGAAGAACGTCCGCGTTGACGTTCCGATCGTCGGCGATGTAAAGCGCGTGCTCACGGTCATGAACAAGGTCATCCGTGAAGAGGTGAAGGAGCCGTGGGAAGAGGTGAGAAAGGCCTGGACCAAGCAGATCTCTGCCTGGAAAAAGGAGCGTCCCATGACCTATGACCGCGAGGCCGATGTGATCAAGCCGCAGTATGTTGTCGAGAAGATATTCGAACTGACCAGGGGGGATGCGATCATCGCGACTGAGGTGGGGCAAAACCAGATGTGGGCTGCGCAGTTTTATCAATATGACAAGCCGAGGACATGGCTGTCCTCAGGCGGTCTCGGGACCATGGGATACGGCTTCCCTGCAGCCATTGGTGCGCAGCTTGCATTCCCGAACAGGCTGGTCATCGACATTGCCGGAGACGGCAGCATACAGATGAACATTCAGGAACTGGCGACTGCGGTCATCAACAAACTGCCGGTAAAGGTCGCCATTCTGAACAACCGGTTCCTCGGCATGGTGCGGCAGTGGCAGGAACTCTTCTACCAGGAGCGGTATTCCCATACCAGGCTTGACGAGTCCATTCCTGATTTTGTGAAGATTGCCGAAGCGTATAACGCTGTCGGCCTGAGGGCCACGAAGAAGTCCGAGGTCGTACCTGTCCTGAAAGAAGCCTTTAGCATCAAGCGGCCGGTCTTTATGGATTTTGTCATCGACTGGCAGGAAAAGGTTTACCCCATGGTGCCTGCGGGTGCTGCTCTTGACAACATGCTGTTTCCGGAAGAGAAAAAGAAGCCTGAAAAGAAGCTCAGGGCTGTGAAATAACGGGAGGATAAGAGGAGAGCCATGAGACATACCATATCTGTTCTTGTCGAAAACAAATTCGGCGTGCTTTCCCGCATATCGGGACTTTTCAGCGGCAGAGGGTACAACATAGAGAGCCTTTCTGTCGGCGAGACCACTGACCCGAAAGTCTCGGTCATGACGATCGTCACGACCGGTGACGACTGGATCGTCGAGCAGATCACCAAACAGCTTAACAAGCTCATCGATGTCATCAAAGTCGTCGACATGACCGAACTCGACCACGTCGAGCGTGAGATGGTGCTGATCAAGGTCGCGCCCCGTCAGGAGGACAAGGCAGAGGTGCTCAGACTTGCAGAGATCTTCCGCGGACGCATCGTCGATTCCAGCACCAAGACCTATACCATAGAGATCACCGGGGATGAGAATAAGATAGCGGCGATTGTGGAGCTCCTGAGGCCGATGGGCATCAAGGAGTTCGTCCGCACCGGAAAGATAGCCATAGCCCGCGAAGGGATCAAGAAGCCGTAAAAATGGCATCCGGCATATGAGAGCCCTGCAGCTTGCCGCAGGGCTCTTTTTTTATTCATGCAACAGCTATCGACGAATCGGCCGACATGATATACAATACATACACGCGACACGATAACGGAGAGCATCATTGGGCATTCAGGAAAACATCAGAAAGATCGTGAACAACCGCCACCCCGATCCTTTTTCGGTGCTCGGCATGCACCTGGTCGGCGATGGAGCAGAAAGGCACGTTGAGGTCAGGGCATTCCTTCCCGAGGGCAGGGAGGCGTGGGTCATCGACGAACGTGATGCTTCCCGCCATCGCATGGAGAACCTGCACCGGTATGATTTTTTTATTGCTAGTTTTGGGGGCAAAGAGCTGTTTCCCTACAGCCTGGCGATCAAGCGGTATGACGGCAGTTGGCAGGAGTTCAGGGACCCCTACTCTTTCCTGCCGGTTCTCACGGACTTTGATCTGCACCTGATCGGCGAAGGCACGCATTACCGGAAGTATGAGAAGCTGGGAGCCCATGTCATGGAGTTCAAGGGTGTCAGGGGGGTGCACTTTGCCGTATGGGCGCCGAATGCAATGAATGTGAGCGTGATCGGAAGCTTTAACCAGTGGGACAGGCGAAGGCATCCCATGAGGCTCCTCGTCCAGTCCGGCATATGGGAGCTTTTCATTCCCGGCATCGGTGAAGGAGAGGTCTACAAGTTCTTCGTTAAATCACGGTACCTCAACTACGAGGCAGAGAAGGCAGATCCGTATGCCTTCTTTTTCGAGTTCCGGCCAAAGAGTGCTTCTATCGTGCATGACATCAACAAGTACCAATGGCAGGACCATGCCTGGACAGCGTACCGTTCCAAAAAGAACTGGTTCGAGTCCCCGGTTTCCATCTACGAAGCACACCTCGGTTCCTGGATGCGGGTGCCTGAGGAGGAAAACCGCTTCCTTACCTATCGGGAGCTGGCGGAGACCCTCATACCCTATGTGATGGAGATGGGGTATACCCACATAGAGCTCCTGCCGGTTTCCGAACATCCGCTCGATGCCTCGTGGGGATATCAGACGGTCGGCTACTTTGCAGCGACGAGCAGGTTCGGCACGCCTGAAGACTTTATGTTCTTCGTTGACCAGTGCCACCAGAACCAAATCGGGGTTATCCTTGACTGGGCGCCTGCCCATTTTCCCCGGGACGGCCATGGCCTCGGGTTCTTTGACGGGACCTGCCTGTATGAGCACGAGGATCCGAGAAAGGGAGCGCACCAGGACTGGGGGACGCTCATCTTTAATTACGGGAGGAACGAGGTACGAAACTTCCTTATCTCAAACGCTCTTTTCTGGCTCGAAAAATACCATATCGACGGGCTGCGCGTTGACGCTGTCGCATCCATGCTCTACCTTGACTATTCAAGGAAAGAAGGCGAGTGGATACCGAACAAATACGGCGGCAGAGAAAACCTTGAGGCTGTGGAGTTCATAAAGCAGTTCAATGAAGTTACGCATCAGTATTTCCCCGGCGTCCTTACCATTGCAGAGGAGTCCACTGCCTGGCCGGGGGTGACCAAACCCGTGTATCTCGGCGGCCTCGGATTTGACATGAAATGGAACATGGGCTGGATGAACGACATGCTCGAGTACATTGAAAAGGAGCCGGTACACAGAAAATACCACCAGAACAACCTTACGTTCGGACTGCTCTATGCGTTTACCGAGAATTTTGTGCTTGTCATTTCCCATGATGAGGTGGTGCATGGCAAGCGGGCCATGCTCAGCAAGATGCCGGGAGATATCTGGCAGCAGTTTGCGAACCTCAGGCTCTTCTACGGCTTTATGTACGGTCACCCGGGTAAGAAGCTCCTCTTTATGGGCGGGGAGTTCGGGCAGTGGGATGAATGGAATGCTGATAAGAGCCTTGACTGGCATCTTACGGGTTACCTGCAGCACAGCAGACTCCAGAAATATATGCAGGACCTGAACCGTATCTATACCTCAGAGCCTGCCCTGTTTGAGGTTGATTATGCCTGGCAGGGGTTTGCATGGATCGATCTTCATGACGCGGACAACAGCACCGTATCTTTTATACGGCGGTCAAAAGACCCTGCTGACCATATCGTGGTCGCCTGCAATTTTACGCCGGTCCCCCGGATTGTATACCGGATAGGTGTGCCCGAACCATGCTACTATCGTGAGATACTGAACAGTGACTCAGCCAATTACTGGGGGAGCAATGTGGGCAATGAGGGTGGAGTGCAGGCTGTTACCGTTGCATGGCACGGGCAGCCCTGTTCCATGGAGATCACCCTGCCTCCCCTTGCCGTTGTCTATTTCAAACCTTCCCGTTAAGCGATCTTTTTTTTCATCTTCCGCGCATAGTCGGACGTATAATCCATGACATCCTCTGCCATGTCCGCTATCTGCTTTCTCGTTTTTCTGCCTGACTGCGGCGCAAGCAGAAGTGCGAGACCTGCGCCGACAATGCCGCCGATGAGAAAAGAGACAAGAATGGTCGCTCCTTGGTTGTTCTCTTCATAAAACATGATGGCCTCCTCAATGCTTTTCTTTCAGGCTATCATTAAAGACGTTTGCGGTCAATGACAAGATGACGGCATGGAACCTCAGGGGCTCAAAAAGGCCCTCTTCTGCTATAATCAATCAATATTTTCGGAAAACCGGATCGGAGTCAAGCATGAAATTAGTGACGGTTGTCGTTTTATCACTTGTGCTGATGACGGCCTCCCTGTCCTTAGGTGCAGAAGAGGACATCCAGGAGCGTTTCGACAGGGCAAATGCGAGCTTCAATGAAGGGCAGTATGACAAGGCGATCCAGGACTATAACGCGGTCCTGTCCCGGCATCCCGATTTCATGGAGGCATATTTCAACCGCGGCATGGCCTACTACAGGAAGGGAAAGCTTGACGAGGCTATCAGCGACTTCAGCAGGGTCATCTCCGCACGTCCGAAGCAGGTCGATGCTTTGAACAGCCGCGGACTTGCCTACCTGAAAAAGGGTGACAACGAGCGGGCGGCAGATGATTTTACCAAGGTCATTGCCGAAAACCCGAGACTCATTGAAACATACTATAACAGGGGCATTGCCTACCGGGGCATGGGAAAACATGATCAGGCTATCGAGGACTACGACAAGGTGCTCTCCCTGAGGCCAAACGACAGCAATGCCTATAATTCGCGGGGGGTCGCGTATCTGGGCAAGGCGACCGCGGATTTCAAGAGGGCTTGCGATATGGGCAGCAAGAATGCCTGTGACAACCTGAAAGAGATATCAGGGAAAAAATAAGGCAGAAAATGAGATACTGGCTTATGAAAACGGAACCGTCGGTTTTTTCCTTTGAGGACCTCCGGGAAAGACCCCGCTCCACTGACCACTGGGAGGGAGTCCGAAATTACCAGGCGCGCAATTATATGAAGCATGAGATGAGGAAAGGCGATAACGTCCTCTTCTATCATTCAAATTGCGAGGTTCCCGGAGTGGTCGGCATTGCCGTAATCAGCAGTGAGGCTTATCCCGACTCCTTTTCCTGGGACAGAACGTCGCGATATTATGACCCGAAATCAACCCCGGAGAATCCCCGGTGGTTCATGGTCGATGTGACCTGGGGAAAAGCGTTCAGGCATATCGTTACGCTGAAAGACCTTAAGTCTGAACCGAAACTGAAGGGCATGAGGGTGCTCCAGAAGGGGCAGCGGCTTTCGATCATGCCGGTCACCAAAGAAGAGTTCGATATCGTCTCTGCCATGGGCATGAGAGAGGAGAGATAAATGAGCGTCATCGACTGCATCGGCAATACCCCGCTCATCAGGATAGAGACAATCAACCCTATGCCTGATGTCACGATCCTTGCGAAGCTTGAGGGAAATAACCCGGGGGGGTCAGTTAAGGACAGAATAGCCCTCTATATGCTCAAGGATGCCGAAGAGGCCGGTCTTATCAAAAAAGGCGACACGATTCTCGAGGCGACCTCGGGCAACACCGGCATAGGGCTTGCCATGGTCGGCGCAGCAAAGGGTTACCGGGTCAAACTTGTCATGCCTGAATGCGTGAGCCTCGAGCGGAGAAAGGTGCTTGAGGCGTTCGGCGCGGAACTTGTGCTGAGTCCGGGGAATGAGGGTACTGACGGTGCAATTAAACTTGCCCACAAGATCCTGAGCGAGCATCCGAAGGACTACTTTATGCCGAACCAGTTCGATAACTGCTCCAATATCAGGGCCCACTATGAAACTACCGGGAAAGAGATCATCGAGCAGACTGGCGGAAAGCTTGACGTGTTTGTTGCCGGCATGGGCACGACGGGAACGCTCATGGGCGCCGGCAGGAGACTGAAGGAATATAATGAGAAGATCAGGATCATCGGGGTAGAACCTTTACTCGGCCACAGGATACAGGGATTGAAGAACATGCAGGAGTCGATCGTGCCGAAAATCTATACGCCTGAAACTCTTGACGAGAAGATCAAGGTAAATGACGAGGATGCCTTCGAAACTACGCGGAAGCTTGCAGTCAAGGAAGGGCTCTTTGTCGGCATGAGCAGCGGCGCGGCCATGTTTGGTGCCCTCCGCATGGCAGAGCAGCTGAAACACGGCACGATAGTCGTCATTCTCCCTGACCGCGGAGACCGCTACCTCAGCACAACGCTCTTTGCCTCAGTCTGCGGCAAATGCCCGCCGTAACGAAGGAAAGCTTGAAGATTTCCTGCTGAACTGACCAGTCTTCTGCTGCTGTAATGTCCCACTAATAGGCTTACATTACTGTCTCAACGTGCTATGCTGTATTGCATGTGGGAAAAAGCTAATGTTCTGAAGATGACGAACGAGCAGCGCGCGACATTGGAAGCTTGGAAGCGGGCCAAGAGCAGCCCTCAGCGAACGGTTCTGCGGGCTTGCATTTGCCTGTTGGCTGCCGACGGCCTGTCGAACAACGCTATCGCCGCCCGACTGTCCACCTCCCGCCCGACAGTAATCCAATGGCGAAAACGTTTCGAGGAGCACGGACCAAGGGGATTGGCCGAGGACGCACCCCACGGCCCGAGTCCTCAGGCTCTTCCGCTGGGCCGGGTAAAGGCCATCGTCGAGGCGACTCTGCAGACGACACCTCGCGATGCCACGCATTGGTCTGTGCGTTCGATGGCCAAAGCTCAGGGGGTCGGCAAGTCCACGGTGCAACGGATATGGGACGCGCACGGTCTTCAACCCCATCGGGTCGAGACAATCAAGCTGTCCAAGGACAAGCGGTGTGTCGAGAAACTGTCGGACGTGGTGGGAGTATATCTGAATCCGCCGGACAAGGCAGTGGTTCTGTGCGTCGACGAGAAGAGCCAAGTTCAGGCGTTGGAGCGGAGGCAGCCCGGCTTGCCGATGAAAAAGGGTCGCTGCCGAACCATGACCCATGACTACAAGCGCAATGATACCACGTGCCTGTTCGCGGCGTTGAACGTGCTGGAAGGGAAGGTCATCGGCTCCTGCTATCCGAGACATCGCAACATCGAATTCCGGAAGTTTCTGCGACAGATCGACGCTGCTGTGGGCGCGGAGTTGGCAATCCACATGATTTTGGACAACTATGGCACGCACAACCATCCCAAGGTCAAAGCGTGGCTGGAAAAGCACCCCCGGTTTCACCTTCATTTCACGCCGACCGGTTCGTCGTGGTTGAACCTGGTGGAGAGATGGTTCGCAGAGATCACGCGGAAACGCATTCGTCGAGGAGTTTTTCGCAGCGTCCAGGAACTCGTCACGGCAATAGAAGAGTTCATCCGGAGCAGCAACGACGATCCCAAGCCGTTCGTCTGGACGAAAAAAGGTCGATGCCATCCTGGAAAAGTTCACTCATTGTAAAACCGTCATCGGGACACTACCCTGCATTGTCAGTTGCGACGTAAAAAGAACCGAAGGTGTTTATATCAGGAAATACTCCAACATTTCCCGGAGACCGGTAATAATCAGTTATCGATAGCAAACAGACGGGGGATGACCACACCATGTGGGAACCTCGGGAAAGGGTAACCGGCAAGTTTGTCCCCACAAGCAGTCAGAACATTTAATAAATCACAATAAGAGATTGTTATTTGTTACTTTAATATCCCCAGTTTTAGAGGATTGACGTTTCGTTATTCCCTGTAATATATTACGAGATGCACAGAAAGAAAGCGCATTCTCTCAAGAAAGAAAAATCATCCCCCGGCCTTCACGGGCGTCTCTGGATCGACGGGACAGAAGGCACGTTTCTCGGATACGGCAGAATAATCCTTCTGGAAAGAATACGCGAACATGGCTCGATCACCCAAGCTGCGAAGTCCATGAAGATGTCGTACCGACATGCCTGGGAACTCGTTGATTCGATGAACAGACAGTCGCCGAAGCCTCTTGTGGAATCGGCAACGGGCGGCAGGAATGGCGGCGGAGCCCGGCTTACCAAGGAAGGGGAGAAGGCAATACGTCTCTTTTGGGAGCTGTACGCTGACTTTCAAACATATCTGAAACTGCAGCAGAAAAAGACACGTTTGCTTTGGCGATAGACTATGGATGGAAAGGGGGTAGATAGAGTATGGCGAAAGGAAAAACGAGGCTTGTTATAGCCTCAACGACGAGTACGCAGAATTCGGGACTCTTTGACATGTTGATCCCGACCTATGAGAAGTCCTCACGGTATAACGTATCAGTCGAAGTCATTGCCGTGGGAACGGGAAAGGCATTGCGTATGGCAAAGAAGGGGGAGGCAGACGTCCTCTTTGTCCATGATCCTTTCAGGGAAGAGAAGTTCCTGGCCGAGGGATATGGCGTGAACCGAAGGTTGGTGATGCATAACGATTTCGTGGTTCTCGGGCCCAAAGGCGATCCGGCCCAGATCAAGGGGTTGAAGAGCGCCATTGACGCCTTTGAGTTGATCGCGGAAAAAAAGGCAGCCTTTGTTTCGCGGGGCGATGATTCCGGCACGAATATGAAAGAACTGGATATCTGGGACGATGCCGGTGTGACACCGAAAGGCCAGGAGTGGTACCTTGAGGCAGGCGCCGTCATGGGAGACACGATCCTCTTGGCAAATCAGAGAAAGGCTTACGTGCTCTCAGACCGGGGTACGTTTCTGAATTATGCGTCAAGTATAAGATTAAAAATAATGGTTGAGAGCGATCCTCTCTTAAAGAACCAGTACAGCGTCATTGCAGTCAGCCCGGCAAAATTTCCCTCTGCCAGGTACTGCGAAGCCATGGAGTTTATCGCTTTTGTTACGTCTCCTGAGGGACAGAAAATCATAGCGTCATACGCCAAGCATGGTGTCAATCTCTTTTATCCGGACGCAATTCCGGTGTCGGAGGGAAAGAAGAAAGGACGATAGTATGCCCATGACAAGAGACGCCAGCATACGTTTACTGTCCACTTTCTTTGCGGCAGGGTGCATCTGCAGCATACCGGCCCTCGGCGCTGACCGGGCAGAACAGTCACGCACGATCAAGCTTGCCAGCACGATCGGTCCCATTGATGCAGGCATCGTAGGCACACTTGAGGCCGCGTTCACGAAAAAGACCGGTGTTGCGGTGGAGCATACTGGAGCAGGAACGAGCCAGGCTTTGAAAATGGCAGAAACGGGCGAATACGATCTTGTGCTGGTTCATGCCCGGGCTCTGGAAGAGAAGTTTGTCTCCGACGGTTATGGAACGAAACGCTACGACCTTATGTACAACGACTTTGTGATCTTAGGTCCGGAAAACGACCCTGCAGGCATTCGGGGTGAAAAAGATGCGGCAGCTGCGCTTCGCACGATCGCTCAAACCCAATCTTTCTTCGTTACGAGAGGCGACAAATCAGGTACCCACATCAAGGAGCTGGAGGCCTGGAAGAAGGCAGGGATTGAACCTAAGGGAACATGGTACATGGTCTTTGAACTGGGGGCAAAGGGTAATGCCTCCACCCTGACGTATGCGAATGAAAAGCAGGCGTATACGCTTATGGACCGGGCTACCTATATTGCCATGAAGCCGAAGATAACGCTCCAGATACTTTCTGAGCGGGATGAAGTGCTTCTGAATTATATGACGCTCATACCGGTCAATCCTGCCAAGTTCCCTCAGGTCAATCATAAAGGCGCTCTTCAGTTCATAGAATGGCTGCAGGAGAAAAAAGCCCAGAGCATTATCAGGGATTTTGGCAAGGACAAATACGGCGAACCGCTTTTCTTTCCCAATTCACCTGAAGGAAAGAAACTATAAACATCATACAATAGGAGGCTGCAAAATGAAAAAAATTATCGTGCTGCTGACGTTCCTTTTGATTTTGTCTGTCGTCCGAATTGCGTCTGCTCAAAGTGAGATTATCTGTGCATCGACAACGAGTACTGAGAATTCCGGCCTCTTTGGTCATATCCTGCCGCTGTTTGAGAAGAAGAGCGGGATAAAGGTCAAAGTCGTTGCACGCGGCACAGGTGCGGCAATCGAGATGGGCAAGAGGGGAGATGCTGACGTTGCCTTTGTCCATGCAAAAGAGCAGGAGCTCAAAGCAGTTGAGGAAGGCTTCTTTGTCAACCGGCATGATGTCATGTACAACGATTTTGTTATCATCGGCCCTGCTGATGACCCGGCGAAGGTCAACGGGATGAAATCCGCTGCGGAGGCTCTCAAGAAGATTGCCGCCACATCATCGTTTGTTTCGCGGGGGGACAATTCAGGAACACATACAAAAGAATTATCGCTCTGGAAGAAAGTCGGCGTAGAGCCGAAGGGACAGAAATGGTATCTTGAAGTGGGACAGGGGATGGAGAAAACCCAGAGAATTGCTCATGAAAAACGTGCATACGCGCTTACGGACAGAGGTACGTGGCTTGCGACGAAGGATAAGGATAAACTCGAAATGGTGATCGTCCTTGAAGGCGATCCTGTGTTATTCAATCAGTACGGTGTGATGGCGGTGAACCCTGAAAAGCATAAACACGTGAAGTATAAAGAGGCCATGGAGTTCATAAACTGGCTGATTTCGAAGGAAGGGCAGCAAGCGATTGCTTCTTTCAAGGATGCTTTCGGCAATCAGCTCTTTTATGCGAATGCGAAATAATGACATGCCTCTTCCGGAGGTCAGGGAGATGAGCATAATAATCGATGCTATCAGGGATTATGCAGTTGCGAGCTCCCGCGCATGCTGCGAAGAGCACCTTACAGACAGGTATCATGCACCGTCCCTGTCTTCATGGGACGCTTGCATGTGGTTTGAGTTGCTGCAGAACTGGGCACTGTCATGCTTTCTTGTTTCTGGTACGGACAGGGCAAGGAAATTGGTCAAGAGCCTTCAGTCCTGCCTTCAATGGTATGGACAGAGAGAAATTGATGAAATTAATTCGCATTTGAGAATAATAAGCCTGATAAATTGACGGGAATGAGATTACGGAGAGAAGTAGCCGGGATATTTTTATCAGAACTGGCGAATGAAGAAACGGCATCTACTGACGGGGAGGCACGGATTCCGGAGAGTATTCTCTGCCATCCTGTTGCCTCTCTCATTTCGTCTGCTTAATCAGTGAGTTCAATACTGGAAGGCTTCGGCAGGGCATCTTCTCTCATTCTGCATCTCAATGCAGAACTGTTCGCAATTATATTGCTCTCCGTCAAGGTCTCGGGGACTGCCTTGGTTATCTCTACCCTTCTTGGACTTCCCCTTGGTGCGTTCTTAGGATTTAAGAAATTCCCCCTGAAAGGGCTGATGATCAGTATGCTGAATACCTTTATGGGGCTGCCCCCGGTAGTAGTAGGCCTCTTCGTATACCTTTTGCTATCGAGGAGCGGGCCCTTCGGTTTTATGGCGCTGCTCTATACTCCAACAGCAATGATTATCGCCCAGAGCATCCTTGCCTTCCCCATTGTGACATCGCTCAGCCACTCTGCAATTCTCAGTGTTGATCCCATCATAAAGCAGGCTTCCCTGGCGCTGGGAGCAACCCCTTTTCAGGCTTCATTGACCATCATACGAGAGGCCCGCTACGGAATAATGTCGGCAATCATTGCAGCCTTTGGCAGGGTAATGGCGGAAGTGGGTGCAATACTCATTGTGGGCGGTAATATCGCTGGTTTTACTCGGGTTATGACGACGACCATAGCATTGGAAACGGACAAGGGGAACTTCGAACTTGCACTTGCACTCGGCATAATCCTCCTCAGCATTTCACTCCTCATTAACCTTACCCTTCACGCCGTTCAGAAGCGGGGCACGGTACAGGCGCGCTCATGAGTTTGCTTCTGAAGGTTTCCGATCTCTGGAAAGCGTATCATGACTCTCCTGTTCTTCAGGGGGCATCATTTTCATTTGATGAGAACTGCATTTGCGCCCTCATGGGCGATAATGGAAGCGGAAAATCCACGTTTCTGAGAATCTGCGCACTGCTTGAACAGTATGATCGGGGAGAGATTAACTACATATCACATGGTCAACTCCTGGCCCATGATATTGAACTGCGGAGAAGGATTACCCTTGTGCTCCCGAGGATCGGTGTCTTTAATACAACCGTCTTCAATAATGTGGCATACGGCCTTAAGATAAGAGGTCTTGGAAGAGAGCTGATCGGCGACCGTGTGAACCGTATGCTCGATTTTGTCGGCCTGGGGCACAAGAAGAAACAGGCTGCCCTTACACTTTCAAGCGGCGAGACACAACGTCTTGGCATTGCGAGGGCGCTCGTAATCAATCCGCAGATGCTTTTCCTTGATGAGCCTGCTGCCTTTGTCGACGTCAGGAACAGGGAAATTATAGAAGAGATTATTTTGAGACTCAAAAAAGAGGGAAGAACCACGGTTATCCTGACGACCCATGACAGGCGGCAAGCAGATAGGCTCGCTGACAGATTGTTGATTCTTATGAAAGGGCGTATTACTGCTCTATAGTTTCGCAATCTCCACTGTCCCCTGTCTCGCCCCTGCACATTGCCTTTCGCTTCTCCTCGGCAGACTGCTTTTCTCCTCTCCTTCGGCCTCTCCCCGAAGGAAAGCCGAAATAAAACGCCCACGTGTAAACGAAAACGGCATCCTTCTTAATCTCCGTTCAACGAGAAGTATATAGAGAGAACGTAGCGCAAGAGCCGCCGATTTTGAGTTCGGGAAGAACGTGGTTCTTCTCACTCTCGACAGTTCTGGAGATTATAGCAAACGTTTTTACTGCAGGTGCGACTGGTCATGTGATAAGGATTACAGAATATTTTTGCATTTTAATTTACAAAGTAGGTAGACTTTACGAAAGTAATCTTCAAAAGAATGAAGCCAATGAAATCTTGTGATCTGCACATAACGCCTCATATATCCAGGATGAAAAATATCGGCATATTTCTCGTATGTCTGCTTTTATTGGCGATTGTGTCCCTGTCACATGCTTCCGCTGTCTCTGCTGATGACATTAAATCGAGGGCAGCTGTTGTCATGGATGCGGTGACAGGAAAGGTACTTTATGCGAAAAACCCTGACCTCAGGCTGATGCCTGCCAGCACCACAAAATTGATGACCGCGCTGGTAGTTGTCGACAGGGCAGATGTAAACGATGTCGTTGCGGTAAGTGCACGGGCCGCGTCTGCTGCCCCCACAAAAATAGGGCTGAAGAAGGGCGATACGGTCACGATAGAGACGCTTTTGAACGCGGCCCTTATTAGATCTGCAAATGATGCTGCGGTTGCGCTTGCCGAAGCAGTAGCAGGCTCAGAGGAGAATTTTGTCGATCTTATGAACAGAAGGGCTCTTGATCTCGGTTTGTATAACACCAGATTCATTAACCCAAACGGTCTTCCAGGCAGCGGGCAGTACATTACAGCGTATGACCTGGCAGAGATCATGCGGGAGGCGATCAAACAGCCGTTGCTGAAGGAGATCCTCGGGACACGCGTTGCAGAGGTCACTACGGAGGAGGGAAAGACCACATTCATCAAAAATACGAACAAGCTTCTCTGGTCAGACGAGGAGTTCCTTGCGGGCAAGACAGGATATACACGTGAGGCCAGACACTGTTTTGTCGGTGCAGGGGACCGTGAGACTGACACAATGATCGTGGCGCTTCTCGGCACACCGAGCAGGGGTTTGCTCTGGGAAGAGACCGAATATCTGATGGCACTTGGTACAAGGGTTCTCCATGACCTTGAAGAGCCGGTTGTTTATATCGTAAAGGCTGATTACGACGCTGCAAAGATGAAAAAAGCTTCTGTCTCAAAGAAGAGCCGGACAAAAAAGCTGAAAAAAAAGAAAAGATCCGTTCTGTAATTGCCTCCGCTTATGTCTGAACGACTTTCAAGGTATAGTGTATTCACGTTCCCGAAATGTCGCCTCAGAGATCACATCATAGCCTGTATGGCGTAGGCGCGGAGTGCAGATGTATGAACTTCAACGGCAGAACATGAAATTCAGCGAGCAAAAGTACGGGTGTCGTCCGGCACGGTTACTCTGTCGAGGCAATAAAGGCGTTAATCCTTTTCCTCTTCCGGAGGCATGAGACAGCCCAGGACAAGGCTCGCGATGCTGATGACAAGCGAACCCCAGAAGGCGGCCTTGAACCCCTCTACGCGAAAGCCGATATGCATGCTTTCGGAAAGCCATGAGGTGAGGCTGAGCATCATCGCATTGATGATGAAAGTGAAAAGGCCAAGGGTCAGGATGAGAAGAGGGAAGGTGAAGAGCCTGACCAACGGCCTGATGGCCGTATTAACGAACCCGAAGATCATGCTGACGAGCAATATGCCCCACCACGCTCCGGAATAGACAATGCCCGGAACAAACTTGATGGCGAGAATGATCGCTATCGTGTTCATGACCCATTTAATGAATGCCTTCTGCATGGAGATATTCTAGTCTTCTCCGCATGCTGCGTCAATCCTTGCAATAGCTTATTCTCCTGCCGTTGACAGGACACCTGCCGGCTGATAGTATGGGGTTGAGAGCACATACATCATATTCAACGGAGGAAGGTCATGAAGCTTTCATTGCAGATCACGTCGCGCAACTTCGAACTCACCGATGCAATCAAGGCAGAGATCACAGAAAAAGTGGAGAAACTCGAAAACTTCTGCGACCAGATCATGAAGTGCCGCGTGGTCGTCGAATCTCCGCACCGCCATTCCCATGACGGCAGGCTCTATAATGTCAACATTGACCTTAAGGTCCCCGGCACCGAGATCATAATTAAACGGGAGCCCAACGAGGACCTGTATGTTGCCATACGGGACTCGTTCAATGCGGCAAAGCGCAAGCTCGAGGACTATCTTGAACATCTCCGCAGGGAGGTCAAGCACCATGAAGAGACGCCTCAGGGAAAGATCACTTCTCTTTTCCTGGACAAGGGCTATGGCTTTCTTACCAAGTCTGACGGGGAAGAGGTTTTTTTCCATCGCAACAGCGTTCTGAACCGGAGCTTCGATAAGTTGAAACTGGGCATGAAGGTGCGTTTTGCCGAAGAGATGGGCGTGAAGGGTCCTCAGGCAAGCAGCGTTACTGTAGTAGGCTGATACTGCATCATCCCGCAGAACATGACAGAGCGGAGAGGAGACCGTATGATGAAAAGGCGCGGAGATAAAAAGCAGCCACCCGTGCTTGTCAAAAAGAAACAGGGCTTTGCATACCTTACCCTGAACAGGCCGGAGGTCCTGAATACCATCAACGGGGAGATGCTTGAACAGCTCAGGCATCTCCTTGGTGCGCTGCGGTCAGATGATACGGTCAGGGCAATTATCATAACCGGCTCCGGTAACAGGGCATTTTCAGCAGGTGCTGATATCGGGTTTTTCAGCCGGGCATCAGCGCTTGAAGTGCGTGACCGTGCACATCTTGCCGTGGACGTATATGGCAGGATCGAGGCTCTGGGAAAGGTCGTGGTGGCTGCTATCAACGGGTATGCCCTTGGCGGCGGACTTGAGCTTGCAGAGGCATGCACGCTCCGTATTGCTGCCCATGGCGCGCGGCTCGGCCATCCCGAGGTGCGGATCGGCGCGGTCGCAGGCTGGGGAGGTACAACGCGTCTGCCGCGTCTCGTGGGGAAGGGGAGAGCAGCGGAACTGCTTCTGACAGGCAGGATGATCATGGCAGAAGAGGCTTTGCAGATGGGTCTTCTGAACAGGGTCGTTGCACCGGAAAAACTGCTTCCGGAAGCAGAGGCCCTTCTGGAGGAGATTTGCTCTCAGGCCCCGCTTTCCGTGAAGATGACGTGGGAAGCACTGCACCGCGGGCTGAATCTGAGCATTGATGAATCAGCCAGGCTCGGTGCTGACTACTTTGGCCTGGTCGCGTCAACCGGGGATTTCCGGGAGGGTACCCTCTCTTTCATACAAAAGAAAAAGCCGCTGTTCCGGGGCCGATAGCGCTGATTATCTCTGCTTCTGCGGGATAACCTGCCCCGTGCTCTTCAGGCAGCAATATATTACTTTTCCCCTGAAGATTGTCATGTCAGCAGCATGCCGGGGAAAGACTTAAAATACGTACGTCTCAGTAGGCGACCTTGCTTGCGATATCAGATTGCTTTCAGATTATCGACTGCACCGACGCCTGTTTAGAGGACACCCATCAAGCAAAAAACTCCTTCTTTTGAAGTTTGCTGACTTCGCCCTTTTTATGAACTGCCGACAATCCCTACCAATGACTTTTTTTCTTTGAGATTTGGCTCCGGTCTTCACTGTGCCAGACGCCCATCAGGATCGAGGCCGCACCCATAGATCACTCCCCAAAGAGGGCCCTTCCGCTCCTAGAGCGGACCATAAAACCTTCGGATCCGTGCCGGGTCCACTTTATTTCTTGCAAATCCCATGGTTCTTACACCAGTCCTGCTTTGGCTCCCGGCCCGGGCAGTAAAGATACCGGTAACTCTTATGTTGCCGGGTGAGGCAGCGTTCCAATCGAATCGTTGGTTTAGTCCCAGTCGGTGCATAGGTTAGCTGCCTCACCCAGTCCTTCATGCAAACGCCTTCTCGGCATAAACTGGACTCCATCCCTCATGATGTAAAACGCCGCTCTCGCCAGTTTATGTGAGTGCA
>Ga0316622_100000657_pt1 | contig 20757 bp, 17 predicted proteins | sample OWC_Aug_OW2_C1_D_FD_207646 | JGI IMG/M metagenome (GOLD analysis project Ga0316622, IMG submission 207646) | Wetland soil microbial communities from Old Woman Creek delta, Ohio, United States - OWC_Aug_OW2_C1_D5_C | ecosystem: Environmental > Terrestrial > Soil > Wetlands | place: USA: Ohio... | reverse complement strand
GGCGACGAACCACGGAATCATCCTGGCAGATTCCGCGAACACCAACGGCCTGGGCCTGAGCTCGAGGGAGAACGCGACCGCGACCCTGCGCCCGAAGCTGACGATCACCTACGGCGCGCCCTAGGACTGCGCGAGCAGACCCTCGATCCGCGCGCACGCCTCCTCGAGGGCGGCGCGCGGATCCATTCTCGGGAGGAGCTCGCGGCAGCTCCGCCGGACCGAAGCGGAGGCGATCAGGGTCTTCAAGCGCTCGACAGCGATCTCCTTCGTGTACCTCTTCGGCAACAGGAAATCGCCCACGCCGAGCCGCTTCACGCGCAGCGCGTTGTCCGGCTGATCGTGCGCCAGGGGAACGACGAGCTGGGGCACTCCCGCCGCCAGAGCCTGAGCGGTGGTGCCGATCCCGCCGTGGTGGACGAAGGCCGCCGCGCGGGGCAGGATCGCGCTGAACGGAACGTAGTGGAAGTGCCGCACGCCCTCCGGGAGGCGCGCGGGAAGCTGCTCCGGGAACTGGGTCAGGAATACTCCGCGCGCCCCCAGCGTCCGGCAGACCTCGGCGCTCACCTCGAAGAACGAGTGCCCGTGCGCCATCGCGGAGCCGGCCGTGAACACGAGCGGCGGATCGCCCGTCGACAGGAAGCTCTCGACCTCCGGCGACAACGTCCGCACCTCGCTCTCGTCCCAGAGCGGAAATCCGCTGAGGTGCACGTTGGGGATCCAGTCCGGCTGCGGCGGGGCGTAGAACTCGGGGAACAACCCGACCACGAGCTGCGGCGAGTGCCACCAGGCGTCGAGGAAGCGCCGGACCGGCGCGAGCCCCAGCTCGGCCCGGAAGGCATTGATCTCTCCGGAGAGAACCGGGTCGATGACGATCCGGTCGGCGAACCGGTAGTACGCGCCGCGCAGCGGGCGGGGGAGGAGCCCGATCAGGTCCGGGAAGCCGAAGCAGGGAGGAGCGATCCGGCTGCGCAGCATCACCGGCTGCAGGTGCACGGTGACGAGCGGCACTCCCAGCCTCTCCTGGGCGATGCGCGCGCCGAAGGCGATTCCCGGCGCGGCGACCATCATCCCCTTCGGCCGATAGTGCCGCGCGATGATCTCGTACGTCGGACGCACGGCAGGCAGCAGGCCGCGGCGTGCGATCGCGGCGAACCCCCGGGTGGGATGCCAGATCTCGGGGTCGCGCAAGGTGGCGTGGTACTGCTCGTCCGTTCCCAGCCCCTCGAACTCGAGACCGGCGCGCTCCCCCAGGGGGCGGAAGACGGTCGATGCGAGCAGCACGACGCGGTGGCCGCGCTCGCGGAGCGCCGCGCCCAGGCCGACGTTCGGGTGCACGTCTCCGGCGCTTCCCAGACCCACAATCAGGATCTTCCCGGATGCGCTCGGCACGGGATGACTATGCCACGGCTTGCCGGTCCCGCAGAAGCATGGTATCAACCCCTGTTTTCCGGGCGCAGCGCGCGATTCCGGAGGGCTCGAGAATGCCGAAGCTGCTGCCGTACAACCTCAAGACCTGGGTCGACGAGAACCGCCACCTGCTGAAGCCGCCCGTGGGCAACAAGATGGTCTGGAAGGACTCGGAATTCCTGGTGATGATCGTCGGCGGTCCGAACCGGAGGAAGGACTACCACGTGGAGGACGGCGAGGAGTTCTTCTACCAGATCGAGGGGGACATCGTCCTCAAGGTGATCGAGGACGGCACACCGCGCGAGATCCCGATCCGGGAGGGGGAGATCTTCCTCCTGCCGGCGGGGATCCCGCACTCGCCGCAGCGGCCCGCGGGGACGGTCGGGATGGTGATCGAGCGCGCGCGCGCGAGCGTGGAGATCGATCACCTACGCTGGTACTGCGAGGGTTGCGGAGAGCTGCTCCACGACGCCTCGTTTCCTCTCGAGGACCTGGGGACGCAGCTCAAGCCACTCATCGAGAGCTTTTACGCGGACGAGAGGCTGCGCACCTGCCGGCGCTGCGGGACGATCCTGCAGCCGCCGGCCCCGGCACCGTGAAGATCGACCTCCACACCCACATCCTTCCCGAGCGCTGGCCGGACCTGCGCGCGCGCTACGGCTACGGCGGGTTCGTCCGCCTCGAGCACCACGCCCCCTGCCGCGCGCGCATGGTGATCGACGGGACGCTGTTCCGCGAGATCGACGATCGCTCCTGGGACCCGGCACGAAGGCTCGCGGACTGCGACCGCGACGGCGTGGGGATCCAGGTCCTCTCCACGGTGCCCGTGATGTTCGGGTACTGGGCGAAGCCGCACGACGCGCTCGACCTGGCGCGCATGCTCAACGATCACATCGCCTCGGTGGTGCGGGAGCGTCCGGAGCGCTTCGTGGGGCTCGGCACCCTTCCCATGCAGGCCCCCGAGCTCGCGATCCGCGAGCTCGAGCGCTGCGTTGGGGAGCTCGGACTGCGAGGAGTCGAGATCGGCACCCACGTCAACGACTGGAACCTGGACGAGCCCGCGCTCTTCCCGGTCCTGGAGCGCTGCCAGGAGCTGGACGCGGCCGTCTTCGTGCACCCCTGGGACATGATGGGAAAGGAGCGGATGCCCCGCTACATGCTCCCCTGGCTCGTGGGGATGCCCGCGGAGACCTCGCTCGCGATCTGCTCGCTGATCTTCGGCGCGGTCCTGGACCGGCTCCCACGCCTCAAGATCGCCTTCGCCCATGGAGGCGGGGCGTTCCCCGGCACGATCGGGCGGATCGAGCACGCCCTGCGTGCGCGGCCCGACCTGTGCGCCGTACACGATCCCTCCGAGCCGCGCCGCCAACTCACCCGGATGTACTTCGACTCGCTGGTCCACGACGCGGAGGCGCTCGCGTATCTCGTGAAGCTCGTCGGTCCGTCCCGGATCGCCCTGGGATCGGATTACCCTTTCCCGCTCGGGGAGTGGTCCCCGGGCGCGACGATCGAGGCCTGCCCCGGGATCACGGCGGGGGAGAGGGAACGCATGCTCGGCGGAACGGCACGCGAGTTCCTGGGCCTCGCTTGAGCTCCGACGAGCGGCAGGCGCGGGAGCTGGACGGGCGCGATCCGTTACGCGCGTACCGGGAAAGGTTCCACCTCCCGCCGGGCCCGGGCGGCGAGCCCCTCGTCTACTTCGCCGGGAACTCCCTGGGGCTCGAGCCCAAGGCGGTCTCGGGCCTGGTGGAGGAGGAGCTTCGGGAGTGGGCGCGGCTCGGGGTCGAGGGCCACATGCGCGGCAAGAACCCCTGGTACTCGTACCACGAGCGCTTCCGCGGGCCGGCGGCCCGGCTCGTGGGAGCGCTGCCGGACGAGGTCGTGATCATGAACGGCCTCAGCGTGAACCTGCACCTGCTGATGGTCACGTTCTACCGGCCGACGCCCGAGCGCCACAAGATCCTCATCGAGGAGCGCGCGTTCCCCTCGGACGCGTACGCCGCGCAGACCCAGCTCCTGCACCACGGCTACGATCCGGAGCAGGGGCTGCTCGTCGCGTCGCCCCGGCCCGGCGAGCACGTGTTGCGCACCGAGGACGTCGTTGCGCTGATCGAGAAGCGGGCGGAAGAGATCGCGCTCGTGCTCCTCCCCGGCGTGCACTACTTCACCGGAGAGGTGCTCGAGATGCCGCGCATCGCCGCGGCGGCGCGGGCGCGCGGGATCCCGGTCGGATTCGACCTGGCGCACGCGGTGGGGAACGTCCCGCTGCGGATGCACGACTGGGGGGTCGACTTCGCCGCCTGGTGCTCGTACAAGTATCTCAACGCGGGGCCGGGCGCGCCGGCGGGGATCTTCGTCCACGAGCGCCACGCGCGGGACACGCGCCTGCCCCGTTTCGGGGGCTGGTGGGGGAACGATCCCGCGACCCGCTTCCAGATGCACCGCGAGACCCGCTTCGTGGCGCGCGAGGGAGCGGACGGCTGGCAGCTCAGCAACCCCCCGATCCTGGCGATGGCGCCGCTCGCCGCCGCGCTCGCCCTCTTCGACGAGGCGGGGATGGAGGCGCTGCGGGCCAAGTCGGAACGCCTGACGGGCTACCTCATGGATCTCGTCGGCCGCATCCCGGGGGACCGCTTCGAGGTGATCACTCCGCGCGAGCCGCAGGCGCGCGGCTGCCAGGCGTCGATCCTCGTCCACGAGCGGCCGAGGGAGCTCTTCGAGGCGCTCGGCGCCGGGGGGATCGTGGGAGATTTCCGCGAGCCCAACGTGATCCGCGTGGCGCCCACCCCGCTCTACAACACCTTTCACGAGGTCTGGCGCTTCGCTCGGGTCCTGGCGCGCGCGGCGAGCGATGGCTCGAGGCCGGAGTGAGCGCTGGAGGGCGCGAGAAGTTCGTGGTGGTCGGGGGCGGCCTGGGCGGCGCCCTGGTGGCCGTCTACCTGGCGAAGGCCGGCTACGAGGTGGAGGTCTACGAGCGGCGCCCCGACCCGCGCAAGGGGAAAGGTGCTGCAGGACGCTCGATCAACCTGGCGATCTCGACGCGCGGGATCTCCGCCATGGAGCGGGCCGGCCTGGCGCGGGAGGTGCTGCGCGTCGCCGTCCCCATGCAGGGGAGGATGATCCACGGCCGGGACGGGACCCTCGCCTTCCAGCGCTACGGGTCCGAGCCGGGCCAGGCGCTGTACTCCCTCTCCCGCGGCGGGCTCAACCAGGTGCTCCTGGAGTGCGCGGAGAAGCTCCCGGGTGTGCGCGTCGAGTTCGGCAAGCGCTGCACGGGCCTGGACCTCGAGAGCGCAAGCGCGCGCTTCGAGGATATCGAGACCCGGGAACCCCTGGAGGTCCGCGGCGACGTCCTCGTGGGGGCGGACGGTGCCTTCTCGGTGGTGCGCTCGCAGATGCAGAGGCTCGACCGCTTCGACTACGCGCAGTCGTACCTGGGGCACGGCTACAAGGAGCTGCACATCCCGCCCGGACCCGAAGGCTCGTTCCTCATGGAGAGAAACGCCCTGCACATCTGGCCGCGGGGCGGGTTCATGATGATCGCCCTCCCCAACCACGACGGCTCGTTCACCTGCACCTGCTTCTGGCCCTTCGACGGCCCGCGGGGGTTCTCCGCGCTGGGGACCCCCGGCGAAGTTGTCCGCTACTTCGGCGAGACCTTTCCGGACGCCCTGCCGCTGATCCCCGGCCTGGCCCAGGACTACTTCCGGAACCCGACCAGCTCCCTCGTCACCGTGCGCTGCGCCCCCTGGCACCACCGGAACCGGGTCGTGCTCCTGGGCGACGCGTGTCACGCGGTCGTCCCGTTCTACGGCCAGGGGGCGAACGCCTCCTTCGAGGACTGCGCGGTGCTCGCGGACTGCATCCGCGAGAGCCCCCAGGATCTGGAGCGGGCGTTCGCCCGCTACGAGGCCCTGCGCAAGGAGAACACCGACGCCCTGGCGGAGCTGGCGATCGAGAACTTCCTGGAGATGCGCGACCGCACGGCGTCCCGCGTGTTCCTGTTCAAGAAGAAGCTGGAGAAGGGCCTGCACCGGCTGTTCCCGCGCTGGTACTTGCCGCTCTACTCCATGGTCACCTTCTCGACGATCCCCTACGCCGAGGCGCGCCGCAGGGCGGCGCGTCAGGACCGCTGGGTCAAGCGCTGGGCGGGGGCGGCGGGGGTTCTGATTCTCCTCCTCGTCCTGTGGCTCCTTGCCGGAGCGAAGGAGCGCGCATGGCGCTGACGTATCTGACCTACCTCAAGATCCCGGAGCTTCTCGATCTGCAGGAGCCGAAGTCCGATCCGCCGGAGCACGACGAGATGCTGTTCATCGTGATCCACCAGGTGTACGAGCTGTGGTTCAAGCTGCTCCTGCACGAGCTCGGCAAGATCGCGCGCGACCTCTCGGCGAACGATCTCTTCGGGACGATCGCGACGCTCAAGCGCGCCCGGACCGTCATGAAGACCCTGGTGGGGCAGCTCGACGTCCTGGAGACGATGACTCCCATGTCGTTCTCGGGGTTTCGCGAGCGCCTGGAGACCGCCTCCGGGTTCCAGTCGGTGCAGTTCCGGGAGCTGGAGTTCGTCCTCGGGCACAAGCGCGCGCAGGTGCTGTCGATCCATCCCGCGGGATCGCCCGCGCGCGCGCGCCTGGAGCGGGGCCTTCACGAGCGCTCGATCGTGGATCACTTCTACGATTTCCTGGAGCTGCGCGGGCTCGAGGTTCCGCGCCACCTCCGGGAGCGGGACGTCAGCCTGCCCTCGGTCCCCGACGAGACCGTGCAGAAGGGGGTGCTCCGGCTCTACCGCGAGAGCCCCGAGGTCGCGATCCTGCTCGAGCTCATGACCGATTTCGACGAGGGGCTCCAGGAGTGGCGCTACCGCCACGTCAAGCTCACCGAGCGCACGATCGGCAACAAGATCGGCACCGGCGGATCCTCGGGAGTGGAATTCCTCAAGAGCACGCTGTTCCATCCGGTGTTCCCGGATCTCTGGGCGGTACGGCACGCGCTGTGAGCAGGCTCTTCGACATCACGCCGCTCGTGACCGACACGCTCGCGGTGTGGCCCGGGGACACGCCGCCCGCGCGCGAGATCCTGCTGGACATGAAGGCCGGCGCGAACCTGACGCTGTCGACCCTGCGTGCGACCGTGCACCTCGGCGCGCACGCCGATGCGCCGAGCCACTACGGCGCCCACGCCCCTTCCATCGAAACAAGCGACCTGTCCCTGTACCTGGGCCCCTGCCGGGTCCTTCGCGTCCGCGTCGCGGGTGGCACGCGCATCCCCGCGACGGCGCTGCCGTGCGACCTCGGAGCCGAGAGGGTGCTCTTCGCCACCGGGACCTATCCCGATCCCGAGACGTTCCACGAACGGTTCGCCGCGCTCGAGCCGGATCTCGTGGATGCTCTTCACGAGCGCGGCGTGCGGCTCGTCGGCATCGACACCCCCAGCGTCGACCTGTTCGCATCGAAGGACCTGCCGGCGCATCGCAGGTGCCTGGCCCACGACATGGCGATCCTCGAGGGGCTCGTCCTCGATCACGTTCCGGAAGGAGTCTACGAGCTGATCGCGCTGCCCCTCAAGCTCCAAGGGTTCGACGCGTCGCCCGTGCGCGCGGTGTTGCGCGAGAGATCGTCCCAGGGTTGAAATCCGGCAGTCCCTCGTTCGTATCGAGAGGGCGACGCGCTGCTGCGCGCGCAGATCCGGCAGACGCAGCCGGGCCTGGATCGCGAACACGAGCGCGATCGTGGCGACCACGACAGCGCACGAGCCGAGGAGGGCGAGGAGCCACATCACGACCCGTCGGGCCAGGGGGATCCGCGACCTCGGTGCCGCGGGCGATGGCGCTGTCACCTGGTCTCCCGCCCTTCTCGAACCTTGGCAGCGGAAGGGATACGGGAAGCCTCCGCCTCGAGCGAAGGCGGGAATCCGGGTGAGCGCTGCGCCGAGAGGGTTTCGTGCTAGCATTTCGCCCCCATCGCGCAGTCGTGTGCGAGGAACTTTCGGAGGTTCTCCATGAGCGCATCCGTGAAGCGACTGGTGTTCGGATTCGTGGCCGCCCTGATGCTGTGCGCCGGGTCGGCCTTCGCCGCCGACGAAGGGCCGAGTTGGAAGTATGTGGAAGGCGGCTACCTCAGCATCGACACGGACGACCTGAGCGCCTCCGGGGACAACTACTTCCTCGGAGCTGCCTTCGGCGGCAGCTGGTGGCACGTCATCGGCTACTTCTCGAACGGCGATCTCGGGCCGGGCGCCCAGCTCCAGCTGTGGCGCGTCGGCTTGGGCTGGCACGGCCTGCTGGGCGACAAGGCCGATGTGGTCGGAGAGGCCTACTACGTCGACCAGTCGGTCGACACGTCCGGCTCCAGCCCGAGCGACACGGGCTACCGGATCACGGGCGGCGTCCGCTGGGTGCCGATCAAGCTGTTCGAGCTCGACGGCTTCGTCAACTACAACGACGTCTCCTCCAGCTCGGAAGTCAGCTACGAGGCCCGGGCCATCCTCAACGTCTGGCGGCTCGGCTTCGGCGCGGCCTACGAGAAGTTCGACGACGCGGACCAGTGGAACGGGTTCGTGCGCTTCACCTTCGGCCGCTAGCGCTCGGGACGGAACGTCGAGGCGACACCCGTTCTAGCCCGGGGCGCTCTGCAGCGCGTGGAGCGCGCGGTAGATCCCGCCCGGAACCCGCAGCAGCTCCTCGTGCGTCCCCTCCTCGGTGAGGCGGCCGTGGTGGAGGACCAGGATGCGGTCCGCGGAGCGGATCGTGGCCAGGCGGTGCGCGATCACGATCGAGGTGCGCCCGCGTAGGATCGCCTCCAAGGCGCTCTGGATCCGTGCCTCGGCCGCCGGGTCCACCGAGGAGGTCGCCTCGTCGAGGACCAGGACCGCCGGATCGAAGGCCAGGGCCCGGGCGAAGGAGAGGAGCTGCTTCTCGCCCACGGAGAAGTTGGAGCCGCGCTCGCGCACCGGCTCCTCGAAGCCTCGCGGGAGCCGCTCCAAGAACTCGCTCGCGCCGACCGCCTCGGCCGCGCGCCGCACGCGCTCGGGCGGGATCGTCTCGTCGCCCAGGGAGATGTTCGCGCCCACGCTGCCCGCGAACAGGAAGTGATCCTGGAGCACCACGCCCACGGCGCGGCGCAGGTCGTGCAGGTCGTACTCGCGCACGTCCACGCCGTCCAGGCGCACGCTTCCGTGCTGCACGTCGTAGAGCCGGACCAGGAGCCGGATCAGGGTCGACTTCCCCGATCCGGTCCAGCCCACGACGGCCACGCGCTCCCCGGGGCGGATCCGGAACGACACGTCGTGCAGGACCGGGAACCCCTCCCGGTAGGCGAACGTGACCCGCTCGAAGGCGATCTCGCCGCGCAGCCGCCCGGCGATGCGGTGCGGCGCGGCGGGGGAGACGATCGAGGGCGGGGTGTCCAGGAGCGCGAAGATCCGCTCCGAGGAGGCCATCGCAGCCTGCATGATCGTGTAGCGCTGCGAGAGCTCCTGCAGCGGACGGAAGAAGCGTCCCGCGTACTCGATGAAGGCCACCAGGGTTCCGAAGGTGATCGCGCCGTCGAGGAGTCTCGAGCCACCCGCCCACACGATCGCCGCCAGCGCAACCGAGCCCACGAACTCGGCCACGGCGGAGAAGACCGACTCGTAGAAGACCCCCGAAAGCTGTGCGTCGCGGTGCTCGCGGTTGAGCCCCTCGAACTCCAGGGCGTGGTCGCGCTCGCGCAGGAACAGCTGCACGAGGCGCATCCCCGAGACGTTCTCCTGCAGGAACGCGTTGAGGCGCGCCACCAGGGTCCGGATCCGGCGATAGGCGTCGCGCACCCGAATCCGCACGAACCAGGAGGCGAGGAGCATCGGCGGCACGATCGCGAAGGTGACCAGCGCCAGCCGCCAGTCCATGACCAGCAGGATCACCACGATCGCGGCCAGCTTCACGAGGTCGGCCAGGATCAGCACGAGTCCGGAGGTGAACGCCTCGTTGAGCGATTCGACGTCCGTCGTGACGCGGGTCATCAGGCGTCCCACGGGCGTGGCGTCGAAGAACGACGAGGGGAGGCGCTGGATGTGCGCGAACACGCGCTTGCGAATGTCGAGCACCACGTTCTGGCCGGTCCGCTCCAGGCTGTACAGCTGCGCGAACCCCAGCACGAACTCCGAAAGGAGCGTCAGAAGGTAGAGCGCAACGGGGACGAGAAACCCCTGGACCCGGCGCTCGCCGATGAAGCGGTCGATCGCCACCTTGAGCAGGTAGGGCTGCGTGAGCTGCACGGCGCTCGTGGCCGCGAGCAGGAGCAGCGACAGGGAGACCAGGCTTCGGTAGGGCCAGACGAAACTCCCCAGCCGGCGCACGAGCCGGGCGTCGTAGGCCTTGCCGAGGACGTCGTCGTTCATCGCGCGTCGAGCCTCTCCTCGAGGAGGTGTCTGCGGAAGAGCCGGGCGTACAGGCCGCCGCGCGCCAGGAGCTCGGCGTGGGTCCCGTCCTCCACGATTCGGCCCCGCTCCAAGACCACGATCCGGTCGACGCCCGCGAGAGTCGAGAGCCGGTGCGAGATGAGGAGCAGCGTGCGCCCTTCCCGCTGCCGTGCCAGCTCCTCGAGGATCGCCTTCTCGGTGTCGGCGTCGACGCTCGAAAGGGAATCGTCCAGGATCAGGATGCGCGGCGCGCGCAGCGCGGCACGCGCCAGGGTCGCGCGCTGGCGCTGGCCTCCGGAGAGGGTGAAGCCGCGCTCGCCCACGACCGTCGCGAGCCCCTCGGGGAGAAGGTCGAGGTCGCCTTCCAGGTGCGACAGCCCCAGCGCGCGCGAGATCTCCTCGTCGCTCGCCCCGGGGTTCCCCAGAGCGATGTTGTCCCGCAGGCTGCGCGAGAACAGGAAGGCTTCCTGCGGCACGTACCCGATGCTGCGTCGGAGGCGCTCCACCGGGAGCTCGTTGATGTCGACTCCGCCCAGGAAGATCGTGCCCGCCGGAGCCGGATACACGCGCGCCAGCAGGTTGACGAGGGTGGACTTTCCCGAGCCCACCGCTCCCACGAGCGCCACGCGGCTCCCGCGGGGGATGGAGAGGCTCACGTTCTCGAGGGAGTATCGGCCGCGTCCCGGGTCGCCGTCCCCGGAATAGGTGAACGAGAGCCCGCGGATCTCGATGTCGCCATCCAGCGGCTCGATCTCCGCCCCCGGGGCGACGTCGGGGGAGGGGACCGCGGGCGCGGCGCGCAGGATCTCCTGCAGGCGCTCCATCGCGCCCGCGCCGCGCTGGAAGACGTTCACGATCCAGCCCAGCGCGACCGTGGGCCAGGCCAGGAGGGCGAGGTAGGCGTTGTACGCGACGAAGTCGCCGAAGCCGATCCTGCCCTGGATCACGTGGCTCCCGCCCACGGCCAGCACCACGATGGTGCCGAGCCCCGAGGCCAGGCCGATCAGGGAGACCATGGCGCCGCGGATCCGTGCCAGCGACAGGTTCCTGAGACGGAACTCCGCGCACAGCTCCGCGAAGGCGCGGATCTCCCGCTCCTCCTGGGCGAAGATCTTCACCTGCTGGATCCCCGAGAGGTTCTCCTGCGCGCGGTTCGAGATCAGCGCCAGCTGCTCCTGGACGGCGAGGGAGCGCGCGTAGACGCGCTTGCTGAGGCGGTTGACGGCGAGGTACAGGAGCGGGAAGAGCGAGACCGCCAGGAAGGTGAGGGGCGCGTCGATCCGGAGCAGGAGCACGAGGACCGCCAGGTACACGATCGCCGTGTTGAGGAGGTTCATGACCCCCGGACCGTAGAACGACTGGAGCAGCTGCAGGTCGTTCACGCCCCGGGACATGATGTCGCCGGTGCGCTGGGAGTCGTAGAAGCGGGCATCGAGGCGCTGGAGCTGCGCGAAGAAGCGGTTCCGCATGTCGTAGACGATCTGCCGGCTCGCCCCCAGGATCCTGAGCCGCGACAGGGTCCGCACCCACGCCTGCACCAGCGCCAGGAGCAGCATGGCGCCCGCATACTTGGCCAGTAGCTCCGGCTCCGCCCCTCGCTCCATGGCCCGGATCGCGTCCCCCAGCAGCCAGGGGATCGCCAGGCTCAGCGCGTTCGTGAGGACGAGGTGGACGAGCCCGAGCGCGTACGCGCCCCGGTAGGGCCGGGCGAACTCGAGGAAGGGACGGAGCACGCAGAAAAGCTAGCATGGGCGCCAAGGGGGGCCTCCAGGCGTGGCGTGGCTTCGTATCTTCGATCTGCGTGTCGAGGCGTATCCTCAGCGCCGGCCGACGGGGCATTCCCGCGAGTCGTTCGCCGGGAAGAAGGCGAACCCGCTGGACGGCAAGCGCCTCGTCACGCTCAAGGAGTGCGTCGCGAAAGGGATGAAGCTCCTGGACAGGCGCGGCGTGGGGCTCGCATTCCTCGACGGCGGGGAGACGAGCTGGGCCGGAGGCCTGGACGTGAAAGAGCTCGGAAAGGCCGACCCGGTCGGTCAGGACGCGCTCTTTCTCTCGGCGTGAACACGAAGGCTCTGAAGACCCTCCTCCTCGCCGAGCTCGTGGGCGAGGGGAAGATGCGCTGGGACCAGACGGTGACGGAGCTCTTCCCCGCCTTCAGGCTGGGGGACGAGGCGACGACGAAGCAGGTGCTCGTCGAGCACCTCATCTGCGCCTGCACGGGGATGCCGCGGCAGGACATGGAGTGGCTGTTCGAGTACCGCACCCAGACGCCGGCCTCGGCGCTGAAGCTCCTCGGGACGTTGCAGCCGACGAGCCGCTTCGGCGCGGTCTTCCTGTACAGCAACCTGATGGCGGCGGCTCGAAAGCCGTGCCCGGGAAGGAGTGGGGCGCACCTACGACGAGGCGATGCAGGCGAAGGTCTTCGATCCGTTCGGGATGGCGGCCACGACCTTCGACGTTGCGAGGGCACTGAAGGGGAACGTCGCCAGCCCCACGGCGACGACGTGGACGGAGAAGTGACCCGGGCGCGGATGGACCTGAACTACGCGGTCGTCCCGGTGCGCCCGGCCGGGGGCGTCTGGACGAGCGCGCGGGAGCTGGCCCGCTACGTCGGGATGGAGCTGGCCAAGGGGATGCTCCCCATCCTTCGCGGGCCTCTCCTGCGCAGGCTCCTCGAGGTGCTGCTCGACGGGAAGCCGGAGGCCGAGGAGATGCTGAAGGCCGCCGCGGCGCAGCGGAAGGCGGCCATCGCCAAGGAGCGCGAGGGGCCTGAAGAAGGGAAACGCGACGGTCATCGGCGCGGGGGAGTGGAAGAGCGCCGTCGCCTCGCGCAAGAACGACGACGGGACGATCTCGTTCCTCGCGATCGTGCCGACCCTGTCCGGTTCGAGTTCGTCGTCGCGGACAAGGACGGAAAGCGCCGGCTGATCACGCGCGACGCCCAGCACGAGTGCGTCTTCGTGGAGCAGACGGCCGCCGCGAGCAGGCCGTTGCAAGAGGGCTCAGCGCGTCAGCTTCTCGAGGGCGGCCCGGTCCAGGACGAGGAATCCGTCCTTGTCCGTACGGACGATCCCGTCTTTCGACCAGCGGCTCATGATCCGTATGCTCGTCTCGATGGTCGTGCCGGTGAGCTCCGCGAGCTCGAGACGCGACAGCGGCATCGGGATGAAGCTGCCCTCGCGCTGCGAGCGGCCCATCCGCTCCGAGAGCTTCAGGAAGAGGTGGGCGAATCGAGTCTCGACCCGCCCGCCGGCGACCTCGGGGATGCGCCGCGTGAGCTCCACGATCCGCTGCGCCATGCCCACCAGATACCCGCGCACGAGCGAGGGGTGTCGCTCCAGGAGCTCGAAGAAGGAGCGCCGCCGCACGAGCACGCACATGGAACGCTCGATCGCGACCGCGGTGGCAGGGTAGGGCCGCCCCTCGTACGCCACCACCGCGCCCAGGGGGTCGCCGGGGCCGAAGATCTCCAGGATCACTTCCCTTCCCGTGGGAATGAGCTTCACGACCTTCACACGGCCGGAGAGGATGTTGTAGAGGAACTCCGAAGCGTCCCCCTCGGAGAAGACGACATCCCCCTTTTCATAGGACTTGACGAGGGAAACCTCCGCGAGGCGCCGCCGGTCCTCGGGCGCCACGCTGCGGAAGAGGAGGGTCTTCTCCAGCGCTTCTTCGACGTGGGACGCCACCGGGCCATGATACGCCCGCGGGGCCGTGTCCCGAAATCAGCCGGGTTCGGAGCGGCGTGGGGCGGCCAGAGAAATTCACGTCCCGTATGACGATCGTCATACCGGAAACCGTCGCGCGGAGCGATCGTGCCTTCGTCGGGGGACTCGTCGAAGGGGAGGATCCACGCGATGCCGGTTCGAGTCCGACTCCCGGACCTCAGGGACTGGAAGGCCCAGGTCAAGTGTCAGGCGGGCTGTCCCGTATCCACCGACGCCGGCCGCTACGTCCAGCTGATCGCCGAGGGGAGGCACGAGGAGGCGTATCTCGTCGCGCGAGCGCCGAACCCCTTCGCGTCGGTGTGCGGTCGCGTTTGCGCAGCACCGTGCGAGGACGCCTGTCGGCGCGGCGTGATCGACGCGCCGGTCTCGATCCGGGCGCTCAAGCGCTTCGTGACCGAAAGCCACGGCGTGGAGTCGATGCGCCCCGACACCCAGGACCGGCTGGTGCGCGAGCTGGTCTCCGAGGGGAACCGCGCGCCCGGCCATCTCCCGGTCCTGCCGGGGAGACCCGCCGCGGAGAGCCGTCCTCCGCGAAGGAAGGTCGCCGTGATCGGCGCCGGCCCGGCGGGACTCGCCGCGGCGCACGACTTGGCACTGCTCGGCTACGACGTGACCGTGCTCGAGGCGTCCGCGGAGCCGGGAGGGATGATGCGCTTCGGCATCCCCGAATACCGCCTTCCCCGGAGTGTGATCAGCGCCGAGATCGACAAGATCGTGAAGCTCGGCGTCACGCTGCGTTGCAACGCGCCACTCACCCCAGCGCTCGGGCTTCGGGAGCTGCGCGGACAAGGGTTCGAGTCGGTCTTCCTTTCCGTGGGCGTGTCCAAGGGCCGCGACCTGCGGGTCCCGGGCGTCGAGCTCGACGGCGTCGTGAAGGCCGTGGATTACCTCCTGAACGTGAACAAGGGGTACCGCATGGACCTCGGCCGCCGGGTGGTGGTCATCGGCGGCGGTTTCGTGGCGTTCGACGCCGCGCGCACGGCCCTGCGCATGGGCCGCGAGTCGGAGGCCGACACGGCGGAGCTGGCGGGGGAGACGGACGCGCGAATGAAGGAGGCCCTCGATTCGGCGCGCGCCGCGGTGCGAGGCGGCGCCACGAGCGTCACCATCGTTTCGCTCGAGAGCTTCGACGAGATGCCGGTGCTCCAGACCATGCAGGGACACGAGGAGTTCGAGGAGGCCCGCAAGGAAGGGGTCGCGTTCCTGCCGCGCCGGGGCCCGAAGCAGTTCCTGGGGAACGGGCACCTGCAGGCGGTCGAGTTGCGGGGCGTCCTCTCCGTGTTCGATGCGAGCGGGCGCTTTGCTCCCCGCTACGACGACGAGGACGTCGTTTCCGTGGAGGCCGACGCCTGCGTCCTGGCCATCGGGCAGGCCCCCGACCTGAGCTTCCTCAGGGCGGAGGACGGCGTCGAGCTGTCGCCTTCGGGGACGGTTCGCGTCGACCCGGCCACGCTCGCGACCACGGCCCCGGGGATCTTCGCGGGCGGCGACGTGGCCTTCGGCCCACGCAATCTCATCGAGGCGGTGGCCAACGGGAAGCGCGCGGCCCGCTCGATCCACGAGCACCTCGCAAAGGAACAGGCGCTCGTCGAGGCACGGATGGAGATCGAGAAGATCCACACCCCGGAGTACCGGATGATCGCGGGGTTCGAGATCCTCGACCGCGAGGCGCCACCCACCCTCGACGTCGGTCGCCGCACGGGGATCGCCGAGGTGGAGACCGGCTACGACGAAGCCGCCGCCAAACGGCAGGCGGCGCGCTGTCTCGTATGCCACGTCCAGACGATCTACGATCCCGAGAAGTGCGTGCTGTGCGCGCGCTGCGTGGACATTTGCCCGGAGTATTGCCTCGCCATCGTCCCCTTCGAGAGCCTCGACCTGCCGGAGCAAGAGCGCCGGGCGCTCGAGGAACGCGCCGAGGCGGGCGCGTTTCCGCTCTCGGCCATGATCAAGGACGACGACCGCTGCATCCGCTGCGGCCTGTGCGCCGTGCGCTGCCCGACGGACGCCATGACCATGGAGAAGTTCAAGATCACCGAACGATTCCAGGAGATGCCATGAGCGAACCGACCAACCGCCGAGAGTTCCTCGTGACGATGGGGATCGCGGCCGGCTGCGCGGGGCTGGTCGCGCAGGGCGCCGCCTCGTTGCGCTCCCTGGTGCCGAACGTCTCGTACGATGCGCCGACGACGGTGAAGCTCGGCCCGCCCGGCGAGTTCCCGGACGGTCTCAAGTACCTTCCGGAGCAGCGCCTGTTCGTGTTCCGGGAGGGGAACACCTATCACGCGATCTCGGCGACGTGCACGCACCTCGGGTGCACGGTGCGCGCCGAGGCCCTGTCGCAGCCGCAGAGCGTCTCCGTGGGAGGGAAGCCGATGCGCGTGACGCACCGCTTCCTGTGTCCCTGCCACGGCTCCAAGTACGAGGGGGACGGCACCAACGTGGCGGGCCCCGCTCCCAAGCCGCTGGCGTGGTACCACCTGGAGATCGCCCCCGACGACGGCCAGCTCGTGGTGGACCTCGCGCGTGAGGTGGGCCACGACTTCCGGCTGACCACGGCCTGAGGAGCGTCGATGAAGATTCTGCCTCGCAAGACCGACGCCGCGCCCGAGGCGCCCAACGTCCACCAGACGCCGCTCTGGAGCTTCCGGCCGCGCTCCGATCGTGAGTCCGGGGACGCCGTAGTGTCCAACTTCCTCCTGCACTGGTTCCCCGCCAAGGCGCTGAAGCCCTCGATGAACTGGAGCTACTCGTTCTGGCTGGGGACGGCGTCGGCCGCGCTCTTCCTGCTGCTGATCCTCTCGGGGCTGCCGCTGATGTTCCTGTACGTCCCGTCCGTGGAGCGGGCGTACGCGTCCATCAAGGACGTCGAGTACGTCATCACGTTCGGCTCCTGGCTGCGCTCGATCCACCGCCTCTCGGCCCACCTGATGGTCGTGGCCGTCGTGCTCCACCTGGCCCGGGTGTTCTTGACCGGCGCCTACAAGAACGGAACCGGCCGCGGCCAGCGCCGCGAGTGGAACTGGCTCTTGGGCGTCGTGATGCTGCTCGCGACCCTGTTCCTGTCCTTCACCGGCTACCTGCTGCCGTGGGATCAGCTGGCGTTCTGGGCGGTGACGGTGGGAACGAACATCGCCGCGTCGATCCCCTGGGTCGGCCCTTCGATCCGGGAGCTCCTGATCGGCGGGCGTGTCATCGAACAGCCGACGCTGATCCGGTTCTACGCCCTGCACGTGTTCGTGCTCCCGGGGCTGCTCGGCGCGCTGTTCGTCTACCATATGTGGCGGATTCGCAAGGACGGCGGGCTCGCCGGCGCCGACCGGGAGGCCCTCCTGGCGGCGCGCGCCGAGGTCGAGCCGACCCCGACCAAGACCTACACGCTCCTGGGCGTGGCGCGAGGGACCGCCCCCACCATCCGGGCGACGACGCTCGAGGCGCCCCACCGCACGGTGAACGCCGTCCCCGACCTGATCCGCAGGGCGGCGATCGTCTCGATCGGGTGCATCGCGCTCCTGAGCATGCTCGCGGTGATGCTCCGCTCGCCGCTCGAGGAGGCGGCGAACCCGATGATCACCCCCAATCCCGCCAAGGCGCCGTGGTATTTCCTGTGGCTGCAGGAGATCGTGACCGACACGACACTGCACATCGGTTCGTTCACCATCAATGGCGCGTTCATCGGCGGGGTGATCCTGCCGGGGATCCTGGTCACGCTGCTCGCGTTCTGGCCGTGGCTCGATCGCAGCCCCGCTGGGGCGACCGGGGTCTGGTTCCCCGCGGAGCGGCGCACCCAGAACGCCGTCTTCCTCGTGCTGCTGGTCCTCGTCCTCCTCCTGACCGTCGTCGGCACGTTCCTGCGCGGCCCGTACTGGGACTTTTACTGGCCCTGGCAGGCGTGGCCCGCGATCCCGGGGAGGATCTGACATGGAGATGCGCACGGATTCCCCCTACACGCGCCCGGATCGGCTGATCCTGGCCGTGATCGGGCTCCTGGTCGTCGTGTCCACGATCCTGTTCGCGAGAAACGATCGCACGCACGAGTGGCGCTATTACCAGGCCGAGTTCCGGGACATGGTGAACGAGCGCTTCGGAGAGGCCAAGGTGCGGACGATCCCCTCCGGATTGCAGCAGATCTGGGTCCCGGCCTTGGGAACGGCAGACCGCTGCATCACCTGCCACCAGGCGATCGCCTGGCAAGGGTTCGAGAGCGCGGAGAACCCGTACCGAACCCATCCGGCGGAGCCGCTCCGGGCCCACCCGGTCGCGACGTTCGGGTGCACCTCGTGCCACGGCGGCCAGGGCTGGGCGGTCGATCAAGATCCGGCTCACGGACCGGTGGAGCACTGGGAGCAGCCGGTCCTCGGGAAGTACCTGGGAGAGGCGTACTCCATCGCCGACGACAAGGCGGCGCTCCTGCAGATGAACTGCAACGTCTGCCACCGTTACGACCGTGAAACGCGAGGCGCGGAATTCATCAATCTGGCGAAGCGTCTCGTCAACGACAAGGGCTGCCGCGCGTGCCACGTCATCAACGGCCGCGGCGGCACCATCGGCCCGGACCTGACGTACGTGGGGGACAAGGCCCCGGAGCAGTACGACTACGGCCGCCTCTCGGGGCAGAAGACGGCGTTCGCCTGGCACGTGGCGCACCTCAAGGACCCGAGGGCGCTCGTGCAGGACACCGTGATGCCGAACTTCCATCTCAGCACGAAAGAGGCCCAGGCCCTGGCCATGCTGATCCTGTCCTGGCGCAAGGCTCCCATCCCGGCGGCGTTCGTGGCGGGCGTGCCGCGCACCGACCCCCAGACCGCGGAAGAGGTCGAGACCGAGCAGAAGATGAAGACCGGCCCCGGGGCCTGGTTCGTCTCGACGGGATGCTTCGTCTGCCACTCGATCTCGGCGCTGGGCGTCAGGAGTCCGGCGCAGATCGGCCCCGACCTGTCCACCGCCGTCGAGGACGTGCAGGCGCGCTTCGGCCGGACGCTGGACGATTTCCTGATGGCGCCCACGGGCACCATGTCGGTGGTGCTCTCGCGCCAGATCATCCTGACCCCGGAGCAGAAGCAGGTTGCCATCCAGAAGATCCGCGAAGCGTTCGCGGAATACCAGAAACAGAAGGCCGCGGCCGGCGGCGGCGCCGCCGCTGCCGCGGCCACGAGCGCGCATTGAGCGGTGCACGGCACGAAGTGCCGGAAGCGGAAAGGAGAAGGTCATGAGGGTGAGATCGAAGTGGGGGCTGTGGGGGACCCTGGCGCTGGTCGCCGCCGTCGTCGTGGCGACGCGCTGCGCTCCCAGCGCCCCGAAGAGCAAGCGGGCGGCCGCGGCCCAGACGTCCGACGTGGCGGTGGCGGCGATGAAGACCTACGTCGCCCCGGGAGATTTGGATCAGTACTACCTATTCGCGTCCGGCGGCCACTCGGGGCAGGTGTACGTCTACGGCGTGCCGTCCATGCGCCACATCTCCACGATCCCGGTGTACACCCCCTACCCCGCCACCGGATACGGGTTCGACGACGAGTCCAAGAAGATGCTGGGCGAGTTCACCTGGGGCGACGTGCACCACCCCTCGCTCTCCGAAACGAACGGCGACTACGACGGTCGCTGGCTGTTCGTCAACGACATGAATGGCCGCGTGGCGCGCGTCGACCTGCGCGATTTCAAGACCAAGCAGATCTTCGGCCCGATGGCCAACATCTCGGGAAACCACGGCTCGGCATTCGTGACGCCGAACAGCGAGTACTCGATGCTCGCGTCTCGGTTCTCGATTCCCATCCCCAAGGGGACCGTGGCCTCCGTCGACAAGTACGCCACCGACTTCAAGGGCGTCGTCGCGGCGGTGAAGATCGACCCCGGGACCGGTGAGATGAGCCAGGGTTGGGAGATCCTGATGCCGCCCTTCGACTACGATCTGGGCGACGCCGGAAAGAAGGACTCGGACGGCTGGATGTTCTGGACCTGCTACAACTCCGAGCGCGCCGCCGGGAAGCTGGAGGTCACGTCGACCCAGCGCGATCGGGACTACATCGCGGCCATCGATTGGCGGGCCGCCGAGAAGGCGGTCGCCGAAGGCAAGGCCGACGTGATCGGCGGCGTCAAGGTGCTCGATCCCAAGAAGGTCCCCGGGGTCGTGTATCTCATGCCTTGCGGCAAGTCGCCCCATGGGGTCGACGTCTCCCCCGACGGCAAGTGGATCGTCGGCTCCGGCAAGCTCCAGGGCGTGACCACCGTGTTCAACTTCGAGAAGATCCAGACCGCGATCCGGAACAAGGACTTTACCGGCGACGAGGACGGGATCCCCGTCCTGAAGTACGAGTCGATCAAGGACGCGGAAGTCCCGGTCGGACTCGGTCCCCTGCACACGCAGTTCGGCCCGGACGGCTACGCCTACACCTCGCTGTTCGTGGACAGCGCGATCGCGAAGTGGAAGCTCGGAACCTGGGAGGTCGTGGACAAGGTCCCGATGTCGTACTCGATCGGCCACCTGTGCGCGGCGGAGGGGGACACGGTCAGCCCCGACGGGGGCTGGCTCGTCGGGCTCAACAAGCTCTCCCACGGCCGCCATCTGTCCGTCGGGCCGTCCCAGCCCGAGGCCTCGCAGCTCGTGGACATCAGCGAGGAGAAGATGAAGCTCGTCTACGACGCGTTCACCGAGCCCGAGCCGCACTACGCCCAAATGGTCAAGGCGGACAAGCTCCACCCGATCGAGGTCTATCCGAAGGAGGAGAACCACCACCCGCTGGCGGTGTGGGACGTCAAGGATGCCGGCGTCACGCGCCAGGGAAACAAGGTGATCGTCAAGGTGGTGGAGGTTCGCTCCACGATCACGCCCACGTCGTTCGAGGTGAACCAGGGGGACGAGGTCACGGTGGCGGTGACCAACATCGAGCAGACCACCGACGAGCTGCACGGGATCGGCCTGCTCGACTACAACATCAACGTGGTCGTCGATCCGGGCGAGACCAAGACCTTCACCTTCAAGGCCACGAAAAAGGGGGTTTTCCCATACTACTGCACGAATTTCTGCTCGGCGCTGCACCAGGAGATGCAGGGGTATCTCATCGTGAAGTGAGCCGCGCAGGCGGGCGTACGGCGCAGGTCCCCGGACGCCCGCCGCCGAGAGGGAGCCCGCCGTGAGAGCGCTTCTCGACCGGGTCGACCGGTTCTTCGACATCCGTCTCGACCTCACCCCGCGCGTGCTCGTGCTCGTCGCGGCTCTCCTGCTGGT
>Ga0316622_100000656_pt1 | contig 20777 bp, 15 predicted proteins | sample OWC_Aug_OW2_C1_D_FD_207646 | JGI IMG/M metagenome (GOLD analysis project Ga0316622, IMG submission 207646) | Wetland soil microbial communities from Old Woman Creek delta, Ohio, United States - OWC_Aug_OW2_C1_D5_C | ecosystem: Environmental > Terrestrial > Soil > Wetlands | place: USA: Ohio... | reverse complement strand
GACCCAGATTCATGCCGAAGAACGGGCTGAGCCATCCGTCCGGTACATTCAAGGGATGGCTTGCCAGATGAGCCATAGCGATGCCCGCCACGACGACGGCCGAGAAGGTCATGATCGCGTACTGAACGATGTCGGCGAGGACGAGGCTGGTCATGCCGCCCAGCACGGTGTAGATGATCGCCGCCAGGGTGAAGACGATGCCATAAAGGTGAGGGACATACCTGGGGGCGACTTCAAAGGGCACATAAGGTGAGACGACGTCCCAGGGAATGAAGACCATCATGAACTTGCCCAAGCCGACGAAGCCGTAGACCATGAAGCCAAGGCAGCCGATGATCGCGAAGGTCACGACGATAGCGTGGGACAACTGGGCGCCGACTCCGGCGCCGAAGCGGGTGCCGATCCACTGGGCGCCGGTGGTGACGTTCGAGCGCCGCAGCCACGCCGAGAGGAAGATCATCAGGAAGATCTGGTTGAAGGTCGGCCACAGCCACGGCAGCCAGACGCTCTTGAGGCCGTAGACGAACAGGATCGTCACCAGCCACATCGTGCCGGAGATGTCGAACATGCCCGAGGCGTTCGACAGGCCCAGCAAGTACCAGGGGAGTTCCTTGCCGCCGAGCAGGTAGGAGTTGAGGTTCTTCGACGCCCGCCGGCTCAGGAACACGCCGATCAGGCTGACACTCACGAGGTAGCCAAAAACGATGATGATATCGACGGCATGCAATTTCATACGCAAACCCTCAACAATCATTGGCCGTCAGCGGGTCGGCGACAAGCATCTCCCTGACTGACGGCTACAGGGATACCCATTTTGTCCCCTGGCGTCAATGAATTGGCCGGACCGAAATGTACGGCGTGCTGAGAATGGAGGGGGAGATTGAGAGAATGCGAGCGGCGAATCTGAGACTGCCGAACGAGAGTATTCAACTGCAAACGCAGTTGAAGCAGCAGACCGGCGGCCAAGCGGAAGCCCCAGTCCCCCAAACGCAAGCGCCACCGACGCCCTCGCAGACACAACCGACCCTTGGAAGGTGGGGCGTCTACTTGTCCTGCACGATCGCGGAGGCAGGGACGGCGTCCTCCGCCTTGAAAGCCGATGACGCCTGGCGGAAATCGTTGCCCTGCAGCAGAATGCCGCGGCTGCCCTCGCCCTTCAATTGAAGGAATGTCCCGGTCCCAGGGACTGCCCGACAACCGTGAATGAAGGCTTCGGACACGTTCTTGAGGTCCACGACGGCATCCCCGGTGTGAGGCGATAGCGTCGTGCAGCCTTCGATCTCGAGGCCCGCCGTGTCCTCGCAGATCAGGGCCGGGCCCTTCTTCGTGTTGATCTGAACGTCCCTGAAGGCGATGTTCCTCGCGTCCTTGCACGAGAGGCCCTTCTCCGCGTCGATGCTGACGTTGCTGAACGTCACGTTCTCGACAGGCATTTCCCGCAGGCCGAGAATGAAGCCCGCGACGGGCGCCCCCTTGACCGTGATATCGCTGAAGTGCATGTTGCGGAGCGCCGGGGTCCGCTCAGACACAGGCTCATCGGGCGACTTCTCGTAGAACATGTTCAGATCGAACGGCGTCCGGGTGACGTTGCTCATGACCACGTTGCTGACTCGGATGTCCTCGACCACGCCGCCTCGACCGCGCGTGGTTTTGATGCGGATGCCGCGTTCCGTGCCGTCGAAGATGCAGTTGGTGATGGCGACCTTGCGGACGCCGCCGGACATTTCGCTGCCGATGACGACGCCGCCGTGACCATCGAGCATCGTGCAGTTGGTGACGGTGATGTTCTCGCAGGGCCGCCCGACGCGCCGGCCGTCCGCATCCCGGCCGGACTTGATCGTGATGCAGTCGTCGCCCACGCTGATGTGGCAGTCGGAGATGTGCACGTTGCGACAGGAATCCGGATTGATTCCATCCGTATTCGGCGAATCGTCCGGGTTCTGGATCGAGATGCCCGTGACGGTGAGGTTATCGCAGTACACCGGGTTGATCGTCCAGAACGGAGGATTCCGGAGTGACACGCCCTCGATCCGCACGTTGCGACACTCGAACGGCTGAATCATTGGCGGACGCAGGAAGTTGCCCATCTGCTCCCAACGGCCCTTCGTGGGCGAATCAGGATTCTTCTCGGCAAAGAGTTTCGCCCACTTCGATGGCTCGGCTTTCGTCTTCTCCGCCGCCTGCGCTCTGGCCTTGCGCATATAGTCCCACCAGACTTTCCCCTGGCCGTCAATCAACCCACGTCCAACGATGGCAATATTCTCTGCGCGGTACGCATAGATGCACGGCGAGAAATTCGTACACTCGGTGCCCTCCCAGCGGGACTTGACCATGGGCAGGAAGTCGTCGAAGTCCTCGCTGAACCTGAGCACCGCGCCGGCGTCGAGATGCAGCGTGATATTGCTCTTGAGATGAATCGCCCCGGTCAAGTACTGTCCGGCGGGAAAGTAGATAGTGCCGCCTCCAGCCGACGCGGCCGCATCGATGGCCTTGCGAATCGCCTCCGTATCCTTCGCTTGCCCGCTCCCCGACGCTCCATAGTCCCGGACATCGTGGAACGGCAGCTTCTGCTGGGCCCCAATGCACGCCGTCCCACTCGCCAGCACAACTGCCGCCACCAACACCCACGAAACGCGAGACCGAATCGTCCTCATACGTCAACTCCTTCTGACAGGTCCTGCAAGCTCAGGCAAGCCGCCACACGCCTCATCGCGGCAGAGCGTAGCATAGCTACAAACAGCGTCTCCGGCCAGCCCGATTCTGCGCGGGCTTTGTCATGCCGACGGGTCCGCCCAATTCAATTGAGGGTATCGGAGGCTCTCAGGGCTCGGCGACTTCCTCGGTCGGGAAGTCCTGCAGGGTTTCGATAGTCTTCTCCAGATAGGTCGGGCTCGAGGCTATCCACAGGCCCAAGTCGTCGGGCTCTCCTGTCCACCACGGCGTCATTGCCCGGATCATCCGCTCTGCGCCATCACGGAGCTGCTGAGTAGTCGCACGGTAGTGCGCCTCGCCCAGCGCACGAAACACCTCGCTCATCGTCGCGTTCAGGGCGACCATGTCGGCTTTCCAGTCAGCCATGCTGCGATTCAGTTCCTGCGCCTCTTGGGCAAGGACGCGTCCATCGGCAATGGCGGCCGCATACGCAGCGATGTAGGACTGGCCGCTCAACACGGCCTCATCAAGACAGGTCACAATCGCCTCGGAACGACAGTCCGCAAGGAGCGCCAGGTCGAAGGCAGTGCCGAGCTCTTGCCAGCGCGTCAGCAGATGGTCCAGCCCCTCGATGCAGGCGCCGACCGAGCCTTGGAGAGCGTCGTCGTAGCCTGCGAGGTCCTCCGCCAGCGCCGACGTTTGCACGATAGCCTCCCAGGCACCCTGTCCGCCGGCCCTCAGATTGTAGAAGTCGCGGACGTCCTGGGCGCGGGTATAGCCCTCCAGCGCCTGGTAGAGGCTGAGGTGGTCGTGGAACCTGCGCAGCAGGCTCCTGGGGATGCTCGGGCAATCGTAGGAGAGGTACACGCTCGCCAGGTCGGCGTTCGACCCAATGGCGGAGACTTTGACCGGGACCCAGCACACCGGTTCGTTGCAGTCAACCAGGAGATCGGCGACGGCTTGGCCGGTGAAGGTCTGGTGCAGGTCGCCTCGGAACTGTGTGTACGGGTTGGTGTCCCCCACCTTCACTTTGGCGCCGACCGAAAGTGTCATGCCGTACGCGTTCACGGCGACCTTCGTGATCTCCGTCGTCCCCCCTGCCGGCTTGAGTATCGGGAACAGGTACGTGGCACTACACACGCCTTTCCGCTCGCCGACGATGCAGCCACCCTGATACAGCGAGTCCAGCGCGCCTTGGAAAATGGACAGCCTATCAGCAGAATCATCACAGGTGGAGAACTCGTTCGGGGTCGTACCTGAGGCCCGGATGTTCACGGCGTAGTCGAGTTTCTTGAACTGGGCAATCGCCACGCGGTCCGTAGTCATGTCGACCTGAAGGAGGTGACTGAGGTCAAAGAAATTCCCACCCCAGCGCGCGAATTCATAGCCGCTCTCACACTTGGCTTCCACGTCCACGGATTCGCCCTGAGGATACAGGAAGACGCCCTGGCCTGGGGAGACGATGGTGCCACCCCGGGTCGCGTACGTCACCAGCAGGCAGTTGTCCCCGACGTCGAACAGGTCGATATCGTCGATGGCGAAGTCATTGCTGACCTGGGCGAGGTTGCGATTCACGAGGCGGATGATCGCCTGCGAATTGGCGCCCGAGTTCCACCTGTAGAATATGAAGGTCCATTCGCCCGCCGGCGCCGGCGCAAAGCCGATGCCGATATCGGCGCCGTTGATCTGGCACTTGATCTCGGCCAGTCGAACGTCACTGTCGGACCAGGTCGAGAGCCAATAGCAGAACACGTACTGCGTGTTGGGGGTGACCGACACAGTCTGCTGCCAGACCGCGATGTCGGCGTCCTCGGCTCCGTTGGCAACGAGCATGTTGCCGTAACCTGACGTGTGATCACGGCAGGAGACGGCCCGCGGATTGTAGAGTTGTGGATCGGCTCCAACCACAATCGTGCGTGATGCCGTCAGATCGGTGGTGTAGGTGTACTGGGTCGTGAAGCCTGTGTTGCCCAGCTCGAAATCCCCGTTGACGATCAGGCCCGCGTATACGGTCCCTGCCGGGACAAATAGCGCCAATACTGCCACACAGAACATTGAAACACGCATGATCCCATCTCCTCCAAGAGAACCCCGGCCTTCGGAATGCCGAACCGAGAGCCGTGATGATGATAGACAGCCTGTCCCTGGCGACATACCTCCCACGTTCGGGCAAGCATTGTAGCATTCCATCCCGATCGTTGTCAACCTGAAAAAGACCGCAATGCGATAACCGGGTCTGTGAAACTTTTACGGCCCTGTGCCGGGTGGCACGGGCAAACTCGTTTTGCCCGTGGGATCTCGATGGAGCAGGCTTCATCGAAGCAGCACCGTCAAACCAATCTGGCGGTGCCACCCGGCCGCCAGAATACTTTCATAGACACGGATAGCCAGCACGCGCCTGCGGCTCGGGCGACAACAAGGCGTATTGGCCATGCTTGGGGACGTGAGGCATCCGGGCGGCGTCAGGGAACGGTGATATCCTGGGTCGGGAAATCCTGCAGGCTTTGGGTGATCTGCTCCAGGTACGTTGGGGCCGATGGTATCCAGATGCCGGAGTCGTCGGGCTCTCCCGTGCACCAGGGCGCCATGGCTCGGATCATTCTTTCGGCGGCATCGCGGAGCGGCGAACCCGTGGCAGTGCGACGCGCCTCGTCCAGGGTGACAAACGCATCGTTAATCGACGCGTTCAAGGCGATCAGGTCGGCTTTCCACTCCGCCAGGCGCTGATTCAGTTGCGAGGCCTCCTCCGCAACAACGCGGCCGTCGGCAATGGCGTCGGCGCACGCGGTAATGTAGGATTCGCCACTCAACACGGCTTCATCGAGACAGACCACAATCGCCTCGGAATTGCACCTCGCCAGGAACGTCGGGTCGGAGCAATCTGCAAGTGATGACCAGTGTGCGAAGAAGTCATCCTGTCCGTCAATGCAGACGTTGACCGCGTTCTGGAGCGCGTCGCTATAGCCAGCGAGGTCCTGCGCCAGTGCCGATGTTTGCAGGACAACCTCCCAGGTTTGCTGCCGATTAGCCTTCAGGTTGTACAGGTCGCGGATGTCCGGCGCATGGGCATAGACATCGAGCGCCTGGTAAACGCTGAGGTGATCGTGGAACCGGCGCAGCAGCTCCCTCGGGACGCTCGGGCAGTCATAGGAGACATAGACACTCGCGAGGTCGCAGGCTCCCGTGAAGGCGGCGACCTTCACAGGCAGCCAGCACACGGGCCCCTCGCACTGTCCCAGGAGGTCGCCGATGGCCTTGCCCGTGAACGTCTGGCGCAGGTTGCCCTTGAGCCAGGGATAACGGCCGGTGTCCCCCGTCTTCACCACGGGACCGGCTGACAGTATGTCGCCGTATACGTTGACGGCAATTTTCATGATCTCCTGGATTCCTGCCGCTGGCACGAGGATCGGGAACCGGTACGTCGCGCCGCACACGCCGCTTCGCTCGCCGAGGACCAATCCGCTCGGATAAAGCGAGCCAAGAGCACTCTGGAAACCGGTCAATCTGTCGGCCGAATTCGCACACGTGGAGAATTCGTTCGGGACCGACCCTGAGGCCTGAATCGTCACGTCGTAGTCGAGCTTCTTGAACCGGGCCGTCACCACGCAGTCCGTACTCATGTCGACGCACACGATGGGGTCGGGGTCGAAAAGGTTCCCACCCCAGCCCGCGAACTCGTAGCCCCTCTCGCAGGTCGCTTCGAGGCAAACCTGTTCTCCTTTCGCGTAGACAAAGACTCCTCTGCCCGGCGCATCCACTGTACCGCCGGCGGTGGCTGCCGTCACCAGAACGCAGTGGTCTCCGACTTCGACCATGTCAATATCGTCCAGCGAAAAATCGTTGTCGGCCTCCGTGCCCGTCCGGTCCACCAGGCGGACCTTCGCCTCTGAAGCGGGGCCGGAGTTCCACCGCAGGAGCACGCAGCCCCACTGGCCGGCGGTCGTCCCGGCAAAGCCGGCTGCACCGACACGCACTTCATTGATGAGGCACCGAATCTGGGCCTGCCTGGTGCCGGCGGGGTCCCAGGTGGACAGCCAATAAAGGAACGCGTACTCTGTATTCGGCTTGACCGATACGGCCTGTCCCCACACAGTCGCGTTGCCGTCAACGGACCCGTTCACAATCAGCATGCGCCCGTCGCCCCGGGTGTGATCGCCATATGACACGGCCAGAGGATGATGGTCCTGGGGGTCGACGCCCACCACGATCGTGCCAGTGTCAGTCAGATCGGTGGTGTAGGTGTAATGTGTCTCGAAACCCGCGTGGCCCAGCTCAAAATCGCCGTTGACGATCAGCCCCCCGCAGACCGTCGCCGCAGGGATTGTCATCGCCAACGCCGCCAGACCGAGCATCGAGATTCGCACGATTCCACCCTCCTCGCAAGGAGCTTCCGGCCCTCGGAAAAGCGAACCGACAGCCGTAATGATCGACGGCCCGTCCCTGGCGACATACCCTCCCATTTCCGACATATCATGATAGCATTCCGCCCCTATCCTTGTCAATGTCGAAGGAGCCAGTGTGACCGGGCGATCGCCCGACCGCGCTTTATGGCGAAACAGGATCCATTTGTCATCCCGAGCACTACCAGGGGCGCAGTACGTTGCTCGGTACATACAGGTCCGCGCGCGATGTCTGTTCCCGCCTCACGAACTTGCATGCTCCCATCGCGTACAGACATAGAATTCGGCATAGGCCACATTGACAGGGGGTGTGCAGGCGGTAGTATGAGGACCCCGTTGTCGGCTCTGTTATCATAGTTTCGTAAAGTATGGGAGGTACAAGCATGAGAGCTGTGTGCGCGAGTATGTTGCTGATGGCGATGACTGTGGCGGGCTGTGCTTCGAGCCACGCGGAAAGCCAGCCGGCAGCAGGCTACAACTTCGAAAACGTGGATCGAGTGGCGATCGTCGAGGTGACCGGTCGCATCTACGGCGATGCCGCCAAGAACCAGATCGCCAATATGTTCACGATGGAACTGATGAAGAAAGGCTACACCGTTGTTGAGCGTTCTCAGGTGAAGGCCATCCTGAAGGAGCAGGAGTTCCAAGCGTCGGACCTGGCTGACCCGCAGGGCGCCGCCAAGGCGGGCCAGATCCTGAACGTGCCCGCCGTCATGATGATCGACATCCCCAAGTACAACAACGAGAAGATCAATGTGACGGCCAAACTGGTCGACGTGCAGACGGCCGCCATCCTGTGGATCGGCAGCGGCGACGGCAGCACGGGCAGGACGGCAGCGACGATTGTCGGAGCCGTGGCTGGCGCGGCGCTGGGTGCCGCGGTCGGCGGGGGCGAGACCAATGACCGCGTGGCCGGCGGTGTGATTGGCGGCGTGGTCGGCGGCGTGGCCGGCAACATGCTATCGCCCGGCCAGGAAAAGCAGTTCAGGAAGGTCGTCGCTAAGGTCGCCCAGAGCCTGCCTGCGAGAATCCCCCAAGCGACGGCAGCAAAGTAAGCGCGGAATACCGACGGAGCAACATCCGCAAACGATGGCCAAGGCTGGGAGTCGGAGCGATTCTCAGCCTTGTTCATTTGTGACGCTGGTCTGCTCGCCCGGGCGGAACGGCAGCGGCTCGGTAAACTGCATGGTGACCCGTCGAAGGCTGTGATTGACGCCATCGACGCGACAGACCTGGCCCGAGCGAACAAAGTCCACGACGTCGAAGGAGTTGTCCGGCCCGTACTGTGGGATGCTGAAGCGAGCCGTCAGATACTGGCCAAGATGGGGGCAGCGGTCGTCTGCGTAGCAGGTGAAAGCGGCCGCCCGGCTCGAGACATCCGCCATTTGCCCCTGGGCCAGCTCGTCCCGAAAGTCCTCTGCAAACCAGATCGGCCATTGGTAATTCAGCCGCTCCTCTATCCGTCGTTCACCGGTCGTATTCATAGCCTGGGTCCCTCGAAATTCCTACGGACTTCTATCACATCGAGAGACACATCGGCCAGTCATGGGCCCGACTTAACCAAAGGCAGGAGATTGCGGCGTAGTCTGCGGCCGGGTTGCAGCGGTGGACGCGCGACTCACTTGCCGAGGCGTTGTACGCACTCCGCGAAGAGGCGGCCTCGTTGCTGATAATTCTCGAACATGTCGTAGCTGGCACAGGCCGGGCTCAGCAGCACGATATCCCCCGAGACCGCCAGTCGATTCGCGATCTCGACCGCCTCGGCCAGCGAACCGGCGAACTGCACGTCGATTTCATGACTATTCTCGGACGCAGCCTTAATGGCGCCGTCGATCTGCTTGGCCGTTTGACCGATGAGGATGGCGGCCTTTGCGGACGAGACGATCTTCCTGCCCAGCTCATCAAATGGCGTGTGCTTATCGTACCCGCCGGCGATGAGGACCTTGGGGCACTCGAAGGCCGCCAGGGCGACCATTGTGCCTTCCGGCGTCGTGGCTTTGGAGTCGTTGTACCAGCGGATGCCGTTGTGGTCGCCGACCAATTCGAGGCGGTGCGGCAGGGCCCGGAACTGGCCCAGGCAGTCGCGAATAGACCGGTCGGTGGCCCCGAAGCACTTGGCGATCGCCATCGCCGCGGCCAAGTTCGACAGATTGGCCCGGCCGGGAAGAGCGTAAACGGCTCGAAGCTCGGCACTTACATCATCGGCACAGAATTGCAGGCACCGTCGGCCTCGCTGACCCTGGTACCTGCGGAACCAAGTGCGAGCCACCTCGTCCTCAGCGTTGAAGATGCTGATCGCCGGACTGGCCGGGTCAAGGGCCTGGAACTGGAACAGACCTTCTTTGGCGGCGCAATAGACCTCGAAGGTGCCGTAACGATCCAAGTGATTCGGCGTGAGATTCGTCAGAAGGGAGACCTTGGGCGCCTTCCCAACCTCCCTCAACTGCTCGACCTGGAAGCTGGAGATCTCGAGCACGACCAAGTCACGGGGCGAGATCTGATCGAGGATGGTCAGGAGCGGCCGGTCACCGATGTTGCCGCTGAGCCAGACCCTTTCATAGGTGCTCTGCGATGCCCGCGGCCTGGCCTCGTCAAGCAGATGGGCGGTCAAAGTCGTCGTCGTACTCTTGCCGTTGGCGCCGGTGATTCCGATAATCGGCGCCGGACAGGACTGAAAGAACAGTCCGACTTGCGAAGTCACGATCCTGCCGTTGCGGCGGGCGATCTGAAGGAACTCATTGTTGGGCGGGACCGCCGGGTTGGCGACGATCATATCAGCGGTCGCGAAGTCCTCGGTATCGTGCCGGCCGAGATGAAACTCGATGCCCGCGAGGTCGGACACCTGGCCGATGGAATCACGCAACTGGTCCGGCGTAGCCTTGTCCGTCACGACGACGCGTGCCCCGGCGTTAGCCGCAAACCGCACGGCGTCGACTCCGCCGCCGAACCGTCCCAGCCCCATCACCAGCACCTTCTTGCCCGACAACGTTACGCTCATATTCCATCCTTGCAGTGGTGAAGGTGTACGGTACACACCCTGTGAATTCACAGCGCACCACGAATCACTCACGCAGGGTGTGCACTGCGCACCCTACATCTGCACCTGAAACCTGACCTTTAACACCTTGATAGATCGAGGCCACGCCGAATGTCAATGGGATAACCGAAACGTCGTGAAAACCTGCTTTCTGCATCAGGCTGCAAAATTCCGCCGGCTGCTGGAAACTCTCGATCGACTCGTTGAGATATCGGTACGCGCGCCTGTCTCCCGAGACCAGCGAGCCAACGAGCGGCACGACCCCCCGCAAGTAGCGCAGGTAAAACCACCTCGTCATGGGACAGGCCGGCAAGGAGAACTCCAGGATCAATGCGACACCGCCGGGCTTGAGGACGCGATGGATCTCGCGGAGGGTCGCACAGGCATCGGCGGTGTTGCGAATTCCGAAGGCCATCGTGACCGCATCGAATTCCTCATCCGGAAAAGGCGTCTTTGACGCATCGGCACACAAGAGATCGGCTCGTTTCAGGAGGCCGCAACTGCGGAGCTTCTCCCGGCAGACCGCCAGCATGTTCTCGGAGATGTCCAGGCCCGTGGCTTGCGCAATGTTGGATCGCTGCCGCAACAGGCAGATCAGCATATCGCCGGTGCCGGTTGCCACATCGAGGAGCTTCACGTCTCGGTTCGCGTCAAGTCGTTCCGCCGTCCTGCGACGCCACGAGAAATCGCGCCCCAGTGACAACAGATGATTCAGGAGGTCATAAGTCCGCGAGATGCGGTTGAACATTTGCCCGACAGAGCGTGGGTCGGACCATGGAACACAGGTTATGACAGACATGTCCTTGCGCATGCGCCATTCCGGGCGAACCGTGGACGACCGTCGGATTCACAGGGCGAGCCGACGCTCCCGATCATCCAAGCTTCGTCTGCATCGCGTTGGCCAGGTCCACCTTGGCGTCGATCACGGCCTGCTCGATGCACTTCTTCCAGTCGTCGCCGAACTCGTCCTTGTATTTCGGCTTTTCATAGGCGTAGATGATCGAGCGGGACGCGTTGATCAAGGCGCCCAGGCCATCGGACTTGCAGAAGCGGATACAATCCACCGCTTCCGCGCCCTGTGAGCCATAGCCGGGGACGAGGAACCAGATGTTGTCATACTTGACCCGCAGCGAGGTGGTGGCGTCAGGCGCTGTGCCTCCAATCACCATGCCGACGTCACTATAGCCTCTCTCGCCGATGTGCTCGCGCTGGCCGGCGATTTTGGCGACGACCTGAGCCATCCTCTCATAGACCGTCAGACCGTCTTCACCCTTGACATCCTGAATCTCAGCGGCCGAAGGATTGCTCGTCCGCACGAGCACGAAGACACCTTTGCCCTCTGCGGCGGCCATCTTGGTGAACGGCTCGATCCCATCGGCGCCGGGGTAGCCGTTGATCGTGATCGCGTCGGGTGACAACACGTCCTCCATCCCGGTCAGGTCGGAGTTCTGCAGATGGGCGGCCGCGTACATCTCGGCCGTGTGGCCTACGTCGCCCCGCTTGACATCTCCGATGATCTCCAGCCCCAGGTCATCGGCCTCGCTGATCAGCGCATAGTACGACTCCAGGCCCTCCCAGAGATACTTCTCGAAGAAGGCGATATTGATCTTCACGGCGGGCACCATCGGCGCCACCACCCGCATGACCTGCGTGCAAAAATCGAAAATAGCATCGACGGCCGCCGCCGCATCGAACTCGTCGTTCATCTGGCGATGCCCGCGAATGGCCGGAGGCAGTCGGCTGTAGATGGGGTCCAGACCAATCACCAGCGACGTCTTCTTCGATTCAACGGCTGCGCACAGCCGATCTGAAAAATGGCTCGCCATAACCCGATAGACCTTCCTTTCGTGTTCTCCCCTAACAATCCGACGGCACGATCGCATGACTAACGGTCTGTGCCGCCGTAAGATTTTTCGCCGCTCTCAAGCCCGGCAACAAAACTCTTTTGATTCAGCGTTCGAGTTACTATAATCACGCCCGCCGGATCGGGCAAGAGTGAATTCGCCCCTCCGAGCGGTTTCCGGAAACTAATTTGGCCGGGGCAGGCTGTGGAAAAGCGGAAGAAATCCAGGCGTCGAAGACTCCTCATCTGGCTGAGCATCGATCTGGCGGTGGCGGCGGTGGTCATCGCCCTGCTCGTGTACCGGCCGGCCCGGTATCGTCCGATCGTGCCGCCTCCCAGCCCCAACGGCGAAACCGTTCACCCTTACCTCCATAGGGACCTGGGTGCTACCTTCTACAACAAGGCCCAGGAGCGGCGCCCGTTCGAGATGGTCGTGCTCGACCAGATGCTCAATGAAGCCATTGCCGGCAAGACGTGGCAGTCCGAGGGGGTCGGCCTCTCAGCTCCCCAGATTTTCTTCATCGCCGGGCAGATCCTGCTGATGGGAACCGCCGATCTTGAAGGGGCCAAGTTCATCGTGACCATCGAACTGGCGCCGCAGATGACGGAGAACGGGTACCTCGACCTGGTGGTCCAGAAGGTCAAGGTTGGAGCCATGAACGTCACGCCCTTGGCTAGGATGATGGGCCGCAAGATGTATCAGGAACAGGTCAACACGGGCTCCGTCGACACGGAGAACCTGGGCACGAAGATCGTGGCGTCCCTGCTGAATGGCCAACCCTTCGAGCCCGTCATCGAAGTAGATGACAAGTGGGTCCAGCTCAAGAGCTTCGAGATCACCGAAGGCAAGCTCACCGCGCAATTCATCCCCGCCAAAGGCCACACCGGACGACCCGCAAGGCAGTAGGACCTGTGAGAGGACTATCCCAGTTTCTTGGCTAAGGTGTCACGCTGGCGGTGGATGCCGGCGGGCAGATGATCGCCGAACTGGCCGAGGTACTGATCGATTTCGCCCAACTCAGCCTGCCAGCCTTGACGGTCCACTTCAAAGAGTCGCTCCATCTTCTCCTTCGGGATCTTCAGGCCCGACGTGTCGAGATCGGCGACGTTGGGGACAAGGCCGACGGGAGTCTCACGAGCATCGACGTGGTTGTTCGCGCGGTCGAGAATCCACTTGAGCACGCGGATGTTCTCACCGAAGCCCGGCCAGATGAACTTGCCTTCGTCGTCCACGCGGAACCAGTTGACGGCATAAATCTTCGGGGGGTACTTGAGCCGCTTGCCCATATCGAGCCAGTGGCCGAAGTAGTCACCCATGTTGTAGCCGCAGAACGGCAGCATCGACATGGGGTCTCTGCGAAGCACGCCGGTCTTGCCGGCGGCCGCGGCGGTCGTTTCCGACCCGCTCCGGGCGCCCATGAACACGCCGTGCTCCCAGTCGAACGACTCCGCCACCAGCGGGATCAGTTGGGTTCGCTTGCCTCCGAAAAGGATTGCCGAGATCGGCACACCCTTCGGATTGTCAAACTCCTTCGAGAGCGTTGGAGCGCAGTACAGCGAGACGGTAAATCGCGAGTTCGGATGCGCCGCCTTGCCTTCCTGGCCGGGCGTCCAGGCCTTGCCTTGCCAGTCGGCGATGCGCTTGGGCACGGCGCCGTCGGCGCCTTCCCACCATGGCTCGTTCTTGTCGAGGTCGAGCCCCGTGTTAGTGAAAAGCGTCGGATAGAACTTGGCCGCCTTGAGCGTGCGGACCATGTTCGGATTGGTCTTCATGGAGGTCCCGGGCGCGACGCCGAAGAATCCGGTCTCCGGGTTGATCGCATAGAGCCGGCCGTCAGGTCCGATGTTCAGCCAGGCGATGTCGTCGCCGATGGTCCAGATCTTGTAGCCGGGCAGCGCCGATTCGAGCATGGCGAGATTCGTCTTGCCGCAGGCGGAGGGGAATGCCGCCGTGATGTACGTGATCCGACCCTCGGGGTCCTGGATGCCCATGACCACCATGTGCTCGGCCAGCCAGCCCTCGCGCTGGCCCAAGCACGATGCGATTCTCAACGAGAAGCACTTCTTGCCGAGCAGGGCGTTGCCGCCGTAGCCGGAGCCGATGCTCCAGACAAGGCTATCCTGGGGGAAGTGCATGATAAGCCGCCGGCTCGGATCGAAATCACCGACGGAGTGCAGACCTTTGACGAAGTCGTCAGTGTTGCCGATCATGTCGATGACTTTCTTGCTCATGCGCGTCATGATCCGCATGCTGACGGCGACGTAACTGACGTCGGTGATCTGGACGCACTTCTTGGCGTAGGGCGAATCGGGGTGGCCCATCATGTAGGGCAGTACATACATGGTCTTGCCGCGCATGCAGCCGTCGGTGAGTTTCGTCAGCTTTTCCTTGGCCTCCGTGGGAGACATCCAGTTATTGTTCGGGCCGGCCTGGTCTTTCTCGGGATGGCAGACGAACGTCAACTGCTCGGTGCGGGCCACGTCCGTCGGGTGGCTGCGGTGTAGATAAGCGGTGGGCCAGGTCTTGTGATTCAGTTCCCTGAAGATAGGCTCCTGACCGATCTTCTCCTCTTTCATCCCGATCTCAATGAGCCTGCGGGCCTCCTCCTCCGAGCCGTCGCACCAATAGATCCTGTCCGGCTTGGCCAGTTTCGCCTGCTGTTCAACCCATCTTTCAAGCGGTGTTGCCATCTTCCGTTGTTCTCCTTGCCCGCGCGGCCTGCTCCACGTACGCAGAGTCGCCACGCATGAGACATTTCTGCTTTTCCGCCCCCTGTGTACTTGATGCCGCTCGGCGCACACTCTGCATCGTCTGCATTTGTGCCCGGGGGTTCCAAGAGCCGGGGAATTCTATCGGTCGCTCCGGAACATGTCAACAGATTTTCTCAGCAAATCCCATTCGTCAGTGCCAGAAGCGATAGCGAGGCGTCAGGAAGCGAAAGACCCGTGTGATCCGGTGGCTCGCGTCAAGATCGCTGTGTGGCGGCTCGGCGGCGAAGTCGGGGCCGAGAACCTCCGTCAGATACTCCTTTGCGGCCTTTTCCTGGTCCTGCGGCGACATGTACGTCTTGCGGATCGTGCCCAGCTCACCGTAATCGAGCCACACGCCTCCACAGCGCGGACACTCATCGATCTCCACCTGCCGCTTGGGGTTGAAGAAATGACGCGCCATCACGACGTTGTTGCACTTCGGGCAGTTCCGCTTTTTGCGGAAATCCACGTGGATGTTCTCGTTCCTTTCCACATCGAGCAGGGCCTCTCCGGCCGCGTCATACGGCTCATCGAACTTCCTCAGCTCGTGGTTGTCGAACCAGATGCCGCCGCAGCCGCCACGGCACACATCGACCGACACATCCCCGACCGCCGTCCCCTGCAACCTGTTGCCGCACGCCGGACACTTCATCGCCGCCTGCCTTTCCAAATATCCTGCCGGACGGTCTTTCTCGCACGTCCCTGCTTTCCGGGAAGAGAAGACCTGTCGTGGAGAATACCGCGAAGCACCCCGTCCCGTCAATCGCCCTGCCCGTGAAGTGGCCCGAAGCCGCGCATGAGAAAAGCCGGGCAAACGGGGGCCCGGCTGGGTCGTTCGAAGGGCCGCCGCTCACTTCACGGCGAACGCGTACTCATAGGTCTTGTTCTTGGCCAGATCTTTGCCGCGGCAGCGGAGCGTAAGCCCGGTGCTCGTCCGCTCGTACTGGAAATCCTGGCCGCTGAAGGGGTCTTTCGGCAGGCCCTCAGGCAGAAGCTGGGGAAGCTGCCCCGTTTCCGCACGTTTCAGGCAGATGTCCACGGCGGCCTTCGTCGCGTTGGCATAGGCCTCAATGCTTGTCTTGGCAGACAGGGTGGGGGCCAGTGCCGGCGTGAGTGACTTGACGACGGCCGAAGCCGGATCGCTCGCGTCCACTCCGCTGAGGAGACGACTCAGTTCGGCATGGGCCTGCTCGTACGGCGTGGACGCGTTGAGAACCGCCAGCGCTGACTTGAAGTACTCCGAGTAGAGCCGCCTCGCCCGCTCCAGGGTCGGCTCGTCGGCCGACGCAACGAGCTTCTCCAAGTCTTTCTGCTCGGAACCGGCGATGACCCTGGCAAACTCGTCGATTTTTTCCATCCGCATCAGGTCCAGCGCGATCTCCATCTCGATCTTCAACGACGTGACGGGCGAAAGCGACTTGCCGCCGGCGGTGGCAAGCTCATGTTTCAACCACCGCAGTAGTTCCGCATCGCCGGCCGCCAGACCAACGATGTCGTCCATGCACTCGTATCCCAATCGCTGCACCGCCACGCCGACAAGGTATGCAATCAGCGTATCGTCGCCGACATGACGCGCGAACGTGCCCATCTGCAGGCAGCGTTCGAGGGCCCCTCGGTAATCACCGTCGACGGCCCGGACTCTCGCGTCGGCAAGCATCACAAAAGCCAGAAACCGCATCTGGGCCAAATGAGGCATCAGGGCCTCGAATCCCTTGGAATACCGGAAGCCCCAATGACACACTTGCAGGTCCTTCGCCGCATCGGCAAAGTCGATCGCCCCGTGGCACTTGCTGATGTACTCCCGTGTCTTCTCGTTCGGCGCAACCGTGCCCTTGGCCACGTCCGCAATATTGTCCCTCGCCTCTTTATCCAGGTCCGCGACGGTGAGGAATGCCTGATAGTACAGCAACGCCGCATTGTCCGGGTCCGGCGGTATCGCCCGCGCCGGCGATACGGCCCACGATGTCACCAAGCCCGCAGCCACAATTCCAATCAACAGCCAGTGATTATGATTTGCCCGTTTCATAGCGTTATCCTTTCGATTCTTCGAGCCATTCACTTCAAAACAGTTCCGATACTGGCACACTTGATGACCGCGGTCGAAATTCATCCAGAGTGTCCTGCAACTGTTGATCCAACGCCTCAAATCCTCCCTGCTGATACGCCGTCCTCAGTGACATCATGCTCATTATCCGCGTCGATGACGGTGGCACCGGCCCTGGCGGCCGACTCGGCCCATTGCGGCCGATCAGGAATAGCCCGACGGCCACCGCAATCGTCGCCGCCACAGCAAGCCTGACGACCCAGACTGTAGGGTGGGGCTTGCCCCACCGACTCCGCACATCCCGCCTGCCGCGGGCAAGGAGCGTCTGATACTCATCGCGATGCTTCTGCTTCCACACCTCGGCATCGAACCGGGGCGTGCTGCCGTTGATTGCCCGTTGAAGCTGATTATCGAGCCATTGTTCATCTTTTCGCTCGCTCATAGGTCCACCTCGTCAAGGCCGTCCCGCCGCAGATACCTGGCCAATTGCCGCTTGGCCCGCCGCAGCCGGCCGTTGATCGCCTGCTCGGAGATCCCCAGCACCGCCGAGATCTGCTCGTAGGACAGGCCGTCATAGAATCGCAGATAAATCACTTCCTTCGCCTCCGCCGACAGCCGACCCAGCGCCTTTTTCACCGCCTCCCCGGCTTCATCCACCACCGCCCCGCTCCTGTCCACCACCTCCGGCGGCTCCTCAGTCAGAAGCCCCCGCCGCCCATGCACCAGGTCCCTGGCTTCATTGCGGCAGATGGCCGCCACCCATCGGCCGAACTGCTCCGGCTTGCGAAGCCTCGGCAGATGCACCGCCGCCTTGGCAAACGCCTGCTGAGCCGCATCCTCCGCCAGATGCCGGTCGCCGATGATTGCATGCCCGACAGCCACCATCGGTCCATAGTATCGCCGGCACAGCTCCGTGAAGCTGTCCCCGTCGCCCTTGGCGGCCTGCTCGACCAGCACATTGTCAGGTCTGTCGTTCACCGCATCTTCCCGACGCTGCCAAAGAATGCCTAACTTACGACTGCTTTCACCTTCAAGACCGCCCCACCCACCCAAAATGGGCGCAGAAATCGAGGCTCTTTCCTCGAATTATAAGCCCGTTCCGGCCCCCCGCGCAAGCCAAAACCCTTTGAACGAAGGGCTGGATCAAAGCGCAACTAGCATTCAGGCACGACCGGGAGGTCGACGTCCCTGATGTCGGCAGGTGTCTACCTTACCTAAGCGGAGCAGGAATCAGAAGAGTTGGCGGGACGAAGTCATCGTGCGCTTCGTGAGCACAGTGTGAGACAATGACTATCCCCCGGCGCACAAGTACACGAGGCGAACCTCGCACGCCACCTTCGCGAAGTGGCAGCTTGCGGGCAGCCTTGGCGAGGCTATCGTGGTGAAGGCAGCGGGATACTTGTGGGTCGGTTCGCTGCAGGAGCTACTTCTGTTGCATGCAACCGCCTGCGCAACAAGGGCTTACGGCCTGATCAGACGCCTCCATAGACGGGCAACCAGTTGCCTGGGGCTTCGCCATCATGCAACCGGCGGCCGGGGTTTCGCCAGCCGTCGGGCAGCAAGGCATTGGGCATCCTGCGACCCCAGTGCAGGGAGCGGTCTCTGCTGCTGTGCCAACGCACGGGTTGGTACACGTCTGCGGGCTGGCGCACACGCCGGTCACTTTGCAGCATGCCTCGGTGTTCAATAGTGGACAGCCGTCGCACTTGGCCTCTACGGCGGCCTGGGTCGGGCCATCGATATAGCCGGCAAGCAGGCTGGTGCCGGCGGCTAAGGCCGCGATGACCAGAATGGCGGGAATCAGGCTCTTTGACAAGATCGCTTTCATCAGTACTCTCCAACCCCTGAACCATGAATTACAGTCGGTTCCGATAACCACTGTGAGGCCTTCGGCCTGACGCAACATACGGGCGGCCCAGGCACCAGGTTCATTATCGCATAGAATGCCGCTTAACTCAAAATCTTTTGACGGTCGCTCGACGTACAATTATAGTTGTTTGTTTTACGACAGGTCGAGCGGAAGTGCGCTGGAGCCGCGAAATGGATAGAGAGAAAATCATCGCCAAAGGTATAACATTCGACGACGTTCTGCTGATCCCGGCCAAGAGCGAGTTCGTGCCTAATCAGGCCGACACCAGTACGAAGCTCACTCGCAACATCGGGATCAATATCCCTATCGTCTCGGCGGCTATGGATACGGTCACCGAGTCGGCCCTGGCCATCGCCTTAGCCCAGGAGGGCGGCGTCGGCATCATCCACAAGAACCTCGGCATCGAGGCTCAGAAGCGGGAAGTGGCCAAGGTCAAGCGGTCGGAGAACGGGGTGATTCTCGACCCCATTACGCTGTCGCCCAAAGAGCCGGTGCGACGGGCCCAGGAGCTCATGGCCGAGCAGAACGTCTCCGGCATTCCCATCGTCGAGGGCAAGAAGCTCGTCGGCATCCTGACCCGCCGCGATTTGAAATTCCTGCGCGACTACGGCGTGCAAATCGACTCGGTCATGACGAAGAAGAATCTGGTCACGGGCCCGGCGGACACCACGCTGGAGCAGGCAAAGGGAATTCTCCAGGAGCACAAGGTCGAGAAGCTGCTGCTCGTCCACCCGAACGGCGAGCTGGCCGGGCTGATCACGATGCGCGACATCGACCGCGTCCAGCAATACCCGAGGGCTGCAAGAGACAAACGCGGCCGGCTGCGAGTCGGGGCCGCCGTCAGCGTTCACGAGTACGAGCGCATCGAGGCCCTCATCGCCGCCGACGTCGATCTGATCTGCGTCGATACGGCACACGGGCACTCACAAAACGTCATCGACACCGTGAGGAAGATCAAAGCCGGCTACAAGATCGACGTGATCGCGGGCAACATCGCCACCACCGAGGCCGCAAGGGACCTGATTGAAGCCGGCGCTGATGCCGTCAAGGTCGGCATCGGTCCCGGGGCCATCTGCACGACCCGCATTATCTCCGGTGTCGGCGTACCTCAGATTTCCGCCATCATGGATTGTGCCGAGGTGGCCAACAAGGAGGGTGTGCCGGTCATCGCCGATGGCGGCATCCGTCAGTCCGGCGATATCACCAAGGCGATCGCCGCCGGCGCGTCGGGCGTCATGATTGGCTCGCTCTTCGCCGGTCTCAAAGAGAGCCCCGGCCAGTTGGTCATCTACAAGGGCCGGCAGTTCAAGGAGTATCGCGGCATGGGCTCGCTGGGCGCGATGGTCAAAGGCTCGGCCGAGCGTTACGGCCAGAGCAGCAAGACCGATGTCGGCAAGCTCGTTCCCGAGGGCGTCGAAGGACGCGTGCCCTATCGCGGCACACTCAGTGACTTCGTCTATCAGCTCGTCGGCGGCCTGCGGGCCGGCATGGGCTATTGCGGCACTCGCAACATTCACGAGCTGATGACCCAGACCTGCTTCGTTCGTGTCACGGCCGCCTCGGTCAGCGAGTCGCACCCGCACGACATCCAGATCACCAAGGAGGCCCCGAACTATTCCGCGAGCCTGCCTTTTGAAGACTGAAAGGAAAATCAAAAGTCAAATATCAAAGATCAAAACTGCGGAATCGCTCCGCGATGACATTTTTGATTCTTGACATGTGATTTTGACTTTTGATATTTGAGATTTGATATATGAAAGAGATGATTGCCATTCTGGACTTCGGCAGTCAGTACATCCAACTGATCGCCCGACGGGTTCGCGAGCACAACGTCTACTCCCGCATCTACCCGGCGAACACTCCCGCCGCCGAATTGGCGAAGCTGCCGCTTAAGGGCATTATCCTCTCCGGCGGGCCCGCAAGCGTCTATGTCCCCGACGCTCCGCGATGCGAGGAAGAGATCTTCGACCTGGGCATCCCGGTCCTTGGCATCTGCTACGGCATGCAGCTCGGCTCTCAGATGCTCGGCGCTCAGGTGGTCCGTGCCAAGAACCACGAGTACGGCCGGGCCAACCTGACCATTCTCGACAAGAGTGATCTCTTTACCAGCCTGCCCGACGAGACCCTGGTCTGGGCCAGCCACGGCGACCAGGTCACCGACCCACCCCAGGGCTTCGTCC
>Ga0316622_100000655_pt1 | contig 20777 bp, 17 predicted proteins | sample OWC_Aug_OW2_C1_D_FD_207646 | JGI IMG/M metagenome (GOLD analysis project Ga0316622, IMG submission 207646) | Wetland soil microbial communities from Old Woman Creek delta, Ohio, United States - OWC_Aug_OW2_C1_D5_C | ecosystem: Environmental > Terrestrial > Soil > Wetlands | place: USA: Ohio... | reverse complement strand
CACGCACCACCCTTGTCCCCTGCCTGACACTCGCCTGCTCAAAACGCTCCACCAGCCTCCGCCCGATCCCCTGCCGCTGCCGGTCTCCTCTCACAAACAGGCTGGCCAACCTTTCCTTTCTCCCTCTCAGTACCCCCACAACCTCCCCATCGTCTTCCGCCACATACACCATCGGCGCCCTGACAACCTCGATGATGGCGTCTCGATGCGCCTTCTCCGGCGACCTGGCGTGCTGGAACGGACCCAGAAACGGGCCTCTTGCTTCAGGCGGCAGGAAAGAAAGGCTGAACTCGCCGTACGTATCTGCGATCAGCCTGCCAACGCTTTCGGCATCACTCTCTTGATAGCAGCGGATCGTTATCATGCGCACTCCCTGGTACTCGTCGCAGCACCGTGTTGGGCGGCTATGGACGCCAATGGTATTCAACGTCTGGCGCCGACTCTGGCGGCGGGCTCGTGCCGAATTTGACCGCCTTGAAGCCGTGGCGCTCATACAGCGCACGCGCAGCGAGGTTCTCCACATGAGTATGCAGCTCGATCCCTTGCGGCGAGAGCTGCTTGGCCAGGTTGACGAATCGCGTGCCCCAGCCTTGGCGCCATTCGGGTGGGTCGACGTACAGCCGGTCGATATACGACCCGCTCATGGCGAGATAGGCGACGATCTGCTCGTCAAGGTGCCGACCCAGATCGTGCATTTCGGCCGGATGATATTCGCAAAGACCCAACGTGCCTGCTCAAGCGTCAGCGCCTGCCAGGTCGGGAGATAGGTGTAGACGGCCATTCCCGAACGGTACCAAACCCCAACGACGTCGGCCTCGTCGGTATCGCGAAACTTGCGAATGCGCCGGCGGGTGTCTTTTGTGTTCACATTACTCAGCCTGACCGGCTGGCTCTTGGGGTTTACAGCTCCACCAACCCTCGTCGCAGCGCCGTGACCACCGCGTGGGTCCGGTCGTTGGCCTGCAGCTTGGCGATGATGGCGCTCACATAGTTCTTGACAGTCCCTTCGGTCAGGTGCAGCCGCGCCCCGATCTCTTTGTTAGACAGCCCCTCCACCAGCAGGTGCATCACCTCCTCTTCGCGTGGGGTGAGCGGTTCCACCTCCGGCTCGTAGTCGAGACCATCCCCCGCCGCCGCCGAGGCGGGCTGAGCCGGAGCCTGGCTGGCCAGCCGCTGAAACTCGTCCAGCACCTTGCGCGCCACGCTGGGGTCCAACTGCGACTCTCCCCGCACCACACCCCGGATAGCTTCGGCCAGTGCTTCGCCGGCTGTGTCCTTCAGCAGGTAGCCCTGCGCCCCGGCCTTGATCCCCTCAAAGACCAGGTCGTCGGCATCGTACGTGGTCAGAATGATCACCCGGGTCTCGGGCAGCGCCGCGCGGATGCGCCGGGTGGCGGGGATGCCGCCCAGGCGGGGCATCTTCAGGTCCATCAGGATCACGTCGGGCCGCAGCGTCTGCGCCAGGGCCACCGCCTCCAGGCCGTCGCCAGCCTGGCCGGTCACTTGGATTCCCGACGCATATCTCAGGATCGTCGCCAACCCCTGGCGGACGATCTCCTGGTCGTCGACGAGCAGAACGCGGATCGGATCCATCCCCCATCACCTCGGCAGTGCGCACCACACCCGGGTGCCGCCGTCCGGCCTACTGCTCACCTCCAGCGTCGCCCCGATCATCGCCGCCCGCTCCTGCATCCCGGTCAGCCCGTAACGGTCGGGATCGACGGCAGCCGGGTCAAAGCCGACGCCGTCGTCCTGGACCTCCAGGTCGATCCGGTCGCTGCCAAAGGCCAGTCGAACGGCTGCCTGCCGGGACGCGGCGTGCAGCTCCACGTTGGTCAGCGCCTCCTCGGCGATGCGGAACAGGGCCTGGGCCTCTTCGCCGGTCAGATCCGGCTCCTGGCCCGCCACGCTCAGGTCGGCCTGGATGCCGGTCCGCGCCTGGAACGGCTGGAGCATATCCCGCACCGCGCCGACCAGCCCCAGCGTCTCCAGCCGGTCGCTGCGCAGCGCCTGGATCGCCCTTCGTGAGTCGTCGAGACCCTGCCGCGCCAGGTGCAGCAGGTCGTCCACGGTTCCTTCCGCTGCCTCGGGGTCGTGGGCCAACAGCGTGCGCAGTGCCTCCAGTTGGACCGCAATCGCTGCCAGCGAGTGGGCCAGTGTGTCGTGCAGGTCGCGGGCCAGCCGGTTCCGCTCGCGGCTGACCGCCAGCTGCTCCACCGTGGCGGCGTGCCGGCGCAGCCGTTTGTAGGCGGCTTCCAACTCGGCGTGCTGCCGTCGTTCGCGCTCCGCCAGGATGCTGACCATCAGCGGAACGGCGTATAGCAGGACGATGCGCAGAAAGGCCCCCAGGAAGAACCGCCTGGTCATGATATCCTGTTGCAGGCCCCATATACCGATGCCCAGGTGCAGGACCGTGGCCCAGGTGCTGCCCCACAGCGCCCCCCGCCGTCCATAGCCCCACGCCAGCAGGACCAGCGGGATCAGCAGGAAGAAAAAGGGCTCAACCAACGGCTCCTTCGCTATCTGCTCGGCCACCGGGCCGGGCAGGTTCAGGTACATCACCCACCACCCCTGCAGGTCGAAAAACGCCGAGGCTGATTCCAGGCTCTCGAACAGGATGTCCAGCCCCAGCCCCACTGCCAGGAAACTGCGGCCCAGCGCCCGTTCCAGCCAGGGGGGCAGGAATAGCATTGCCAGCAGCAGCGTCGGGCCGGCGCGCAGCAACATCCCCAGCCGGGCTGGCCCTCCCAAGCCCAGGATCGTCAGGAAGCTTAGCGCCAGGAAGGCCAGTTTGACGGCCAGCACCAGGCGAAAGATGCGCACCGCATCCCGCATAGCCGACGATTGGTCCATGGTGTCAGTATACCGTAAATCCCTAAATCGGCCAAGGCCCCGGCCGGTAGGGGCGACCCGATTCCCTTTGGAATCGTGTGGTCGCCCTCTCCCTATTCATAGCGTAGCGCCTCGATGGGGCGCAGCTTCGCCGCGCGCATGGCCGGGTAGGTGCCGAACACCAGCCCCACTCCGCTGGCCACGCCGGCTGCCAGCGCCACGGTGCTTGCCGTTACGCTGGTCGCCAGCTCTGACGAAAGGTTGGAGATCAGGCTTGCGCCGGCCATGCCCAGCATGATGCCCACCAGTCCGCCTGCAAAGCTCAGCACGATCGCTTCCAGCAGGAACTGGATCAAGATGTCGCGCCGCGTGGCGCCCACCGCTTTGCGGATGCCCACCTCGCGGGTCCGCTCGGTGACCGACACGAGCATGATGTTCATGATGCCGATGCCGCCCACCAGCAGGCTGATGCCGGCGATGGCCCCCAGGAACAGGGTCAGGATGCCGGTGATCTGACCGGCCACGTCCAGGATCGCCTGCTGGCTGGTGACCCTAAAGTCGTCGGCGTGGTCAGGCGTGATCGCGTGGCGCTCGCGGAGCAGGCTCGTGATCTGTTCGATGGCAGCGTCTACCTGGCTTTCGTCGGCCACGCTGGTATAGATAGCAGCAACAGGCTGTTCGCCCGACAGGGTGCGCTGGGTGAAAAAGCGCGACTGGGCCGTGGTCAGCGGCACATAGACGGTATCGTCGTCGTTGCCAAAGCCGCCCTGTTCCTTCAGCACGCCCACCACCTCGAATTGGACGCCATTGATGGTGATCATCTGGCTCACCGGATAGTCGCCATCGGCAAACAGGTCGGAGTAAGCTCCCCAACCCAGCACCGCCACCCGCGCCTGGTCGGCCAGGTCGGCTTCGGTCAAAAAGCCGCCCAAGATCGGCTCCAGGTTACGCACCCTGGCATACTGGCCGTTAGTGCCGGCGACAGTCAGGTTCGTGGCATTGTCGCCGAAGGCAACCCGCAGCGAGCCCTGCATGACCGGGGCCACGGCGGCCAGTGATGGGGCATTGAACGGGTCGGCCAGGGCTGCAGCGTCGGCGGAGGTCACGTAAGCCGGCCTGGTGGCGTCCTCCTGCTGGTCGGCGGTGATAAACACCAGGTTCGAGCCGATGCTCTCGATCTGGCTGGTGACGCTCGCCTGCACCCCTTGACCCACCGACAGCAGCGTTACCACCGAGGCGACGCCGATAATGATGCCCAGCATGGTCAGGGCAGCGCGCAGCTTGTTCGTCGTCAGGCCGCCCGCGGCCGTGCGCAAGCTCTCAAGGAGGTTCATCGTGACTCATCCTTCTCGATCAGCCCGTCGTGCAGGCGGATCACCCGCCGGCTGTGGGCCGCGATCTCACGGTCGTGGGTCACAAAGATCACGGTGATGCCCTGCGCGTTGAGCTGATCGAAAATGGCCAGGATCTCCTGGCCCGACCGGCTGTCCAGGTTGCCCGTCGGCTCGTCGGCCATGATGATGCTCGGCCGGGTCACCAGTGCCCGGGCGATGGCCACCCGCTGCTGCTGGCCGCCCGACAGCTCGTCGGGCCTGTGGCTGGCCCGGTCGCCCAGGCCGACCGTCTCCAGCGCTGCCCGCGCCCGTTTGTGGCGCTCGCCCCTGCCGGCGCCGGCATACAGCAGCGGCAGCTCTACCTGGCGCAGCGCCGGGGTGCGGGGCAGCAGGTTGAACGTCTGAAAGACAAAGCCGATCTCCTTGTTGCGGATGCGGGCCAACTGCTTGTCGTTCAACCGGCCTACATCCTGGTCGTGGAGGCGGTAGCTGCCCTCGGTGGGCGCGTCGAGGCAGCCCAGCACATTCATCAGCGTCGACTTGCCCGATCCCGACGGCCCCATGATGCTCACAAACTCGCCCTGCTCGATCTGCAGCGACACCCCGCGCAGGGCGTGGACCTCGACGGCCCCCATCTGGTACACTTTGGTGATCTGTTCCAGATCGATCATTGCCCACCTTGCCGCATCATCCCGCCGAACGGGCCGCCACCCTGGGAGTTGGTGGTCTGGGTGGGCACTTCGGGCAGCACCAACCGGTCGCCTTCATTCAAGCTTGCCAGGATCTGCGTGTATTGCCCGTCCCGCAGTCCGATCTGCACCTCCAGCTGTTCGGTCGAGCCGTCGGCGCGTTGGCGGGTGACATAGTAGCGGCCCGCCTCCCGGTCGGCGGTGATGGCCCGGTTCGGGACCAGCAGCACGCCGTCGGCGCTGGCCACGACGATCTCTACCTCGGCCGTCATGCCTAACCGTACCGGAAGCTGGCCGGGGTCGAAGCGGATCTCCACCCCATAGGCCACGGCGCCGCCGACGTTGCTCGACGCCAGGGCGATATAGGTCACGGTCCCGGCGATCTGATCATCCTTCAGAGCGTTGAAGCGCAGATGAGCCGGCTGTCCCGCGCTGACCTGGGGCACGTCCACCTCGTCCACATTCACCTTCAGCACCAGCGGCCCGCCGGCGACCAGGCTGATGGCCGGAGTTCCCGGCGTCGCCCATTCGCCGGCGCGCGCCTGCACGCTGAGAATGGTGCCGTCAAAGGGCGCGGTGAGCGCGGCATCTTCCAGTTGAGATTGGGCCTGGTCGAGGGCGATGACCGCTTCGTCCACCTGGGCCTGGGCCACGGCGATCTCTTCGGCCGTCGGCCGCGCCTGCATCTGGGCTAGGCTGGCCTCGGCCTGGCTCACCTGTGCCTTGGCTGCCGCCAGCTCGCTCGCAGTGGGCCGCGCTTGCAGTTGGGCCATGCTGGCTTCGGCCTGGCTCACCTGCGCCTTGGCCGCCGCCAGCTCGCTGGGAGTGGGATGGTTGGCGGTGGACTCGTAGTTGGCCTTGGCCCGCTCATATTCGTTGGTGGCGGTCTGCAGGTTCAACGCCTGTGGCAACATGGCCACATCGGGCCGGTCCTTGACCTGGTCGTAGGCGGCCTGGGCCTGCTCCAGCGAGGCCAGGGCACTGTCGAGTGCCGCTTTGGCCGAAGCCAGTTCCGCTTTGGTCGGACCGGCCTTCACCTTCTCATAGCTGGCCTTGGCGCTGTCCACCGCCGCCCTGGCCGATGCCATCTCTTCCTTGGTCGGGCCGGCCTTGGTCTTTTCATAACTGGCCTTGGCGCTGTCCACCGCGGCCTGGGCCGAAGCCAGCTCCTCGGCGCTGGCCGGCCGCTGTGTCTGCTTCAGTCGGGCCTGGGTGGTGTCCAGGCTGGCCTGGGCGCGGGCCACCTGCCATTCCAGCGACCTCGTATCCAGGCGGGCCAGCACGTCCCCGGCCTTGACCTGCTGGCCCTCCTCGGCTAGCACCTCGTCGATCCGGCCGCTGGAGCCAAAGGTCAGTGTGACCTGTTGCTCGGCGGCTGCGTTGCCTGTGGCGCTGACCGTCTGCTCGATGCTGCCCCTGCTGACGACCGCCGTCGAGGTCGCGGCCACGTCGTTGGCTGCCGCAGGTGGCTTGGGCCCCAGCACAAAAAAGGCGATGGCGCCGATTACGCAGGCAGCGACGATCAAGATGCCCCCTATCCTCAAAACAGTCTTCATTTCACCTTCCCTCCATTACCACTCAGCTTACCCTCCCGCAGGTTGGAAAACCTGCGGGAGGGTTAGGCCTATCCATCTTACCAGGGAACAGCCGCCTGCAAAAGTGCTCTCCGTCACTTCCCAGACCGTGACAAAAGTCATGGGTTGACAGAAACCCTTTGCGCGGCTACAATGATTCTACCTATTTCTTAAGGGAGACCTTGTCACGCGCATTGTGGGCTAACCTGATCCTTCTCGGCACGCTTATCCTGGTGTTGGCCTTCCCCGGCCCGGCTGCTGAGGTGCGCCCTGCCGCGCCGTCGACCTATTATGCCGGCTGGGCGATGGAGGCCTATCCCGAGCAGTCGGCGGCCGACATGGAGGCCATGGTCCGGCGCGTAGCCAGCGCTGGGGCCAACGTCGTCTGGATCGGGCACAACAACCCCGGCGAGGTCGACCCGGCCAAGGTCGAGCCGGGCCTGTCCTACGCCGTCTACGAAGCCTATCTGAACCCTACCGATCCCCGCCATGGGGCAGCCGTGGCGATGGTCGAGGCCCAGCACCGGATGCTGACTGCCTGCCGCACCGCCCATGTCAAGGTCGTCCTGCCGGTGGGCTACCAGATCCAGATGGGTGTTGACTGGAACAGCCGCCATCCCGAAAGTGTGCGCCTCGACGCCAAGGGCCATCCGCTGGACATCTTTGGCGGTGGTGTCAGCGCCTCCTTCTACGCGCCGGCCTACCGCCGCGACATTGAGGCCTTCTACCGTTGGGTCGACGCCGAGTTCGTCTACCCCTACGCCGACCTGCTGCTGATGCTCAACCTGGCCGATGAGCCGATCGGCGGCGACTATTCCTTCTTTGCCGAGGCCGAGTTCCGGCGGCGATACGGTTTTGGCTTTGCCGGCGTGGGCGATGACCCACAGCGCCAGCGGCTGCTGGGCGAGTTCCAGTCGCGTTACGTGGTCGAATACGCCGCGTTCAGCGCCGAGCTGTGGCGCGACATCCATCCCGATCTGCCCGTGACCATGTCGTTCGACGGTGCCCAGGCGCGCATGGCCTTTACTCTGCCGGATGTGGAGGCGCTGTTCCGCGACACACCGCCCAATTTCGTGGTCACCTTCGACGCCTACCCACGCGACGGCCTGCCGCACGTTGCCCTGAGCGACGCCGATCTGAACGGCCTGTTCCTGCTGGCCCGCTCGGTCGGCCTCTATTCGGCGCGCTACCACAAGGCGGTGTGGCTGTGGGCCGCCGCCAACCGCTGGGGGCTGAACCAGGCCAGCCCCGATCCTGGTACCGTCTCTGACGCAGTGGCCAACGGTCTGTACCTGGCCCTGCTGGTGCGACAGGGTGGTGGCGAGCTGCGCGGGATCGCCTACTGGAACTATAACGTCAAGGAGCAAGGGCTGTACAACGACATCCACCCGACCGCCTACGACGTCGAGACCATGTTCGCCAGGGTGTCGGCCACCTTGCCCACACTGCGTCGGCTGATGGCAGCGCCGGCCCGACGGCCCGCCGTGCTGGTCCTGGTGCCGCCCACCGCAGCCTATCAACGGATCGGCGCAGCGCAGGAAGCGGTCCGGCTGGAAGGCCAACCTTTTCCCCAGCTGGCGATCCTGGCCAAGGAGAACGTCAATGCCGCGGTCGTCGACTCACTTCGCGGCTGGCCGCTGGAGGGAGTGCAGGCGGTTGTAGTGGTGTCGCCGGGGAGCGAATACCTCCAGCCCGGCGATCTGGAGGCGCTGCGCGGCTGGACGGCGCAGGGCGGCAGGCTGGTCACGTCGCGAGGTGTGGCAGCAGCGCTCCTGGAGCCCGGCCACGGCGAGCCTGACCGCGCTTGGGCTGACCTGGTGGTGCGCTGGGGCAACCTGTACGTGGCGCAACAGGGGGTGCCGACCCTTTTTGAGGACGATCGGCACGAGGTGCTGGCCAGCTTTTGGCAGGAGCTGCTTGGCCTGGAGGCCACCCAGCCTGGCTACCGGGTGATCGGCCCCACTGCGGCGTTCCACTACCACCGCGGCCCCGACCCGGCGATGGTGAGCGTTAGCTCACCCTTGAACGCCGCTGGCTATCGCTATGACGATCAGGCCAGGCCCGTCGAGCGGTTGCGCGGCGCTGCCATAACCGCCACGTTAGGACGGCGGGAATATCTGTTTATGATTGTTTTGCAGCCGGCTCGGCCCAGTCGCAGATAGAGATCTTTGCTTTTCTGCGGCAGTTGGGTTATAATGAATCGGCCGCACTGCAAATGATCCGTGCTTTTGCTCGTGTGCTGAGCAAAGCAAGTTTGCTCGCGCTATTAGGGGCGCACCTATCGAACACTGCGGAGTGGTCACGTGCTAAAGGACAAGAGTGTCTTCACCCAGGCGGTCCACGCCGGCGAGCGCGGGCCGAGGCCCGATTTTGATCCAGTCAGCACTCCCATCCATCCCTCCGTCGGATATCTCTACGACGAGATGGATGACCTGGATGGGGTCTTTTCCGGAGAGCGAGCCGGGTATGTCTACCCGCGTTACGGCAGCCCGACGGTCAGCGCCTTTGAGCAGGCGGTGGCCGTGCTCGAAGGGGCCGAGGATGCCGTGGCCTTTGCCTCGGGCATGGCGGCCATCCACGCGGTGCTGTTAGGCGCAGGGCTGTGCAACGGTGCGGCAGTCGTCTCGGCCGCCGACGTGTACGGCGCAAGCTATTCCCTACTTGACAAGATCTTTGCCGCCCAGGGTGTCCGTGTCCGTTTTGTGGACATCGCCAACCTCGATCAAGTGGCCGCTGCTGTTGTTGGCGAGCGTCCGGCCGTCTTGTACTGTGAGATCGTCTCCAACCCACTGCTCAAGGTAGCCGACGTGCCGGCCCTGGCCCAAATCGCCCACGCCGCCAGGGCTGTCCTGGTGGTGGACAACACCTTTGCCAGCCCGTATCTCTTTCACCCGCTGGATCACGGTGCCGATTATGTCCTCCACTCGGTAACCAAGTACCTGGGCGGCCATGGCGACCTGATGGCCGGTGTGGTTGCCTGCTCGGCAGCCCGGGGCCACGACCTACGAGAACGGCAGAAGCTGTTGGGGGCTAACCTGGGGCCGCAGGAGGCGTGGCTGGCCCTCCGCGGCCTGAAGACCTTGCCGCTGCGGATGCGCCAGCACTGCGCCAACGCCCAGGCCGTGGCCGAGTGGCTGGTCAGGCACCCGGCCATAGCCCACGTCAATTACCCCGGCCTGCCCGATCACCCCCAGCACGACCTGGCGGCGCGGCTGTTCGCCGGGCGGGGCTTTGGCGGGATGGTCAGCTTTGACCTGCGCGGCGCAGCCCAGGCCCAGGTCTTTAGCTTCATGGAGGCGTTGGAGCTGGTCCTGCCGGCCACTACCCTGGGTGACGTCTACAGTCTGACCCTCTATCCGGCCCACTCCTCGCACCGGTACGTGGCGCCTGAGGTCCGGGCCGCGCTTGGCATCGGCGACGGGCTGGTGCGCTTGAGCGTGGGGATCGAGGATGTTGGAGACATTATTGCCGACTTGGCGCAGGCGTTGGAGAGAATGACCAGATGACCAAGCTACTCTACCTGTCCAAATCTGATGTGATCGCCGCCGGCCTGACCATGGCCGAGATCGTCGAAGCGGTCGAGGCCGCATTCCGCGAAAAAGGAGAGGGTCGGATAGAAATGCCGCCCAAGCCGGGCATCCATCCTGGCGGCGGCGACAACTTTATCCATGCCATGCCGGCCTACATCCCGGCCCTCGGCTCGGCTGGGGTCAAGTGGGTCAGTGGCTACCCTGGCAACCAGCAGCGAGGGTTGCCCTACATCAATGGCCTGCTGATCCTCAATGATCCCGACACCGGCCTGCCGCTGGCGGTCATGGACTGCACCTGGATCACCGCCGTGCGCACCGGCGCGGCGACCGCCGTCGCCGCCCGCTGCCTGGCCCGGCCCGGGTCGGCGGTTGTCGGCGTCCTCGGCTGCGGCGTGCAGGGCCGGGCAAACGTCGAGGCGCTTCAAGTCCTGTTCCCACTGCGGCGGGTCATCGCTTACGACATGGTGCCCGATGCGGCCTGGCGTTACGCCGAAGAAGTGAGCGCGCGTTTTGACCTGGAAGTAGTCGTGGCCGGCACCCCGCGCCAGGCGGTGTCCGGCTGCGACCTGGTTGTCACCGCCGGGCCGATCCTGAAGGTGCCGCACGCCACCATCCATGCCGGCTGGCTGGATGAAGGGGCATTTGCCTCGCTGGTCGATTACGATTCCTACTGGCACCGCGATGCCCTGAACGAGGTCGACAAATTCTGCACCGACGACCTGGCGCAGCTCCGCTATTACCAACAGGCCGGCTATTTCCAAGACATCCCGCCGGTCTTCGCCGAAGTGGGCGATCTAGTGGCTGGCCGGAAACCAGGTCGGACGTCGCCCACAGAGCGGACCATGACCGCCAATCTGGGCATCGCCATGGACGACATGGCCGTTGCCCCCCTCATCTATCGGCGGGCAGTGGACAAGGGGGTTGGGACCTGGTTGGAGCTGTAAGGTGCCTGTCACTCTCGTAAATTGGCTGCTCGCCTTCGCGCCGATAGCCATTGTCTTGGTGCTGATGGTTGGCTTTCGCTGGGGAGGAAACAGGGCTGGTCCGGTCGGCTGGGTTGTGGGTCTGGCCATAGCCTGGTTGCGCTTTGGCGCCGGGTTCAAGCTGCTCTTCTATTCCCAGGTCCAAGCTCTACTGCTCAGCCTGTTCGTGTTGTACATCATCTGGATGGCGCTGGTGCTCTACCGTGTGGTGGACGAGGCCGGTGCCATCGCCGTCACCGGTCAGGGGATCGCCCGGCTGACCGGCGATCGAACCATGCAGCTCCTGCTGTTGGCCTGGGGCTTTAGTTCCTTTCTGCAGGGGGTGGCCGCCTTTGGCGTGCCGATTGCCGTCGTCGCGCCGCTGCTGATCGGCCTGGGCTTTCCGCCCCTGGTGGCCGTCGCCTCGGTGGCCATCGGCCATTCCTGGTCGGTGACCTTTGGCAGTATGTCGTCGTCCTTCCAGGCGTTGATGGCCGCCACCGACCTGCCGGGCATGGACCTGGCGCCCTGGTCGGCCGCGTTTCTGGGGGTTGCCTGTCTCGGCTGCGGCATCGGCGCCGTGTGGGTCTACCGGGGTTGGCAGTCGGTCCGTCAAGGTGCGCCGGCCCTGCTGCTGATGACTGTGGTTATGGTGGCCGTCCAGACGGCGTTGGCGCTGAGCGGCCTGTGGACCTTGGCTGGATTTGTGGCTGGACTGGCCGGGCTGGCTGCCGGAGCGCTGATAGCCCGGCTGCCGCGCTACCAGCGGCGGGCTTCAGAAGAGTTGCGCGGAGGCGATCCGATCCCGGCGCCTGAACCGCCGCGCATTTCGCTGGGCCTGGCGCTGGTTCCATACCTACTCCTGTTTGTCGTCGTAGCTGCCGCCGAGCTGTGGCCGTGGCTTCATCAGGTGCTGAACCAGGTCCAGATCCGGGTCCATCTGCCGGAGGTCAGCACCAGCTACGGATGGACGACGCCGGCCGGGGTGGGCCGGACGATCAGCGTCTTTGGTCATGCGGGGGCGCTGTTGGCCTATGTCTCGCTGGTGTCGTTCGCTCTGTACCAACGGACCGGTCACTACACCCCCGGTGTAGCCGGGCGTATCATTAGGCAGACCGTGCGCAGTGCAGTGCCGGCGTCCATCGGCATCGCCAGCATGGTCGGCCTTGCCGTGGCCATGGACTATAGTGGCATGACCTATGTGCTGGCCGGTGGTCTGGGCCGGGTGGCCGGCTCTGCCTACCCACTGGCAGCGCCGTTCATTGGCTTACTGGGTGCCTTTATGACCGGCAGCAACACCAACTCGAATGTGGTGTTTGCTCCGTTGCAGCAGCAGGCGGCGGCCGTGCTGGGCATCAACGCTCTGATCGTCCTGGGCGCACAGACGACGGGCGGTGCGCTGGGTTCGATGATCGCCCCAGCTAAAGTGATCCTGGGCTGCACCACGGCCGGCGTGCCCGGGCAGGAAGGCGAAGTGTTGAAAAAAACCTTGCCACCGGCATTGGCCATCACCGGCGTGATCGGCGTGCTGGCCTTGCTGGCGGTGGTGTTAGGCGGCTAAATGTCCTCAACCCCGAAGGCATGGACGCCCAGGGCGCGCCTGGTATGGCTGATTGTCCTGATAGCCGTTCAGTCGCTATACGTCCCCATCAACCATGCTGTCCAGGGAGGCGTTGATCTGTGCTTACCGTGGGATGCCTATGTCCCGTTCTGGCCGATCTGGGCCGTGCCTTACCTGCTGAGCATCCTGTGGTGGATGGCGTCGTATATCTGGGCGGCGTGGAAGATGGACGACACCCGCTATCGGGCCTTTGTCGCCGCTGCGCTTGCTGTCATGCTAACCGCTTACGCAGTTTACTTGCTCTGTCCTACCTACGCGAAACGGCCTGTTCTGGAGGGGCATAGCTGGCAGATCGAGCTGGTACGCTCGATATACAGTAGCGACCGCCTCTACAATGCTTTCCCCAGCAGTCATACCTACACCACCATGCTGATCGTCCTGTTCTGGTGGGATTGGCGCCCCAAGTTGCGCTGGCTGTGGGCCGCGATCGCCGTCGTCGTCATCCTGTCTACCCTGTTCATCGGCCAGCACAACCTGCTAGACCCAATCGCGGGCATCGTGTGGGCATATGCCGGTTATCGCTTCGGGTGGTGGTGGGTGAAACGGATGCGGGCTCGGGGGAAAGAAGGGTAGGCCATGCGGCGAGACCGTTCTTTCTGGGTGTGGTTCGCTGTATGGGCCAGCGTCTTCCCAGTGGCTTTGGTGTTGATCCTGGTCTATTCCTGGTTGCCGGCTGACGGTGCCACTGGCGACCTGGAAAGCTTTAAGCAGGGCGGCTTTGAAGCCCAGTGGTTGTTCGAGCAGCGAGAAGGTGGCCTGCAAGCCGGGGATCTGATCGTTCGGGCCGGCGGCTATACCGTCGACGAGTGGCTGGCCGATGCGCCGCGCGGGCCAGAATGGCGCAACGGCGGGATCTTGCCGTACGAGGTCTTGCGGGGCGATCAGGCCTTAGCCCTGCAGATCCGGCTGGCCCCTATCCCCCTCCATGCCGTCGTGAACCGCTGGGCGGTGCAGCTTCTGGTGGCTCTAGCTTGCTTCACCATCGGAACTTTTGTGTTCTTCAAACGGCCGCGCGAGCTGGCTGCTCGGGTTCTGATGCTGTTCTGCGTGGCGCTTACCATCCAGTACTTGGGCGATGCCTACAACTTCCAGTTCCCCACACTGCCTTGGCGCTGGCCCTTTAGGTTTCAGGTGGCCTATGAGCACACGGTCTACACCTTGACCCTCGCCAGCATCTGTTACTTTGCCCTGGTCTTTCCGCTTCCCCACCCGCTGCTCAAAAGGTTCCCCCGCCTGCTGCCGGCCTTTCTGTTTGCCGGCCCTCTGGTGGCCATTGTGCTGGGGATGGCTCTGACTCCGGATCCGACCCAGGCGCTGGTCAACGGCAACCTGATCTCCTTGGCTGCGGCGCTGGTGCTGATCACAATGGCCGTTCTCGCCGGTGTCCGTTCAGTTCGCACGTCCCGCGACCCGGTGTCGCGCGCCCAAATCCGTTGGATGCTGTGGTGTGCCGCGCTGGGGTGTGTGGTGTTGATCCCAGGCTATGTCCTCCCTTTACTGGTAGGCGGTCAGCCCTTGCTCCATCATCCCTTGACCATGGCTCTGATCGGCCTCATCCCCATTGCCCTCGCCTTGGCTGTTCTGCGCTACCGACTGTTCGAGATCGAAATCATCATCAACCGCACCCTGGTCTACGCTACGCTCACCGTGCTTTTGGTCGGCTTCTACCTGCTCCTGGTCCGCTTATTCTCCCTGATCATCCCGGCGCTGTTGCACCGCGAGGACGACACGGCGGTCGTGTTTATTGCCGCTCTGGGCCTGGCCCTGGCCTTTGTCCCACTGCGACGACGGGTCCAGGCCGCCATCGACCTTGCTTTCTACCGCACCAAGCTGGACTATCAGCGTCTGTTGCCGGAGATGAGCGACCGGCTGGCGACCAGCATTGTCCCCGACCAATTAGCGGCAATGCTGACATACGAGCTTCCACAGCGGTTGCAGATTGCCTGGGCCACGCTGGCCGTATTGGATTCTGACGAAGAACAGTTTGTCCAGATCAACGAAGGGAGTGTCTGTCCAGCGCTCTCTGCAAACAATCCGTTGATCGCCTACATGAAAGAGGCAGACCAGCCGGTCCTGCGCCTGCAACCTCCATTCGATCTGCCGGCCGAGGCCCAAGCTTTCCTCGATCGCCAGGGCGTTGAATTGAGCATTCCCTTGGTCGTCGGCAATGCGCAGGTGGGTCTGTACAACCTGGGGCCAAAACTCTCGGGCAGTGCTTACAACCGCGATGAGGTCGGCCTGCTCCGCCTCATAGGCCGGCAGGCCGCCGTCGCCGTGGAAAACAGTCGTCTTTTCCGCGCCGAGCAGGAGCAGCGCGAGCTGGCCCAGGCCCTCCAGGAGGCCGCCGACGTCGTGAGCAGTACCCTGGATCTCGACCAGGTATTGGACCGCATCCTGGCACAGGTGGAGCGAGTTGTTGCTGGCGATGCCTTTAACATCATGCTGATCGAGAACGGCATAGCCTCCACAGTCCGCTGGCGGGGTCACGAGCGCCTGGGGATTGCCGACCAGATAGACAAAATGACCATGCCTGTATCGGAGTACCAAACCCTGGCTCAGATGGCCCATGCCGGCGAGCCCCTGGTCATCCTCGACACAGCTCTCGATCCCAAATGGACTTCACGGCCGGGCTGGGGTAAGCTGCGTTCCTACATGGCAGCCCCGATCCGGGTAGCGGGTGAGACGATTGGCTTCCTGAACGTGGATGGCAGCCGGCCCGGTCAGTTCCGGCAGGCAGATGCCCAACGGCTGGAGGCTTTTGCCCAGCACGCGGCTACTGCCCTGGAGAACGCCCGCTTGTACGAGCAGGCCCAGCGCGAGATCGCCGAGCGCAAGCGGGCCGAAGGGCAGCTCAAAACCTCACTGGCCGAGAAAGAAGTCCTGCTGAAAGAGGTTCACCATCGGGTCAAGAACAATCTACAGGTCATCTCCAGCCTGCTCCACCTCCAGTCCAAACAGACCAAGGATCCTGAGACTCTTGGCATGTTCCTGGAAAGCATGTACAGGGTCCGATCCATGGCCCTCGTCCACGAGCGGTTGTATCAAAGTGAAGACCTGTCAGGGGTTGATGCCGCCGAGTACTTTCGGGATCTGGCCAGTTATCTGCACCGTTCCTATGGTGCCACGTCCGGCCAGGTCAGCCTGAAGGTGGATGTCGATCCCGTCTCCCTGGGCATTGACGTGGCCATCCCCTGTGGGTTGATAATCAGCGAATTGGTTTCCAATGCGTTGAAACACGCCTTCCCAGACGGTCGACCGGGTCAGGTCCTGGTCCGGCTCCACCTGGCTCAAGGCAGAGGGTGCACCTTGGTGGTCGGTGATGATGGTATAGGCTTGCCGGAGGATCTGGACTTGGAGACGACCGAATCGTTGGGCCTGCACTTGGTGAGCCGGCTGGTGGCTCAGCTCGAAGGTTCAATAAACCTGGATAGGAGCGGGGGAACAACCTACAAAATCACGTTCCCCTGCGCGATCAGTGAAGGAGGCGAGTAGCGATGGCAAGGGCGCAGATCCTGGTGGTGGAAGACGACAGTATTATCGTTATGGAGCTCGAAGATAGACTATATGGCCTGGGGTACGTTGTCTGCGCCTCTACGGCTTACGGCGAAGAGGCGATCGAAAAAGCAGCCGAGCTGGGCCCAGACCTGGTGCTCATGGATGTCCGGCTGAAGGGAGCCATGGATGGGATACAGGCCGCCAACGAGATCCGTGAGCGCTATGACATCCCGGTGGTCTACCTGACCGCCTTTGCCGACAATGACACCCTGCAGCGGGCCCAAGTTACCGAGCCTTATAGCTACATCATCAAGCCCTTTGAGGAAAGGGAGCTGCAAATTGCCATCGAGATGGCCCTCTACAAGCACCGCATGGAGATGGAAAGATCAAGGCTACAGAACCAGCTTTTCCAGGCGCAGAAGCTAGAGACCGCTCAGGCGCTGGTAGCCGGCATCGTCCACGACTTTAACAACCTTATGACGACGATCATCGCTCACAGCTCCTTCCTCCTCTCTTCGTTGGGCGAAGAGAGTCCGCTGCGCCAGAGGATCGAGTATATCAAGCAGGCCGGTGAAAGGGCCGCTATCCTGACTCGACAGGTCTTGGCTTTCAGCCGGCCACAGGGACCTGAGCCCAAGCCACTGGACGTCAATGCCGTGCTCGGCGACATGCGCGATATGCTCCAGCGCGTCGTCGGCGAAGACATCGCACTGAGCGATCTCCTTGAACCGGGCCCGATATACACCAAGGTCGACCGAGGGCAGCTCGAACAGGTCATCATGAACCTGGTGATCAACGCCCAGGAGGCAATGCCTGAGGGTGGCAAGCTGACCATCAAGACCGAAACCATCACCCTGAAGAAAAACCGCAGCCGGCGTATTCCTGGGGCGTACCCCGGGACCTTCGTCTGTTTATCAGTCACAGACACAGGCGTCGGCATGGACGAGGAAACCATCGCGCATGTTTTCGAGCCCTTTTTCAGCACCAAGCAGAAAGGTATCGGCCTGGGCCTGTCGACTGCCAACAGCATCGTCCGGCAATATTCCGGCTGGATCGAGATCCGCAGCGTTCGGTGGCAGGGCTCGACATTTCGGGTCTGCCTGCCCGCCTTTTTCGGGGATGTGGAAAGCGTGGCCCAAGAGAGCGGGTTGCCGCTTGAATCACGGGGCATGGGCGAGCGCATCTTGGTCATAGACGACAACGAGGGCGTCCGCGCCGCCGTCTCTGAGATGCTGCAGTCGGGTGGCTATGTCGTATTCGAGGCCGCCAACGCGCGAGAAGCGCTGGATCTCTTTGACAAAGAGGAGGGCGAGTTCCACCTCGTGCTCAGCGACGTGGTCTTGCCCGATGAGGATGGAGTCACGTTGGTCGACCAGTTGTTGGCCCGCAAGCCAGGGGTTTCAGTTCTGATGTGCAGCGGTTACGTGGACGACCGGGCGCAATGGCCGCTCATCCGCGCGCGGGGATTCCATTTCCTACAAAAACCGTTCGGCTACGGCGAGCTCATGCCTGTCGTCAGAGAGATAATGCACCAGAGACGGAACCTGTGAAGTGCGCTTTTTGTGCCAGCAAGCCTCAGTATCGCGACCGGCGTACCGGCCAGTACTTGTGCCTGGAACATGCCCGGCTGGACGTCGTGACCGCCAGCGCCCAGTCTCCCGAGCTCTCACTCGCGGTTCGGCCTGTGATGGCAGCGGATTATGACCGGGTCAAGGAGCTGGCTCTGTACTTCTGGGACGAGACCAAGGTGGACTGCTTTGGCCGCGAATACGACGTGCTTGCCTGCCCGGGCTTCCTGGCCTGCGACGGCGGCGACGTCGTGGGGCTGGCCTCCTATACCGTCGAGCCGGACTGGGACGCAGTGGTATTGGTCATGCTCAACGTGCTGCCTGCCTGTCAGGGCCGGGGTGGAGGCAGCGCGCTAATCGTGGCACTGGTTGATGAGGCAGCACGCCTGGGGCGGGCGCGTATCCTGGTCGCCACCTCGAACGATGACCTGGTCGCGCTGGCCCTCTACCAGCAGCACGGGTTCCACCTCGCCGAGCTGATCCCCGGCGCCATCGCTCAACACCACGGCGGCGAGCTGTTCGGCTTTGCCGGCATCCCTGTCCGCGATGAGATCCGGCTGGAGAGGCCGGTCTCTACTTCCTGAAAAGCTCCTCGATCTCTTTGGCGTGCGCGCGTTCGTGGCGGACAAAGACGGCCGCAAGTTCGGCAACTGAACCACTTGGGCCCCAGGCGAAGACGAGCGGTTGCTCGAGCATGTCCGGCGGTATATCGAGGATGGCCTTCGCTCACATTCGGTTCGCCCATCGCAAGCATCACAGACGCCTTATGACCACGATCGCCACATCGTCGAACGGCGCCGCTGAACCGGTGAAATCGCTGATTGCCTGTTCCAGCGCGGCCACCATCTCCTGGGCAGGCGCACGCCGGTGTGCCAGGATCGCCTCCTGGAGCCGTTCCAACCCGAAGGCTTGCACCTGGGCGTTGGCCGCGTCGGTCACACCGTCGGTGTACAGCAGCACAAAATCGCCGGGTTCCAGGCGTAAGGTGCGCTGTTCGAATGGCGTGTCTGCCATCACCCCCAATGCCATCCCCGTGCGGCTCAACTGGTCCAGTTGGTCGAGGCCGGCGCGGCAGAGCAGCGGTGGGTTCTGCCCGGCGTTGACGTACGTGAGATCGCCGCTCGCCGTGTTGAGCTGGGCGTAGAACAGCGTGACAAACATCCCGCCGGTCGAATCGGCGCAGATCAGCCGGTTGGCATGGGCGATCCCTTCGGCGGCCGACGGCGCGTCGCCCACACTGGCGCGGACGGTGCTGCGGGTGAGCGCCATGAACAAGGCCGCAGCCATGCCCTTGTCGCTCACGTCGGCCACCACCAGGCCGATCTGCCCTCCGATGAGCGGGATGAAATCGTAATAGTCGCCGGCTACCTCCCGCGCCGGTTGCCAGCGTGCGACAAACTCCCAGCCGGGCACCTGTGGCGTCTCATCGGGCAGCAAGCTGGCTTGCAGCTCGCGCGCCACCTGCAGGTCGCGCTCCATCCGGCCTTTTTCCACCGCAACCTGGTACAGGCGGGCGTTCTCGATGGCCACCGCTGCGCTCGCGGCGAGGGCCGTAAGCAGCTCAAGGTCGTCCGGCGTAAAGATGCCAGCCTGCAGCCGGCTATCGACGTAAATCACCCCCAGGATCACATTTTTCAGCTGCAGCGGCACGCACAGGATCGACAGCAGCCCCAGACTGATGATGCTGGCCCGCCCGCTGAGCCACTCGTCGCTCTGAGCGTTGCTGGTCAGAAGCGGCTGTCCTTCGCGTGCGACCCGTTCCACCACACTGCGCGATATCTGGAACTGCGGGTTGTCGATCGTCGCCTGGTCCATCCCCCGCGCCACACGAAAGATCAGCCGCCCGTCGGCCGCGCGCAACATGACAAAGCCCCGCTCGGCGCGTGTGGCGGCAATCACCTCGTCCATCACCCGGTTCAGTACCTCGTCGAGGTCCAGGGACGAGTTGAATGTCTGCGACAGCCGGTACAGCAGAGCCAGGCGCTCGCCAGACGGTTGTGCCAGATTTCTGTCACTCATGGCCGCTATTCTACCATGATCGCCGATTTCCGTCAATCACCGTAATTGACTGCTCTCGCGTTCTGTGTTACCTTATTTTATCGATTCGCATGGAGGGGAAAAGATGATGCGTAACATCCTCATCACAGGCGGTGCCGGCTTTATCGGATCCAATTTCGTGCGGCACGTCCTGGAAAAATACACCGACTGCCAGATCGTCGTCTATGACAAGCTGACATACTGCGGCAACCTGGACAATCTGCAAGACGTGGCCGAGCGTTTTGCCGGCCGCTACACCTTCATCCAGGGTGACATCGCCGACGCCGCGGCCGTGGTGGCCGCCGTGCAGGCGCACAACATCGACATCATTGTCAACTTTGCCGCCGAGACCCACGTCGACCGCTCGTTGATGGAACCCGATGCATTCTTAAAGACCGACGTGTACGGCACCTACGTCCTGCTCGAAGCAGCCCGACAGCACGGCATCGAGCGCTACCACCAGGTATCAACCGACGAGGTTTACGGCGAGATCCCTCCCGGCCATCGCTCGCTCGAAACCGACCCCGTCCTGCCGCGCAGCCCATACTCGGCCAGCAAGACCGGGGGCGACCTGCTGTGCCTGGCCTATCACAACAGCTTTGGCCTGCCCGTGACCATCACTCGGGGGGCGAACAACATCGGCCCCTACCAGTATCCGGAAAAGGCTGTGCCGCTGTTCATCACCAACGCCCTCGACGACCAGCCCCTGCCGCTCTACGGCGACGGCCGCCAGATGCGCGATTACCAGTACGTGATCGACCACTGCGAGGCGATCGACCTGGTCATCCATCATGGCATTCCGGGACAGGTGTACAACGTGGGCACCGGCAATGAGACAGAGAACATCGTCATGGCCCACGCCATCCTGGATCTGCTGCACAAGCCATACAGCCTCATCCGCCCTGTCGCCGACCGGCCCGGCCACGACCGGCGGTATGCCCTGAGCGTCGACAAGATCCGGGCCTTGGGCTGGCAGAGCACCCACAGCTTTCGCCAGGCCATCGAAAGGACAGTACGCTGGTATGTAGACAACGAGTGGTGGTGGCGCAAGCTCAAGAGCGGCGCATACCTGGAGTATTACCGGCAGTGGTACGGCCAGCGCTTGGCCGACGCTGACCGCTCCTAGAGCCCACCC
>Ga0316622_100000654_pt1 | contig 20784 bp, 17 predicted proteins | sample OWC_Aug_OW2_C1_D_FD_207646 | JGI IMG/M metagenome (GOLD analysis project Ga0316622, IMG submission 207646) | Wetland soil microbial communities from Old Woman Creek delta, Ohio, United States - OWC_Aug_OW2_C1_D5_C | ecosystem: Environmental > Terrestrial > Soil > Wetlands | place: USA: Ohio... | reverse complement strand
CTCGCCGGCGAGTCCGACGCCCCGGCTGCGCTGCCCCTCCTCGAATGCATCGCGCGCCCGCCCGGTCATCGCCAGCGCCTCGCTCATCGGACGCATCTGCGCGGGGCCGATCATCGGCAGCTCGCGCGACACGGCCTGCAGCGAGTCGCGCAGCGCGCCCACCTCCTCGAGGAGTTCCTGTTCCCGGACGGCCATGTCGCGCGCCCCCTGCCGTTCCGCGGAGCCGGCCAGCTCCTCCTGGCTGAGCGAGACGTTCACCATGCGATTGGCGATGTCGTAGAGCGCGCGGGTGAGCTGCTCGAGCCGCTCGAGATCGACCGTCTGCTTGCACGCGCTGAGCGCCGCCTGCATCTCTTCGAGATCGTTCTTCACCTTGCGGCCGAACTTGAGCGAGAGCGACCGGTCGCCCTGCTCCATCGCCGCGCGCATGCGGTCGATCGCCTTCTGCAGCTCCTCGGCCGATTTCTTCTCGCTGAACTGCTCGAGCGCCTTCTTCAGGTCGTCGAGCCCCGAGGTGCCTTCCTTCTTCAGCTTCTCGATCGCTTCCTCGAGCGCCTTCAGTTCCTCGGCGAGCGCCTTCTCCTGGGCGTCGAGCGCGGCCTTCTCACCCTCGCTGAGCGCCCGGGACTCGTCGCCGGCCGAGAGCGAGTCGGGCGAGGCCCCCCGCTCCTCGGGCGGGCGGGCGCCCTCCTCGAGCTGCCGGTTCACCTCCGCCTGGCGGGCAGCCAGTTCCTCGAGCTTCTGGAGGGCCCGGTCGATCTGTTCCTCGGCGAGGAGCCGCTTCAACATCTGCAGCGTGCGGTCGAGCGCGTTCGAGACCTCCTCCTGGGAGATCTTCATCTGCTCCATCGCGCGGGCAAGCTCCTCGCGGTCGACCTCGTTCAGCGCTCGCTGCATGCGTTCGATCGCCTCGCGGAACTCCTCGCTCTGGATGCGGGCGACCAGGTCTTGCACCTCGCGCACCTTGGAGAGGATCTCCGTCGAAAAGAGGTTCTGGTTCTGCATGCGCTGGCTCGAGCCCTCGAGCGACTGCTGCAGGTTCTCCAGCTTGCGGCCCAGCTCCGCCTGGCGTTCGAGGAGCGCGTCCAACTCCTGCTGCCGCTCCCAGGTGACCTTCTCGTCGCGCAGCATCTCCTGCGCGACGCGCGCCAGTTCCTCACGCAGCCGCTCCTGCCCCGCCAGCGTCTCCTCCAGCGAACGGACGTCCTCGCGGCGCTCCTCGTTCGCCTGGGCGTACATCTCGGCCATGCTCGGGAAGCGGATGATGGCGAGCGGCGTCTCGGCCGACTTGGGACCGCGGATCGGATCGTTGTCGGTGACCTGCAGGAAGTAGTGCAGCTCCTGGCCCGGCAGCAGGAGGATCTCGCTCAGGTCCCAGTCGAACTCGCGGCGCGCCTCGCGGCGGCGCTCGTCGGGCCGCCACTGCTGCAGCACGCGCCGCTCGGGATCCTCGCCCGGCCGGCCCGAGATGAGCGCGAGCTCCGTCAAGCCGAAGTCGTCGACGCTGTCGACGCGCAGGCGCACGCGCAGATCGGGCGGCACGTCGATCGAGAGCGGTGGATCGAGGAGTTGGACGGAGGGCGCGAGATCGGGCACGGCCTCGACGCGGAAGGTGTCCGAAGCCCAGGTCTCGCCGCCATCGGTCAGCTCCACGCGATACGCGTCCGGACGGAGGATCGTCCAGGACGCGGCGAGGCGTTCCTCGCCCGCCCCCCCGGCCGGCTCGAGCGCGACGATCTCTCCATCGCCCGCGAAGCGCAGCCGGCCCGCGATGCCCGGACGGCGGTGCACGACGTCGAGCGTGACCCGCGTGCCGACGAGTCCCGCGACGTCGCCCGTCGCGGACGCGTCGCGCTGGGCCTCGAGGCCCGTGTAGGCGGGGGGCTCGAGGCGCTTGCGGTAGCCGGTCGCCTGCAGGCGATGGACGACGCTCAGCCGGTAGACGGGGCTGTCGGCCCAGCGCGCGCGCACGCGGTAGTCGAGGTCGCCCTTCACCGCGCTGACCAGGAACCGGTAGCGATCGCCCGCCCGGTCCGGGACCGCCGATGTCCCGGGCGCCGCGCCGCCCTCGTCTCCTTCGCCGGCGACGCGGGCCATCGGAGCGCCCGTCCAGTCGCCATCGGGACGGCGCATCTCGATCGTGATTCCGTCCGGACGGCGCCGTCCGCTGACCGTCGCTTCGACCGTCACCGATTCGCCCCATTCGACGCGGGTTTCGCCGGGCGCGACGGTCAGACGGACCTCGGGCACGGCGCCCGGCCCGCCGGCCGCGCGGAAGAGAGTGAGGGCATCGTCGAAAGCCGCAGGCGCGAGGAGGCCGGCGGCCGCGATGGGGAGCAGACCGAAGCAGCCGCGCGCGAGCGGCCGGCCGACCGCGCGCTCGGCGTGCAACCGGCCGAGATCGAGGCGGCCGAGGGTCTCCTGGGCTCGCGAGACAGCGAGATCGACCAGATCGCGCGAGACTTCGTCGTTCTGCCAGCGGGCGCGCTCGCTCTCAAGCGCGAGCGCGTTCGTCAATTCGTTGCGCTGCAGCCCGGCCTTGCCCTCCAGCCAGTGGGCGTAGCCGTGGGGCGACAGCGATCGGAGCGCCGGGACGAGCCAGGACGCGACGAGAGTGGCAAGGACCCATGCGGCGGCGAGGCCGGCGGCGAGCGCCGACCAGACCCGCTCGGGAGGCATCGCGAGAGCGGCGAGGAAGAGGATCCCGAGTCCCGGCAGGCAGAGCCCGAGCCAGCCGGCGAGCCCTTCGAGCGCGAAACGGCGGCGCCGCGCCGCGCGGGCGCGGTTCAGTTCGCCGGTGAAGTGCGCGCCGCTCATGGCCCCTCCGCGGCCGGCCGTTCCTCGGATGCGCCCGCCAGCCGGACGGTCGCCGACTCACCGGTCAGCGCGTAGACGACGACGTTCACGGCCATCCTCATCGCCTCCTCGCGCTTCTCGGGCGGATCGCCGTGCACGTCCGCATCTTCCAGGCCGTCCCCGATGTCGGCCTCATAGGTGTAGAAGACGACCAGGCGTCCGCGGTCGAAGATGCCCAGGCCCCGGGGGGGCTTGCCGTCGTGCTCGTGGATCTTCGGCGGGCCGTTGTCGAAATCATAGAACGAATGATAGACGGCATGGGCGAACGGCACTTCGACGAGCGGCCGGTCGGGAAAGACCTGACGCATGGCCGCGCGAAAGCTCGGATCCATGCCGTAGTTGTCGTCCGCGAAGAGGAAGCCGCCGCCGAGGAGGTAGCGACGCAGGCGGGCCGCCTCGGCCTCGGTCAAACGGATCTGGCCGTGGCCGTTCATGTAGAGGAACGGGTAGTCGAACAGTTCGTCATCGAGAGGGGCGACGCGCGCTTCCTCCCGGCGCTCGATGGGGATCGCCGTGCGCTCGGCGAGCGCCCGCGCGAGATTGGGCAGCGAGGTGGGATTGCTGTACCAGTCTCCGCCCCCCCCGTACTTCAGGCGGCCGAGCACGAGCCCGGGCCCGGCGGGCGACTGGGCGGACGCCCCCTGAGCCGGGAGCCAGAGGGCGAGGAATACGGCACAGGCGAGCAACCTCATGCGGAGCCTCCAGCGCCGGGTGGACGGGCCGGTCGGGCGACCACAAGCAACCAACCCTGGACGTCCGAGACGGGTTCCGTAGGGCGCCGGGGATGGGTCCGCCTAGGCGGCCACCGCCCGCGCTTCCGCCGCCTTCCGCAATTCGAGCACCAGGGCGCTCGCGACGAAGATCGAGGAATAGGTGCCGACGATGATCCCGAAGGTCATCGCCAGGGCGAAATCGCGAATGACCTCGCCGCCGAAGAGGAGCAGCGCGGCCGAGGCGAAGATGCTCGAGAGCCCCGTGAGGAGCGTCCGCGACAGGGTCTGGTTGATGCTCTGGTTCAGCACCTGCTCGTAGGGCTCGCGCCGCAGGCGGACCATCTGCTCGCGGATGCGGTCGTAGACGACGATCGTGTCGTTGATCGAGTAGCCCGCGAGGGTGAGCAGCGCGGCGATGATCGGCATCGTGATCTCGCGGTCGAGGAGCGAGAACAGCGTCAGGGTCATGATGACGTCGTGGATGGTCGCGATCACCGCGCCGAGCCCGAAGCGGAATTCGAAGCGGAAGGCGATGTAGAGGAGCAGAAGCCCCATCGAGACGAGGATCGCCCAGAAGGCCTGGCTGCGGATTTCCGCGCCCACCTTGGCTCCCACGCTTTCCTCGCGCAGCAACTCCACCTGAAGTCCCGGGATCGATTGGCGCAGCGCGTTCGTGATCTTCTCGGAGATCGAGACTTCGCCGCCCCGCTGCTCGGCCGAGCGGATCTCGGCGATGCGGAAGAGGGCGACGTTGCGCCCCTTGGCCGGCTGGATCTCGGCCTGGGCGTAGCCGGCCTGCGAGGCCGCGGCGCGCAGCTGGTCGATTCCCACCGGCTGGCTGAAGGAGAACTCGATCAGCCGCCCGCCAGCGAAGTCGATGCCCTGGCGGAAGCCGCCGTGCGCGATGAACGAGGCGACTCCGATCAGGGTGACCAGGATCGAGAGCCCGAAGAACCAGCGCCGCCGGCCCATGAAATCGATGTGCGTTTCCGGAAGGATCTTGAACATCGCCCCTTGGTCTCCTTGCAGGCCCGCCGGTCCGGCGCGCGGCCGGAGGGGCCCGGAACCTAGATCGACAGCGTCTCCATGTCGGTGCGCGATGCGACGACGTCGTAGATCATGCGCGAGAACATGACGGCCGTGTACAGGTTGGCCAGGATGCCGATGAAGAGCGTCGTGGCGAAGCCCTGGATCGGGCCGCTCGCGATCCACCAGAGGACGCCCGCGCTGATCAGCGTCGTCACGTTCGAGTCGAAGATCGCGCTGAACGCTCGGTGGTAGCCGGCATCGATCGCGCTACGCACCTTCTTGCCCGCGCGCATCTCCTCGCGGATGCGCTCGAAGATGAGGACGTTCGCGTCGACCGCCATGCCGATCGTGAGCGCCATGCCGGCGATGCCCGGAAGCGTCAGCGTGGCGCGCATCCCGGCGAGAGCCGCCATCAAGAAGATCATGTTGAGCACGAGGGCGAAAACCGCGATGAGGCCGCTCGCGTGGTAGTAGACGAGCATGAAGAGCACGACCAGCGAGGCGCCGATCGCCACCGCCTGCATGCCCATGCGGATGGAGTCGGCCCCCAGCGACGGTCCGACGGTCATCTCCTGGATGATCGAGATCGGCGCCGGCAGCGCGCCCGCCTGGAGCACGATGGCGAGGTCCTTCGCCTCCTGGTCGCTGAAGTTGCCCGTGATCTGGCCCCGTCCCTGCGGGATGCGGTCGGCGATGCGCGGGGCGGAGACGACCTTGTTGTCGAGGACGATGGCGAGGAGCCGGCCGACGTTCGAGCCGGTGACGCGGCGGAAGCGGCGCGCGCCCTCGGCATTCAGCGTGAAGCTCACGCCGGCCACGTTCGGCCGGGCCGGGTCGAGGCCGATCCGCCGGATGGCATTCGACACGCCCGCTCCGGTCATCTGCGCCTTGCGGTCGAGCACGTAGAGCAGACGGCCCGTGTATCCCTGGTAGTTCTCCGGCGTGGCCCCCCACTGCAGCTGCGCGTCGATGGGCAGGATCGAGTCGACGTCGACCGAGGCGAGCAGCGACTCCGCTTCGGCGAGATCGGGCGCGGGAATGAACGCCGCCCCGAGCGGCATGTCGGGATAGAAGGGCATGAGGTCGATCAGCGGATGGATGAACTCGACTCCGTCGGAGTCCGGCTCGGCCGCCGACTGCGCGCGGCGCGCCTCGGCGATCGCCCGGTCGACGCGCTCGAGCGCGCGGGAGGCGTCGGCCCCTTCCTTGACCAGCTTGAACTCGAGGAGCGCCGTCTGGCCGATCAGGTTGAGCGCCCGCTGGCGGTCGAGGAGGCCCGGCAGCTCGACGACGATCCGGTCCTCGCCCTGCGGCTGGATCGTGGGCTCGGCCACGCCGAAGCGGTCGACGCGGTTGCGGAGGATCTGGATCGCCCGCTCCATGGCGTCCCGGACCTCGCCCGCCTGCATGCCCGTGCGGTCGAGCTCGAGGACCAAGTGCATCCCGCCCTGGAGGTCGAGCCCCAGGTTGAGCGCGTCGTTGCGCAGGGCTTCCAGCTCCTCGGCCGGCATGGCGGCCCTATCCCCTTCGCTCATCGTGTAGTAGCGCACCGTCGGATAGAGCGCGTAGACCGACAGGCCGAGCAGCACGATGAGACTCAACAGCTTCCAGCGGAAATTGCCGCCCATTCCAGGACCCTCCGACAGACGTCCCACGAAAAACGCAGAAACCCGATTCTACCCAAGCGGTGGAAAAACCGTCAACATGCATTATCCGGGCGGCGGCCGCCGCCCGACCCGCGACGCCCGCTCCGGCCGGCTCCGCGGCCGCGGTTCTCCGTTCCCGAAGGGGTCCGCATGCCGCGGCCCGCCGGCGGGGGCGCGGTTCAGAAGGCCGCTGGCAGCGAGGGGTCCCGGGCGGTTTCCACGACGACGAGAGCGCACCTGCGGCCGGCCGCGCCGATCTCGAGCGTCAGGCGCTGGAGCGGCCAGCGGCCCTTGCGCTCGACTAACTCCTCACGGCCGGAGAGCACTTCGAGGCCCGCCTCCTCCACGGCCGCCGTCGTCTCCGCGTTCCAGCGGACGAGGCTCGTCCCCCCGTCGATCCGCCCTTCCCAGCGAGCGCCTCCCTGCGTCCCCCGGCGGTCCCATTCCGCCCGCCCGGCCAGCACCTCGCTCAACGCGGCCAGCGGGTCGGCCGGCGGCATCGCGACACCTGCTGCGCCGGCGCTTCCGGCCGGGCCGGCACCCGTCGCCGAAGCGGCCGCACCCGGGGCCGCGTCCGAGCCGCGTTCCGGGCGGGCGAGCGGCCCCCAGTCGGCCTGGCTCAAGAGCACCACGAGCGCGATCGCGCCCGCGAAGGAGCCCAACAAAAAAGGGCTGGGCGACCAGCGCCGCAGCCCTCGAGATCTCGACCGGCGGCCCATGCGCAGTCACCGCCTCCGCGACCCGATGATCATCGCGTTAGTACTGAGGATGGTCCTGCCACTTCACGATCTTCCAGATCTTATTCTGCGTGCCCGGCTCTGTCCAGCTCGTCGCGTTCCCCGTGGCCGGCCCCGCCTCGGCGAACCAGAAACGCGAGGTGGCGTCGTCGACGGTGAGCGTCTGCTGCCCCAACTCCTCCTGGCCCGGGACGACGCCGGTGAGCGTGAGATCGATGTTCGTGACCAGGATCGACCACATGTTCTCAATCGGCTCCCATTCCTGTGACCCGGGGACGAATTCGAGCGTGAGCGTGTGCACGTTCTCGTTGTCGAAGATGTTGCGATGGATCTCGATCTCCGTGTTGCGTCCCCACTGGTCGGGCATGTCCGGCTCGTCCTGGTCCTCCAGGGAAAGAACGAAGGTGAAGTTGTTCGCGAGCAGGCTCTCGTACTCGGCCACCTCCCTCTCGCGGTAGGCCGTCTTCAGGTTCTCGAGCAGGTTCTCGGGCGAAATGCGCGACTTGAACTTCGGCGGAGGAACGACGATGTCATCCTTGTCCTCCGGACTGAAGGGACAGCCGACGATGCCCGTCAACCCCAGGAACACGATGCACGCCAGGAACGCCGTCCCCGCGCGGACCGCGGTTGTCATCACAGGATCCTCCTCGCAACGCGGTGAAGAAGCGTTTCTCGTCCGTGGTTATCGTCGCCGCGGCCGGCGGGCTCCATCCGCGACTTCCAACCCGCCCTGCGCTTGTCAGGTTTCGGCCATCCGCGCGCTTGACCGGGGGATCGTTCCGGCTCGGATCGGCCTTTTGCGTCCTGGAAGGATGTCCGGGGGCGCGGCCGCCCGGCCGGAGTGCCACGGGACTCGCCTAGAACTCTACCTGGTTGCGCGCGCGCAGCCATCCCCAGGTTCGATTCGGGGATCCATCACGCTTGTCTACCCAGCGCGTGATGTACCAGAGTCCCGCTCCGTTGTCTTCGAAGTAGAGATCCACCTTCCCTGAATAGTTGACTGAACGGCTCGCTTCCCGAAACTCGAGCCGGTAGCTCAAGTCCTTATAGTACTGGACGGTGGGCGAAATGTCCACCGAGTCGCGGGCCGTCCAGTAGACCTTCAGGGTCGCCTCCGTCGCATTCAGGATGCCGTTCATGCGCTGTTCCTCGAGGCTCGCGTCCCAGGTCTCGAAGTCGTCATGGCCCAGCTCGGAGCGATCCGCCTCGTCGAGGACCATCTCGAAGTGCGCGCCGCTGAAGGACCTGCCGTAGTTGGTCATGTTCTTCGGAGTCGCCTCGAGCGCCCTCTTCATGTTGCCGAGGGCGATTCCGAGGCTGCTCGGATCTCTCCAGACGGCCCCTTCGGTTCCCCCCGCCCCCTCGTCCTCCCTCGTGCTCAGGAGGCATCCCCAGGGCAGGACGAGCAGCGCAAGGCCCGCTACGGCGGCCAGCCAGGCCCCGCCGCGACGATGGCCGCCGGCCGCGGGCCGGAAGCCCCCGGGCTCACTCGAACTGCTTCTCCACCTTGGCATTGATCCTCCAGAACGGATCGACCTGGTTGCTCTGGGTCCGCTCGAAGCTGGCCGTCAAGGCGAGCTGGCCGGGGAAATCGTGCTGCAGGGCGATCCGTCCGGTCAGCTCGTGGTTGTCGCGGCGGGTCACCTTCCCGGTTCTCAGCTCCTTGCTAGAGGTGATCCCCAGGCGCTCGATCATGCTGATGCGGATCATGCTCGAGAGGGCGTACTCGATCTGCGCGCGCAGGTCCTGGCGCAGCCGCTCGGTCGCCCGGCTGTAGCCCTGCGACTCGTGGTTCTCGTCGTACAAGTAGGCGCCCGCGTCGGACCGCTCGAAGATGTGGTCGAGGCTGATCTTCGTCCGATCGAACAGCGGCACGGTCGCTTTGCTGGTCACGCGGTTCATCCGCGTCAGGGCGTTGTTCTCCTCGGCGTAGGTGTAGTACGTGTAGGCGGCGCTGATCTGGAAGTTCTGCGAGAAGATGATCTGGCCGGGCAGGTAGATCTGGTAGTCGGTCGTCACCCGGTAGTCCTTCTCCACCTGGTTCTGGCCCGTGCGCGCGCGGGGAATGTTGACCACGTCGCGGCGGTTCGCCGCGTAGATGGTGTTGATCGTGATCTTCTTCTCCACGTGGTAGCGCAGGTTCGCCGAGGTCGCGGTCCACAGGCGGTCGATGTCGAGCGAGCGGTCGTCGTAGAAGTCCTGGTCGAGCTGCGTGACGCCCTTCAGGGTGAGGTCGAAGCGCTCGCCCAGCGGGCGCAGCATCCTGAGCTCGAGGCGGGTGGTCTTGTTGTCGAAGAAGGCCGTGTTGCGCCGCTCGGTGCGCTTCTTCGAGAGACTCGCCTCCCCCTGGATCGAGCTTCCGGCGAGGCCGAGGAACTTGCCCAGGTTCACGCCCAGGACCGAGAACGCGGGCACGTCGTAGTTGGCCGTGCCCTCGTAGTCGCGGGTGGCGACGTAGTTGTCGGAGTTGTTCTCGACGGCGTAGTCGTAGTCGCTCTTCGTCCCGGCGACCTTCGCCGTGTAGTTGACCCCGCGCAAGGGCTGGCCGGCGGCCGCCAGGGTGAAGCTGCCCAGCTCGCTCGTCTTCGTCTCCTGGGCCTGCGCCGAGGCCTGGTAGTACTGCGCGCGGCTGCCGGAGAAGGAGAACTTCGCCTGCAGGTTGAGCGCCGTGAAACGCGTCCAGACCGCCTCGCCGTTCACTGCGTTGGCGCGCGAACGGTCGGTCGCCTCCTTGCGCGTGCGCTCCGCATCCTCGGTGTGCAGCGTGGCCGAAGACTGCACGCCTCCCTCCCAGTTCGCCTTCGCGGTGAACTTCAGCGTCGGATCGGGCTGCCACAGCGCGTCCAAGAGCGCGTCGCCCTGCCAGCCCGAGGCCAACGTGCGGTCGTAGGTTGCCGTGCGCCCGCGCCGGCCCTCCTTCACCTGGCGCTGCTCGACCCGCCCGCCTCCGAAAGCCAGGCTGAGCTTGTTCGTCCCGCCGGAGATGAAATCGACGCCGTTGCTCAGGCTGAAATCGTCGCTCCGCCGCGAGTCGAGCGACAGGGACGTCTGCGTGTACTGGCGCAGCGCCTGGCCGTCGAACGAGAGCGTGCCCAGCGGCGTGTCGCGGTTGACCGCCGCCCGGAACATGTTGTTCCCGTAACGATAGTCGTTGCGCTCGGGGTCGTCGCGGGTCTCGATGGAGAGATTCGTATTGAGGTTGGCCCAGGAGGAGGACCGGTCGAGGCCGAGCCTCTGGCTCCAGCCCGTCTCGCTGCGGTAGACCTTGTACTCGGAGTCGTAGCGCGGGCGGAGTCCCCAGCGGCCGAGGATCGTCTCCGCGCCCACGCTCCCGGCGGGCACGAGGAGCAGAAACGCGAGCGCTGCACCGAGGGAGTGCACGCGCAGGCGGCGGTTCGATCCTGGTCGTCTCATCGGGCGCCGGCTTCGTCCCGGGTGGTTTCCGGCAAACGGACGCCGGAGCGGCGGGCGACCAGGAGGTTCGCCCGCAGCAGGGAATCGAACGTGCCCGCATCCGTCCACCAGCCGCGCAGGAAGTCGAAGCTCATCTGGCCGCGGGCGATGTAGGCGTTGTTCACGTCGGTGATCTCGAGCTCGCCGCGCCCCGATGGCGTGAGGCCGTCGATGATCGGGAAGACCTGGTTGTCGTACATGTAGACCCCCGTCACCGCGAAGCGCGTCTTCGGTCGGGCGGGCTTCTCTTCGATCCCCACCACGTGGTCGCCGGAGAGCTCGGCCACCCCGAAGCGCTCGGGATCGTCCACTTCCTTCAGCAGGATGCGCGCGCCGCGCTCCTGGCGGGCGAAGGAGGCGACTTGCGGGGTGATGTCGTCCTCGATCACGTTGTCGCCGAGGATCACGACCATGCGCTTGCCCGCGCAGTAGTAGCGCGCGAGCGCGAGCGCCGCCGCGATTCCGCCCTCGCCCTCCTGGTAGACGTAGTCGAGATGGGTGAGCCCGAACTCGCGGCCGTTCCCGAGCAGGCGCAGGAAGTCGCCCGCGTTGGCGCCGCCAGTGACGAGGAGGATGTCGCGGATCCCGGCCTGGACGAGCGTCCGGACGGGATAGTGGATCATGGGCCGGTCGTAGACGGGAAGCAGGTGCTTGTTGGTCACTTTCGTCAGCGGGCTGAGCCGCGTGCCCAGACCGCCCGCGAGCACGATGCCCAGCATGCCCGTCTGCCCCATGGCCATCCCCCCTTCGAGAGGACCCTGCGCGGACGACTCGTGATCCAGCGTGTCGGCCATCCTAGCACGCCGCGGCGGCGCTTCCGCAACCCGCGACTCATCCGTCGCGCGCCCGCCCGGTCGCGCGGTCGGCCCGATCGCGGGGCGAAGCGGACGCGGGCAGAACGGGAGCGAGCGCCCGGCTGAGGGCGGCGAACTGCTCGAGACCGAACTCCTCGGCTCGCCGGCGGCCCTCGAGGCCGGCCGCCTCCAAGGCCCCTTCGACCAGAAGACGGTCGAGACCGAGGCCGCCCGACAAGGCGCGCAGGACCGTCTTTCGTCGCTGCCCGAACGCGGCCCTCACGACCCGCGAGAAGATCTCCTCGGAAGGGATCTCCACCGGGGCGCATGGATGCGGCTCGAGACGAAGCACCACCGACTCCACCTTGGGTATCGGCCAGAAGTTCCCCGGCCCAACCGCGAGCTCGCGCGTGCCGTGGAAGAAAAGCGCCATCCAGACCGTGAGCGAGCCGTACGCCGCGCTACCCGGGGGGGCGAGAAGCCGCTCGCCGTACTCCCGCTGCACCATGAAAGAGGCCCGGCGAAAAAGAGTCCGGTGGCGGATCGTCCAGTCGAGGATCGCCGTCGTGAATCGGTACGGGAGGTTTCCGGCCAGCGCCCAGGGCGTCGAGGCGCCCGCATCGCCGGTCGCGCCGGTCTCTCGCCGAAAGAGCTCGATCTCCTCGGCCGGGGCGAGGCTCAGGACATCTGCGGTCACGATGCGAACGGCGGCACCGGGCCGCTCGCGATCGATCCGCCGCGCGAGGAGATCGGCCAGGCGCGGATCGCGCTCGACCGCGAGGACGCGGGCTCCCGTCGCGAGGAGCGGCAGCGTGAGCGAGCCCGCTCCGGCGCCGATTTCGAGGATCGAGTCGCCGGGGCGCAGCTCCCAGCCGGCCACGATGCGCTCGGCCACCCGCGCGTTGATGAGGAAGCTCTGGCCCCACGCCTTCCGCGGGCGGATCCCTGCCTCCCGCAGCCAGGCCTTCGTGCCGGCGGGACCTTCGGGCATACCCTGCTCCCGTCAGGTGCGCGGCCGCTCCTCGTCGCCTTGGCCCGCGCCCGGGCCGCTCTCCGGCAGGCCGAACAGCCGGCGAGCGTTCCGGTCCGCAAGCCGCTCGAGCTCCAGCGGATCCATGTCGAGCGATTCCGCGATCCACGCCGCGGTCGTGAAGACGAAGGACGGCTCGTTGCGGCCGCGCCGGTCGGGGGCCGGCCGGAGGTAGGGGGCGTCGGTCTCGAGCAGGATCGACTCTCTCGGCAGGACGCGCAGCACCGGCCGCCACCGCTCCGGCGCGTAGGTGACCGCTCCTCCGAGCCCCACGCAGAATCCGCGCGCGGTCACGCGCTGGGCTTCCGTCCGGTCTCCCGAGAAGCAGTGGAAGACTCCGCGCACGAGCCGGCCGCCCTCCCGGTCGAGGATCGCAAACAGCTCGTCGAACGCCTCCCGGCAGTGGAGGACGAGCGGCACGTGCAGCTCCCGCGCGAGCGCAATCTGTGCGGCGAAGGCCTTCGTCTGGTCCTCGAGCGACGAGATCCCACGCACCCGGTCGAGCCCGGTCTCGCCGATCGCGACCACCTCGCCGCCTCGCACGCGGCGGGCGAGTTCGCTCAACGCCGGGGCCGTCGCGGCCGGCGCCTCGTGGGGATGGATGCCGAGACAGGCGTGGATGCGCGGATCCGCCTCCGCCAGGGCGAGGACATCGGGCCAGCTCGCCGGATGGACGCCGACTTCCACGATCCCGGTGATTCCCATGGCGAAGGAGCGCGTCAGAACCTGCAGCCGATCGAGGGCGAATTCGGGAAAGTGCAGATGTGCGTGGCTGTCGATCATCCCACGGGCCCGGCGGGATGCGCGTCGGGCGAAGAACCGCCGGCGAGGTCCTCAGGCCGGGAAACCGACTCCTGCCCGGGGGGATCTTCCCGGGGGCGAATGCCCTCGGCTTCCGGCGGCCGCGGCTCCCCGGGATCCTGCCCCGAAGGCGGGGAGCCTTCGGGCGCGGCCGGGCTCTGCGCGGGCAATGCTTCCGCTTCCGCCTGGAAGCGCGTGAGGTCCGCCTGCTCCTGCGCGCCGTCCGCGTCCTCGAGCAGCACCCGGTTGTTGCCCGGGTCGCAGCGCTCGACGCGCCATTCCTTGCCCTGGAAGGACCAGCGGCTGCCGACCACCGGGGCCGATCGCATGGCCGCGTGATATCCGGCCGCCTCGTAGTTCAGGCAGCACATCAGCCGCCCGCAGCTTCCCGAGATCTTGGCGGGATTGAGCGGGAGGCTCTGGTCCTTGGCCATCTTCAACGTGACCGGCTCGAACTCGCGCAGGAACGTCGTACAGCAGAGGCGCCGCCCGCATGGGCCGACGCCGTCGCAGCGGCGGGCCGCATCGCGCGCGCCCACCTGGCGCAGCTCGATCCGCGTGCGGAAGATGCTCGCGAGATCGCGCACCAGCTCCCGGAAATCCACCCGCTGCTCGGCGGTGAAGTAGAAGGTGATGCGGTTGCCGTCGAACTGGGTTTCCGCGTCGATCACCCGCATCTCGAGGTTGAAGTGCCGCGCGCGGCTCTGGCACACCTCGAGCGCCTCCCGGTCCTGTTGCACGAGAGTCGCCAGCCGGGCGATCTCTTCCGGCAAGGCCTGCCGGACCACCTGCCGCAAGGGCTGGCGCCTGCGGCGCCGCAGGTCGGCGCCGTCCGGCACGATCACCCGCCCGAGATCCTGCCCGCGCTCCGCCTCGACCAGCACGTGGTCGCCCCGCCGCAGGACGACCTCGGCGGAATTGAGATAGGCCTCGCAGCGGCAGCCGCGGAAGGCGACATGCACGACCGGCCCCTGGACGGGGGGCTCGTCGGTGTCCGTTCCCCGGCTGCCCGCCGCCCGCGAGGGCGGCGCGGTGCGCTCGGCGGCGCGCCTGGGCGGCGGGCCCCGGCGGCGGGGGCCGCGGTTGGACCGGGGCGGGGCTTTGCGCGATCGGCTCATGCGACCTTCTTCCGTGAGCCGGCGGCGGGTCTCGGCGTCCGTGCGCCGGCCGGCGGTCGTGGTGCCCGTGATTCTCCCCGTAGATGAGGAAGGAGCCAAGCTTAGAAAAGCGGATCCGCCTCGACAAGCCCGTTCAGGCGCATGAGTGCGGCCTGGAGGGCCAGGAGGGGGTTCACGTTCTGCTCGACGGCCTGCACCATCTCCTCGACGGCAGCCAGCCTCTCTCGAATCGCCGGGAGGGTCAGCCTGTTCGCCGCGGCCCGCAGCTCGGCCCGCAGGTCGGCGTGGACCAGACCTTCCTCGGGCATGCCCAGCTTGACCGCAACCACGTCGCCGTACCAGCTGAGCAGGATCTCCGCGGCCGTCTGGGCCTCCTCCGCGTCCCATCCCGCCGCCCCGTCGCGGACCCGGCGGGCCGCGTCGGCCGCGTCGCGAACGGGCGCATCGAGGAGCGCGAGCGTTCTCTCCCGCACGGCCGGCGTCTCGCGGGCAGCCAGCGCGAGCGCCCGCCCGAGTCCTCCCGCGGCCAGTCCGGCGACGAGCCGCGCCTCGCCCGCCTCCAGCCCCTTCCCTTCCAGGACCGCGGCGAGGAACGCGCGCGGCAGCGCGGGAAAGCGGACGCGCTGGCAGCGGGAGAGGATCGTCGGCAGCAGCCGCTGGGGATCCCGGCCCGTCAGGATCAGGAAGGTGCCGGGAAGCGGTTCCTCGATCAGCTTCAGAGCCGCCTGCGCCGCTTCCGGCGTCATGCGATCGGCGTCGCGCAGGACGATCACCCGGTTGCCCTGGCCCACCCGCGCCTTGGATGACTCGAGCTTGAGCCCCCTCACTCGCTCGATACCGATGGTCGCGTTGCGCGGGACGCGCAGGCTGTGGAACGGATCGGCCGCGTACGCTTCGATCTCGCGGCGCTCTTCCCCCTCCGCGCTCTTCAGGCTGGGAAAGACGAGATGCAGGTCGGGATGCGTGAAGCGCGCGGTGCGATCGCATTCGACGCACCGGCCGCAGGGAGGCTCGGGATCCCCGCAGAGGAGCAGCTGCGCGAACGCCTGGGCGGTCCGCGTCTTACCCACCCCCTCCGGCCCCCAGAAGAAGTACGCGTGCGCGAGCCGGCCTCCCCGGGCCGCTCCGCGGAGCACTGCGACGACCGGGTCGAGATGTTGCAGCGAATCGAAGAGAACCATTCCGCGCCCCCGCCTCATTGCACACCCGGCCGCGCGGATCGTTTCCCGCGCTCGCGCCCGATCTCACGGGGCCGGCGCCAGCCAGCCGAGAGGATCGAGGGCCTGCGCCTGGCTGCGGATCTCGAAGTAGAGGGCCGGCCCTTCGATCGAGTCGCTCGCTCCCACCCGGGCCACGGTCTGGCCGGCCGTCACCGCTTCTCCCCGCCGGACCAGCGTTTCCGAGGCGTGCGCGTAGAGGCTGAAGAATCCTTCGCCGTGATCGAGGACGATCGTCCGCCCGTAGCCGCCGAGCCACCCTTCGAAGACCACTCGGCCGGAAGCGACCGCGCGGATGGGTGCGCCTTCCGCCGCGGCGATCTCGATGCCCTTGTTCTCGACCTTCGTCCCGTAGCGCGGATGGACCTGCGTGCCGAAGCGCGAGGTGACCTTTCCCGGCACCGGCCAGGCGAGCCGCCCGCGCTGCGCCGCCAGCCCCTTGCCGCTCCCGGCCTGCGAGGCGCGCATCGCCTCCTCGATCAGCCGCTCGATCTCCGCCTGCGAGGCGAGCAGCTCGCGCGTCTGCTCCTCGGCGCTCGCGACCGTGCGCTCGAGCTCGGCGCGGCGCTCCCTGCGCTCGCCCGCCTGGCGGTCGAGCTGGCGCAGCTGCGCTTCGCGCTCCTCGCGCAGGCCGCCGACCTCGCGGCGCCGCTGCTCCACCTGCTCGAGCTCCTCGCGCAGGCTGTTGCCGAGGGAGTCGATGCCGGCGAGGCCCGCCTGCAGCCGCCGGACGGCCCGCACCCAGTAATGCGCGCGCGCGAATACCTGGCCGAAGGTCTGCGAGGAGACGAGAAGCTCGGCCGACGTGATGCGCCCCTCCTTGTAGTACGAGAGGACCGCGCGCCCGAGCTGCGCGCGCAGCTCTTCACGCTGGGCGCGCTGGCCGGCGAGATTGTTCCGGTGCTGAGCGAGCTCCGCCTCGAGCTGCCGCTCCTGGTCTTCGATCCGGCGGAGGTAGCGCTCGGTCATCACGCGTTCGCGCTCGATCTCGGCCAGCAGCCGCGCCATGTCCTCGCCCTCGCCGCGCAGCTTCGCGATCAGGCGGCGCTTATCGTCGATCTGGGCCTTGAGCGCGGCGAGCTCCGCCTTCCGATCGGCCGCGGTGCTCTGGCCGGCGGCCGCCGGCCACTGGAGCGCGAGGAGGAGCACGACGAGCGCGACCAGGACGGCCGCGAAAACCGGCGCCGCTTGCGCGCTCCGCAAAACCTTCGTCGGCGACATCCGCATCTCCGCCACCACTCCCCTCGGCTCATGAACACCGCGGCTTCTCGCCCTGGCGCCCGCGGCCCGCGCCCGGTTCGCCGCCCGTCCGGCTACCCGCGACCGCGCCGCGCGCCTAACCGCCCACGCCCCCGCCGCGCCGCTCGATCCTCCGGAGCGAGATCTCGACCGTCGAGATGCTGCCCACGAAACCGACCGCGAGAACGCCCCCCTGGAACACCAGCAACCAGTCGACGGGGAGGAAACGCAGACCCGGCATGAGGCCGCGCGAGGCGAGGAATCCCGCGTAGAGGAGCAACTGCGACAGCAGTCCGCCCGCGAGACAGAGGATCAGGCCGGCCGCCAGGAACGGAGCGCGCAGGAACGCGCCCGTCGCGCCGATCACCTGCATCACGCTCAGCTGGTCGTCGCGCATGAGCACGAGCAGCCGCAGCGTGTTCGCGAGAACGAGCACGATGCCCAGGCCTGCGAGGAGCCCGACGACGAGGTTTCCGCGGCGGACGACGAGGAGCCCCCGGTCGAGCGCGGCCACCCAGCGCTCGCCGTAGAGCACGTCCTCGACGCCTTCGTACGCCTCGATCTCCCGGGCGAGGCGCTCGAGCGAGGCGGCGTCCATGGCTTCCGGAATCGGGCGGATGAGGAAGGCGTCGGGCAGCGGGTTGCCGCCGAGCATCTCGTCCAGTTTCTCGGCGTTCAGATCGGCCTCGACGTCGCGCAGCGCCTCGTCTTTCCCGATCAAGCGCAGCGACTCGATCTCCGGAAAGCGGCGGAACTGATGCTCGATCTCCGCGACGCGCTCGGGCGCGACTCCGGGCGCCAGGAAGACCGAGAGGCCTTTGCGCTCCTCAAGGCGCGAGGCGAGGACGAGCACGTTGTGGCTGAGCAGGAGGAACAGCAGCAGCACGAAGAGCACGGCGCTGAGCGCCGTCGCGGCCGCGACACTCGCCGCCGCGTTGCGCCGCAGTGAGGCCCAGCCCTCCTCCAGGAAGAAGCGCAGCGCGTTCAATAGATCTCCGTGCCGTGAGGACGCAGGAACATGTCCTCGACGATCCGGCCCTCCTGCAGCGTCAGCGTGCGCGTCGCGTAGCGCTGGGCGAGGTTCTCATCGTGGGTGGCGATCACGATCGTCGTTCCGCTCACGTGCAGCTGCGCGAGGATGTCGAGGATCTCCTTGCCGGTCACCGCATCGAGGTTGCCCGTCGGCTCGTCGGCGAGCAGGATGGGCGGCTGATGGATGAGCGCGCGGCTGATCGCGGCGCGCTGCTGCTCGCCCCCGCTCAGCTCGCGTGGAAAGCGGTCGCGTTTGCCGTAGAGCCCTACGCGGTGCAGCACGCGCGAGACGGCGCGCGTGATCAGCGTCCGGTCGAGGACCCCGGTCATGCGCAGGCAATAGGCGACGTTCTCGAAGATGGTCTTGTCCCGCATCAGGCGGAAGTCTTGGAAGACGACCCCGCAGCGGCGTCTCAGCTGCGGAATCTCCCGCCGCCCGATCGTGTCGCTGTCGTACCCGGCGACGAGCACCCGCCCGCGCGAAGGCCGTTCCTCGAGGGTGACCATCTTCAGTACGGTCGTCTTCCCCGCTCCGCTCGCGCCGAGCAGGAAGACCATCTCGCCCGGCTCGATCGCGAGCGTGAGGCCGGCCACCGCCCAGTCATCCTTGAAGGACGAGTAGGTCTTGTAGACGTCCTCGAAGCGGATCATCGCCGCCCCTCGCCGCCTGCGTTCCCGTCCCCGGTGCCGCCGCCGGCAGCCATGTCCGGATCGTCCCCCGATCCGCCGCCCGGGTCTCCGCACGCGCGGTAGTACTCGGGTGCTTCGCGGCGGCTCAACTGGCGGGCGGGAAGCTGAACGATCTCGACCTCGCGAACGCGGCCGCCCGGCGCGTTCACGAGGAGGCGATCGCCGATCTCGATCTCCTTGGCGGGCTTCACCCGCTGCCCGTTCACCCGCACCCGGCCCTCGGCGCAGGCGCGCGCGGCGAACGAGCGGCTTCCGGCGAGGCAGAGCCAATGGAGCAGCTGGTCGACCCTCACTCCCATTGCCGTCTCTCGATGTAGACCCCATCCTTCAGGCCGCTGATCCACGTGCGATAGCGCTCTTCTATGCGGACGTCGCGCACGTGCTCGGTCAACTCCTGCTCGATTTCCTCGAAGGCGTAGGGCCGGGCCGCTTCGCGCCCCAGGACGCGGGCGAGGATGAACGCGCCCTCCACGTCGATCACCTCGCTCACCTGGCCCTCCGGCAGGTTCTCGAGCGCCTTCTGCAGTCGTTCCTCGAGCAACTGCGTCGGGACCCAGCCGAGCTCGCCTCCCTGCCCCCCCTCGGGCGCGTCCGAGTGCTGCCGCGCGAGCTCCGCGAAGTCCGCGCCGGCGAGCGCTTGCTCGCGAACGCGGCGGGCCAGGACCTCGGCCTGCTCGGCATCGGCACGGACGACCGGGATCGAGAAGAGGATGTGGCTCGCCTGCACCCAGGCGCCGAGGCTGTCGCGCTCCTGCACGCTGAAGAGGTGGAACCCGAGCGGACTGCGCAGCGGATCGCTCACCTTGCCCGGCTGAAGAGAGAAGACCTCGTTCTCGAAATCGGGCCCGAGGTTCCCGGCCAGGTCCCCGCGCTCCAGGCGATGGAGGTTCCCGCCGTCGCGGCTCGTGTGCGGATCGTCCGAGTAGCGCGAGGCGGCGTCGGCGAAGGTGATCTCGCCCGCTTGGATGCGCGCGGCCGTCGTCGCGGCGAGATCGCGCGCGCGCCGGACGAGGGACGTGTCGGGCTCAACGAGGATCACGATGCGCTGCAGGTGGATGCTCGGCTCGCGCTGGGGCAGCTCGGCCTGGTGCTCCTCGAAGTAGCGCCGGACCTCCTCGGGCGTCACCTCCGGGCGCGTGCCGCCCAGCTCGCTCTGGACCACGCGCTCCGCGAGCATCGTGCGTCGCGCCTCGTCCGCGAAGCGCTGGCGCAGCTCGGCTTCGGTCAGCCCTTCGCGCGCGAGCTGCATCTGGAAGAGCTGCTCCGAACCGAGCGCCGCCTTGTTGCGCGCGATCGCCTCCTCGACCGCCTGCGCGACCTGTGCGTCGGGCACGGTGATGCCCGCTTCCTGCGCATGCAGGCTGAGGACGTGCTGCTCGATCAATCCCTCGATCACAAGATCGCGCAACTGCCGCACCGTCGTCGAATCGCCCGGATCGACGCCGCGCTGCTCCATCTCGACGAGGAGACGCGCCTGCACCTCGGTCTTCAGGATCGCCTGGTCCTCGACGACCGCGACGATGCGCTCGACCGTCTCCCCGGGGGCCGGAGACGCGAGCGCGGCCAGGAGGACGAGCACGCATCCGGCGGCCCAGAGTGCTGCTCCCGATGGAAGCCCAGGCGTCCGCGGAAGAAGGCCGCTCGGCCGCCCCGGGTGATCCACCATCCGGTGGCCCCGCCGCCCGCTGACGAGTCGCATGGCTGGTCCCTTTCCTTGGTCAAGCGTCGCGGGAACGCCCGCCGGAGAGTCTCAATTCAGCCAACGGCGCCCGCAGGATAATCGAGCCCCCGGCCGAGTCCAACCAGAAAGCCCACCGCTTGTTCCCGGACTTCGACCGGCGGGATGAGAAGTCGCCGGCCCGGTCCGATAAGGGGAAGGACGGCCGCGCGGACGCGGCCCCGATCGCCGGAGCGGAGCGCGCGGCCGGCAGAGGGTTCGCCGCTCATCCCCACGGGAGAGATCCGACATGCGAGAGGCCTGCGAGACGGGCAACGGTCGCTTCCTGCAGGCCCATCTGGCCGCGGTCTTGAAGAGCGCCGCTCCGCTCGCCGGAGGGGCGCTGCATTTCTGGTCTCCCCGACTGCGGATCGTCCTCGGCGCTCGGGCGCTCCTTCCGTCTGATCCTGCCCGGATGCGCGCGGCGGCCGGGCGAGCGGCCGCCCACCGGCGCGCCTTTCGCGAGACGCTGCCCGATGGGACCATCCTCGTCGCCGTTCCCGTGCTCGGACGCGCGGGGCTTTGCGGAGTCCTCACGCTCTTGCGCGCGACGCGCCGGGCGGCCACGGGGCCCTCGCCGGCCCTTCCCGTCGAGGGAGAGCAGGAGCGCGCGGCCGAGGAATTCCTGAGCGATCTCGCCCGCCTGGTTGGGCGTCATCTGGATGTGGCGGCCGAGTCGGCCGAAGCGACCGCCCGCCTCGCGGACTCCCGG